>OGNQ01002101.1_pt1 | contig 10710 bp, 6 predicted proteins | sample 1573481 | NCBI WGS metagenome assembly OGNQ01 (sample SAMEA2581920, study PRJEB24529) | metagenome | biome: Human gut stool | place: China | collected 2011 | reverse complement strand
TGGGTGATTTAAAATTAGGGCAACGTTATGAGGTCAACGTCGTTTCCATTATTCGCGGAACGCACTATATGAATATTCCCAACGGCAATGACCGTATTTATCCTCGCGACCATATTCAGGTGATAGGTACGGACGAACAGATAGAACGTTTTTCCGGTGCATTGGCGAATACGGTCATTGTAGAGGCGGAATATCAGGACCGTGAGATGCAGTTGAAACAGTTCCTGATTACCGAGGTGTCCGGATTCGTAGGGGTGAAAATAAAAAACAGTGGCATCCGCGACCGGTACCACTGTATGATTGTAGGTATTGAGACCCCCGACGGTATATTGGAGAAGCCGGAGGCCGAGAGGGTTTTCCGTGTCGGAGACATCATTTGGCTAGTAGGGGAGAAGGAAGCCCTTTCCCGGCTTTTTTCCGGTAAGCCTTAATCGTCTTCCCCGCCTTCTTCTTCCTCGACATCGAAGTCGAACAACAGGTCGTCCAAATATTCGGGTGTGGTGAACTCCTCCAAGCTCCGGCGGTCTTTCTTCGTAGGGCGTCCGGTTCCACGGGCGCGGCCGACGAAGCCGCTCAGGCGGCTCATCTCCAGAAGTTCGTATTGTTCCGGCGGAGTGACGTTTTCCAGTATTTCCGGAATCAGCTTGGCACCGACACGTTTTTCTATGGTCTGCTTGACCTTAAAAGAATAAGTGACAGGAGGTTTGCGCACTTCAATGACATCGCCGGGTTTGACGGTACGTGAAGGTTTCAGTTGCGCCCCCTTCATGGAAACCTGACCTTTCTTGCAGGCTGCGGCGGCCATCGAACGTGTCTTGAAGATGCGGGCGGCCCACAGCCACTTGTCTATTCTCGCTTCATTCATACGTTCTTCTACTTCTTGTTGAATTGGTTCATGGTAATCTGGATACCGGCCAGACAGAAGCTTTTTATCATTTCGCAAGCCAGTCCCACCCGTTCGTCCATGGTTTTCAAGTCCTCTTCCGTGAATTGTCCCAGTACGAAGCCGATTTGTCCGCCCCGGGGGAAATCGTTACCGATGCCGAACCTCAGACGGGCGTATGCCTGTGTACCTAAGACGGAGGCAATGTTTTTCAATCCGTTATGACCGGCATCACTTCCGCTTGGTTTCATACGCAGGGCACCGAAGGGGAGGGCCAAATCGTCTACGACCACCAGGATACGTTCAAGAGGAACGTTCTCTTTGTTCATCCAGTACCTGACGGCGTTTCCGCTCAAATTCATGTAGGTGGACGGTTTCAAAAGCACCAGTTGCTGCCCTTTCAGCGAGAGGGAAGCCACAGCGCCGTAGCGTTTGTCCTCAAAAACAAGATTGGACGCCTTAGCCAAGGCGTCCAATACTCTAAAACCTATATTGTGACGGGTTCCGGCATATTCGCTTCCGATATTGCCCAAACCGACAATTAAGTATTTCATTCGCAGTTTATGGATTAATTGTCAGCAGATGCGGCAGATCTTGCACCACGCGTCATCTTAACCTGGCAAACGACAACTTCTTTGCTGGTAACCAATTCCAAACCTTCGAAATGCAGTTCGCCGACTTTGATAGTCTTGCCCAGACCCAAGCTCGTCACGTCGATGTTCAGGCGTTCGGGGATATTGGTATAAACAGCTTTTACTTTCAATTTACGTACGGATGCAGCCAGACGACCACCAGCTTTCACACCTTCAGCCAAACCGTTCAGTTTGATGGGCACTTCCATCACGATGGGCTTCGTGTCGGTGATTTCATAAAAATCCACGTGCAGTACGTTATCTTTTACGGGGTGGAACTGAATTTCTTTCAGAATGGCTTTACACTCTTTGCCATCGATATTCAGGTTTACGGCATAGATGTCCGGAGAATAAATCAGATTGCGCAGTTCGTCGTTTGTTACGGTGAAGGGCAATGCGACCGGTGCACCGTTTTCGTCTTTTGCTTCTCCATACAAGTTACAGGGTACGGCGTTAGCTTTACGGATTTCACGCGCAGCCTTTTTGCCGAATGCAGCTCTGGCTGTACCTTTTACATTAATTTCTTTCATTGCATTAATTTTTTTGTGTTACTCTAAATTAAGTGATTTATGCTTAATCTCACCATCACACGATGTGTGCATCTTTCGATGATGCTGAAAAGCGGTGCAAAATTACGGCTTTTCATCGGAATGGCCAAATGTTGCGGGCGTTTTTTCATATTTCTGCCACGCGGTACCGGTTTCCGTAATGTGTGTGTATTTTCTGTACTCCTGCGGCTACGAGGGCTTGAGCCAGCTTGGGCAGCGTTATGCCTGCCATCGCTCCGGGTTCCAGCCGCCGTAGCCGTGCGAATATCTCGGGCAGAGAGAGCAGGCGTACCTTCTCCCCCGGCTGAGCCGCACGATAGTAGCGGCGTAATACCTCCCCGGCCGGGCAGATGCGGTAGAAAGCCGCATTGTGCAACCGCAGGGCGTTCTCTTCCCCGTGGCTGAACCAGTACCGTTCCCCGTTTTCCAGTTCCGCTTTCAGTTGGGCGTAGACCTGCGCATGGTCGATGCCCGTGCTGTCGATGGGATGCTCCACGAGCACGCAGATGAACCTGCGGCTTCCCGAAGGGTCGGAAAGCAGTTCGCGCGAGTTGGACGTGCCGATGAAGGAGGCGATGCGCGGCAGGGCTTGGCTGTGCCGCCGGTACGCCTTGCGCAGGTTGAGGGCGGAGAGCTGCATGAGGTTCTTCAGGAGTGGGTGTTTCTTCTCGGGTATGCGGTCAAACTCGTCCAGGTTCAGCAGCCCCATCTCGGTAAGTTGCCTTTCCACCTTGTCGGGACGCACGAGGTCCACGCTGTCGGTGTAGTAGGCCTGCAACTCCGGTGGCAGCAGGGCGCGGCAGAAGGTGGACTTTCCGAGTCCTTGTTCGTCGCTGACGAGCAGGGGCGCGGTGCTGTGTGCGTGCAGCCCGTCGGAGAGTCCGGCCCATTGTGCGGCCAGTCCGAGCATCCACCGGTGGAAGGCCTGTATCCACAAAAGACTGTCCGACACACGGGTGGCCAGGTCGTGCAGTCGGTCGCGCCCGTCCCATGCCGGGAGGCGTTGGAAATACTGCCGGAAGGGATGGTATTCCCGTACATCGGCGGAGTGCACCATGCGTGCCACGTCGCGGTCCCAGCAGTCGATGCCGTGACGGTGTGCTTCGAGGCAGATGGCGTTCAGGTCGCGTTCCGTGGCGGGCCGGAAGGTCCCGTTTTCTTTATCTGATTTGCTACGGAATTCCGTGGCTTCGGTAAGCATGTTGAAGCGGAACTCATAGCGCTCAGCGAGGAAGCCACCGAGGGCGGACTCAAGGTTGGCAGCTTTTGGGGAAGGCGTTTCGCTTTGAGCAGCCTTTGCTTCCGCCGTCCTGAGGACGTTTGGCGCGTACTGCGGAACGGATGTGGGCCTCGGCGTAGTGGTTCCGGTTTTGGCCGCGTCGGTTTTGGCTGTGGCTACAGTGGTTGCCGCCTGCGGCGTAACACTACGGAGCACGTCCTTCGCCCTTTCTGCCATACGTTTTTCGTTCCACCGTCTTACGGCGGTGCATGCAATCTTTTTGAAGTCCATAGGCTTTGTGTTTTTGGTGTTTTCTCGTTTGCAAATATACGACATGAAAAAGCCTTTGTCAAGCCCTTCACCGTAACGTGTTGAAAACCAATGCAACTGCAAATTTGTTAAAAACAGTTTTATGCGGACAACCCGTTTTCCGGTGAAATCCCGGTGAAGGATTGTACGGTAGAAAGTTCACCTTAAAACGTTGGTACAGAAGAGGTCTGAAGGAAGCGAACCTTTTCGGGCGAAAAACTGTTTGTGGGAGGTAGAGTAAGATGAATCTTTCCCACGGCTATCCATGCTTTTTCCTGATTCGGTTTTCAGCATGGCAAAGCCCGTAAGACGGATGTCAGTACGTCCGAAAATCGTTCTCAGGAGATTGAAAAATCGTTTGCCGCAGAACGGAAAATCGTTTGCAGCAGATTGTACCGTCATTCTGTTTTTGCTTTTTCACGAAAAGAATGGCATGGTTCACGAATAACACCTTTTAAGTTTGCACGCCGTTTATAGATAGTAAGTAATTTTACCCCACAAAAATTAGGTGGGTGCTATTCCTACTTTATATAAAGGTAAAGGCATCCGAATGGCTTAAAAGAGACTTTAATAATTTATAGAATTTAAAACATTAAAAGTATGAAAAAGAAGACACTGGTTTCTGTTCTTGCAATGACATCTGCTTCTATGGCAGCCTATGCCAATGCAAATTTGGATCAGATTAAGACAGAAGTGGATCAATGGGTGGGAGCGGAAAAACCATCGTTGGTGAACGGTGTGTTGACATCTCCAAATGGTACCACGATTTCTCAGTCTTTGGGTTCCCTTTTACCTGGTACATACAAGTTGTCGGCTACTACCTTGATGAATGCTAAGTTCTTGGTGAACGGCAAGGCGTTAACAAACGGCGAGTTCAAAGTGGAAGGTACTGCGGCATCCGAGGTTACTCTTGCCATTGAGGCTGTCGAGACGGGAAAGGAATTCCGGGTTGGCGGTTTCAAGTTAGAACTGGTATTCGATTTTGCCGGAGCACAACGGACATTGCTTAATGCAGCTTCGAAGGCTATTGCAAAAGTGAGCCAAGAGGATGATGCGGATAAATATGCCGAATTTAATAAACGGTATAGTGATTTAACGGTAAAAATCAATCGGGTGAAAGATGATGCTGCCGGTGATTTCGCTGCTTATACGGTGTATGGTGAGTATAAGTTTTACCTCAATGGCGTGGAAGGAAGTACACTCATGTCAGAGGTCAAGGCACTTGATACGGATATTGAGGCGCATTTGGCCAACTGGAGAGCTTATACGGCTTCGAAGGCTGTCGGTGAAGAACAAAATACAGCTTTGAAAAGCGCTTGGGATACAAATATTGGCAATTTGAGTGATGCAGACGGAGTAAACAGTAAGCAAAGTGCTCAGGACTATGCCAAGGTGTTGTCCCAGAGCGAATATAATGCTGCAAAGAAAACAATCGATGCTTTCCTTGTTGAAGTTAAAGGTTATTATGATAATGGTACTGCTGCTACTGCATGTACGCCAGCATTCAACAGTGAATTTGCCAAAAAGGCATCGGACGCTATAAAAAAATTCACCGATAAGTTGGTGAATGTCGACAAGAACCATACGGCTTATGACGAAGTGTTGGGGAAAATCAACTCTACTAAAGCTCATTATAACGAACAGTTGCAGGCCTTCATGAAAATAGCGGTAGACCCTCAGGATTTCTCGGGCTTGTATGAGACGATGCGTACTGAGGCTCACAATGCATTTAACGAAGTGAACCTGGGCATTGTAGCTGTGGAGAGGAAAAACGGAACGAATGAGAACCATCAGACCGCAGAAGAGGGATATGAGGCTAACACGCACGCTTTGGACAGCTTGTACGAGAAAACAGACGAGGTGTGTAAATTCTATACGGACAGCATCCAAAACAATGACAATATATACAAGGCTTTGATTGCCGAAAGGACAGACGGCAAGAGTCCATGGGCATTGCTTGCGGAATTGAAAAAAGATGCGGTGGTTTCCGAAAAGTATAAGTCCGATTTGGAAAAAGCCGAAGCCAATCTTAAAGCAATCGAAACCGAGGTTGTAAATCAATACAAGAAGTATACGTTGGATGCTTATACCCAAAAAGGAGGTGCATACGAGAAGGCTAAGGAACCGGTGACAAAGAGCCTGAATACCATCATTGAAAAAGAATACCAATCTTTGCCGAACTATCAGGCTAAAGTGGAATTGACCGCTGTGTTGGATGTTCAAACGGCTGCGTTCGATAAGGCCAAGACAGAAGTGCATGCCCTGAAGTATGGCGACGTGTCGGTGGGCGACATCTATAAAGATACCGATGAGAAGAAGTTGCAAGAGGAGATAGATGCATTCTCTTCGTATATAAAGAAAAGCTTTGATGAAGGGACTTGTGCCGATAACAAAGATACGAAGAAGACTGAAATAGAATCTCTTAAGGGCAAAATCGAGGGTTATGTGAATGCTGCCAAGGCCGTCGTGAAGGTTTATGACAACGCTGCAAAGACTATCGCCGATATTCAAGCAGAAATCAAAAAGCTTTCGGACAAGGTCGGGAATGGCGACGGACGTTATGTACCGGTCTATACCGGAACGGAAACACCGGACGAAAATATCGATGATTTACCAACTTATGGCGGCAAGTTAGACGAAATGAACAAGACATTGTCCGACCTTCAAACAGCTTTGAAAGCCGCAGCGGCTGCCAAGGATGCCGATGGGGATACGCATGCTAATGGCATGAACAATGTTTTGACGGAGGCAACCAATGCCAAGGGAAATGAAACTACAGGTATCACGGGTGAGGTGAAAACCTTGGTAGGTACTTTCGATAAGCACAAAGAATGGTATGACCAGCAAGTAGTCGTAATTACCATCAACCGTTTGAAGAATCAAATCACTGCGGATATCAAATCTGTAAATGATGATTTGGATGGACTTTCGGTGACTGCGGAGATTTACGGGTCTTTTGCAAAGAACTTGCTTGAAAAGCAGACGGTATTGTACAACTCTGTAGATAAAATAGAAGAAACGGTAACTGATTTGGACTACATAAGCGAGGATAAGCAGGCTGAAACTTTGGCTGCCTTGTCTGATGCCAGTGCTGAGATGGCGAAACTTCTTGAGGATGTCAGTGCCTTCATTGATGAGGTCGGTGAGGCGAAGGAAATTCACACCAAGAACAACTCCGTCCAGGCAAGTCTGACGAAGGTTGCTGATGATATTACGGGAAATATCGGTAAGATTGATGCGAATTGGACTCCTATCGATGACAAGGATGTGTCGAAAAAGCATTTTGATGACCTGAAGGGAAGTTATACCACGGAGCTTAGTAAGCAGGAGACGGCGATGGACAACGCGTATAAGGGCGATACATTGCACAATGACAGTGCCGCTATTCACGAGGCTATGAAGGTTATTGATGGCAAGGTGAAAGCGACATTGACCGAATTGGAAGTGGCCAGGAAGAACTTGGCGGCTTACGAAAGATTGGCCGTAGAAACCAAGAAGACGGATATCCACAACTTGATAGTAGCGGAATTAGGCGAACTGTCAAATTTGGCATTGGGCAATAGTGAAAATCATTACGTAAATGGCCTGTTGGGCGAGAATACCAACCCGAAAGGCACGTATGTGATAGAGTTCGATAATTGGGTGGCTAACGTGAATGCGGCTTGGAAGAGCCATTACAACGACAATAGTGTCGAAAGCTGCCAGACACGAGAAGACAACTTCAAAGAGGACTACACTGATATTTGTGAAAAGATAAAGCAGGTATCTAAGGATGCTGAGACAAATATCAAAGTGGATAACACACTGGATACAGAATACGCAACTGTGAAAAATTCCGTGGACAGTTTGTATACCATATTGACTGTAGGTGACCCGACTACGGCGGCCAAAGCCTTTATCGAACAATTAGAGGCGGAGAAGAGCAAACTTGAAAATCAAGTTGCGGAGGATATTGCCACAGCTTTTGAGAAGGGTAAATCCGATGAACAATATGGAACCATACATGGCGTATTGCAAACCATCAAAATGCAGGTGGTTACGATCGGCGCAAGTCGTGAGCAGGGCTACGTGGATGCTGTGAAAACTGATAACCAGACCCGTTATAATAGCTTTAACAGTGCCGTCGAGGATATGCGTAATTGCTACATCGAAGCTGTGAATGTGATAGGACAGGTGAGCAAGGTACAGACTCCGGCACTGCTTAATGTCGTTAAAAGTGCGGTAGAAACAGCGAATACAAGTATCCAAAACTACCTTCAAGAAATCAACAACATCGAGAACGAAGCTTTTGCTGCCTTTAGCGAGGCTCAAAATACAGACAAGATGTTGTTCGACCCTGATAAACAATATGAGGCCGACGTACGGGCATACGAAGGCAAGATTGACCAGATATTGAATACAATGGATGCAACTGTGCAAAGTGCTACGCAGACGTTCTTTGCCGGTGAATATGCAACTGCGCAGGGATTGTATGACGCAGCCTATCAAGAATTGGTCGATGCCGATTATGTTACGGCTGATGAGGCGTTTGCCAACGTTCAGGCTGTTCTCGAAAAAGCAGAAGCTATCAAAGATTTCATTCCGGGTCAGTTCAATATCACGAAAGTGGACGGCATCGTCTCTGATTTCGCTAATTTCGAGGCTTGGATTGCGGATGGAAAAGAACCTGCTGCAGTGTACGAATGGGAGACATTGCATACCGATACCCTTGAACAATACAACAGCCATTTGGCAGAATTGGAAGAATGGTATGAAAATGGTGCTTATCTTGAAGGAGTCGATGGAAAGAAATTCGTTGATGATATCAAGGCAACCCTGCCTACGTTGACAGAAGCAGAAAAGACGTATGCTGATAACACGGGTCATATTTATGGTGATGTCATGACTGAGTTGCATGTGAAATTAGGACAGTTCGGTACTCCAATGTATAATGCTTATGTCAGCGGAAAGACGGAACATAACGAATATGTGACCAATAATGACGTATATAACGGTCTTATTGTGAAGGTTGAAGCCTTGCAGGCACCGTTGGATGAGGCTGCGAAGTATGTCGATGCCTATATCCTGACAGACGCTTGCGGTGTGGATGCTTTGCAAGCTCGTATCGACAGGCTGATTAGCGATTTGGAGACCAAACGCTACAAAGGTGGGTTGGATAACGCTTACAAGACAACTGCCGAGAATGAATGCAAGAGTATCACGACTTCTATCGAAAGCGTTTATCAATCGGCCAATACGAAAGAACAGGCTCAAATACTGGCAGAATTCAATGTATTGCAGGCCGCTTGTGCCGACGCACAGAATAAGGTGAAAGGCGATGCTGACGCTGAGGCAGAAGTAAACGCTTTGTCTACAGCTATCAAGGAAAAAATGGCTGCCTTTACGAAGGATACCGCTAATGACGGTGCAATCACCAACGCAGAAACTAAAGCCAAACAGCCGTTATTCCTGGCTTATGAGACTTGGATTGCAGACATGCGTACGAAACTGGCAACTTACACGGATGCTGCTGCCACAGAGAATGCTTACACAGCTCTTATGGACCGTGCAGGCGAAGTGGAAGGAGATGTGAAGGCTGGCCGAGAGACGCTTGCTGCATGTCATGCCAACGTACAGGGTAAATTCGAGGGCGATATGGCCGGACTTGAAAGTGATGTGGTTGCCGTGAAAGACGGTATAGAGCAGAACAAGACGAACATGTTGTTCTATCAAGACAAGTTGAATCACAAGATGGATGTTATCTTGTCTGATTTGAAGACGTTGTTGTCCGACATCGCAAAAGATCAGGAACGTTATACGCTCAACGATGAGGCTTACGAGGCCCGCAAGGCTGATATGGCTCATTTGAATGACTCGCTCACCACTGTAGTAGACAAGCTGACCGGCTTTGAGTATTACAAGGTAGACGAGAAGGCTAATGCAGAAAGTATAGCTGACATTACGGCCCATATCGGCAAATACGGTAAGGCCATGGATGAATACTATGCTGATATCGAATTGACTGACGTAGACGCCGAAAATGATCTTAAAACCATTATGGATAAAGTGCTGGAGCGTATCGACTCTTTGGACTGCAGGGCTTCCTTCATAGAATATACGGGCGTGATTGATAAGGCACTGAGTGACAGGATTGAACTTGTTAAGTCTGTGAACAGTCATACGTTTGTTGTCGAAGTTGAAGATGCCTTGAACGATACGTTGGAGCTTGTCAGGACAGATTTAGGCAATATTAAATCCTATAATGAGGATACCAATGACGGTTACGTCAGTGTGGACATCAATGGTAATGATGTTACTTCGACGCCAATTCACTACGTAAAAGAAGCCCTTCCGCAAATTCAGGCCGCACTTGCAAAGCAGGAAGAACGGATGGCAAACGTACGTGAAACGATAGAAACCGAATCATTCATACGGGGTGACGTATTGCGTGACGGCGTTGTCGATGTACTCGACTATACGGAATTGATGATGTATGTGCTCGACCCGTCTAAGGCTGAGGCTATCGCGGGTACGATCAAGTGGTATGCCGCAGATGTGAACGACGACGGTCGGATCAACGTGGCCGATCTAACGAAGCTCACGAACAAGATTATGGATTACAACACGATGGAGGTCAGTCAAGTGGCACCTCGTGTACGTTTGGCAGAGCCTGCGATGACGCAGACCGAAGAAAGCGTAGAGATGAACATGGAAGAAGTCGGAGGCACGAAGCGTGTAGCCATCCTTCTGAAAAACGTGAACCCCTACGTGGCTTGCCAGATGGACGTGACGCTTCCCGCAGGCGTAACTTTATTGGGAGAATCTTTGGGAGGAAGTGCAGACGACCACCAGTTGTATTCCAATACATTGGCCGATGGGACGACGCACCGCATCGTGGTAAGTTCGCTCCAGAACAAAGAGCTTAACGCAAATGGCGAAGCCCTGATTTATTTGGAAGTATCGAGATATTACTTTTCCCATATCTATTTATTCTTTTTAAAGGAAAAAGAATAAAAGGACTAGATGGAAATGAAAAAATGGGTAAATCCTTAGGAAATGCAATATATTTATCTGATAGCGAAGAAGAAATAACCAGAAAAGTTAAGAGTGCTGTAACAGATCAAAAGAGAATAAAAAGAG
>OGNQ01002097.1_pt1 | contig 10735 bp, 10 predicted proteins | sample 1573481 | NCBI WGS metagenome assembly OGNQ01 (sample SAMEA2581920, study PRJEB24529) | metagenome | biome: Human gut stool | place: China | collected 2011 | reverse complement strand
AACCCGCATAAACACTGGCTTTTTTAAGCAACTCGATTTATTCAAACTCAATCGTCCCAGGCGGCTTACTGGTAATATCATAGAAGCAGCGGTTTACCCCCTTCACTTCATTGATAATCCTGCTCATAACTCTCTGTAACACCTCGAACGGTATATTGGCAGCTTCCGCTGTCATGAAATCGACCGTATTGACCGCACGCAGTGCAACCGCGTAATCGTACGTTCTCTCATCGCCCATGACACCTACGCTTCGCATATTGGTGAGCGCGGCGAAATACTGGTTTGGCATCCACTCCGGTGCCTCTCCATGCTCTTTGCGGTATTCCTCTACCGCGGCATCCACTTCCTCACGGTAAATGTAATCAGCATCCTGCACGATACGAACCTTCTCTGCAGTTACCTCACCGATAATACGGATACCAAGTCCCGGTCCCGGGAATGGCTGACGGAAGACAAGTTTCTCCGGGATGCCAAGCTCTAAACCTGCTTTGCGGACCTCATCTTTGAAAAGGTTACGCAGCGGCTCGATGATTTCTTTGAAATCGACATAATCCGGAAGACCTCCGACATTGTGGTGGGACTTGATCACTGCGGATTCTCCGCCAAGTCCGGACTCTACCACATCCGGGTAGATGGTTCCCTGTGCCAGGAAATCCACGGCTCCGATCTTCTTTGCCTCTTCCTCGAAGACACGGATGAATTCCTCTCCGATAATTTTACGTTTTTTCTCCGGTTCTGTCACACCGGCAAGTTTTCCATAATAACGCTCCTGCGCGTTGACACGGATAAAGTTCAGGTCAAACTGTCCGTTCGATCCGAAGACTTCCTCGACCTCGTCTCCTTCGTTCTTCCGGAGCAGACCGTGATCGACGAATACACAGGTAAGCTGTTTTCCGATTGCGCGGGAAAGAAGTCCTGCTGCAACAGAAGAATCCACACCGCCGGATAATGCAAGGAGAACCTTTCCATCACCGACTTTTTCACGGATCTCTTTGATTGTATGCTCCACGAAAGAATCCATGCGCCAGGTGCCGGCACATCCACAGATATTTCTTACAAAGTTATGAAGCATCTTGCTTCCCTCTACGGTATGCAGTACTTCCGGATGGAACTGGATGGCATAAAGCTTTTTCTCCGGATTTTCATCTGCCGCTACCGGACAGTCAGCAGTATGTGCTACCACCTGAAATCCCGGTGCCGGTTTGGAAATATAATCAAAATGGCTCATCCAGCAGATGGTAGATCCTTCTGCCGAACCCGTTGCCACTCCCTCAAAAAGCGGAGAAGACTTGTCCACGAACACTTCCGTTTTTCCGTACTCACGTACTGGTGCCTGTTCTACTTTTCCACCGAGGATATGATTCATCAACTGCGCACCATAGCACAGACCGAGAACCGGGATGCCAAGTTCAAATAATTCTTTCGTGTATGTCGGGGAATCTGCCTCATAGCAGCTGTTCGGGCCGCCGGTGAGGATAATTCCCTTTGGATTCATTGCCTTGATCTGTTCGATGTCGGTACGGTAAGAATAAATCTCACAGTACACATTGCACTCGCGGACGCGGCGTGCAACCAGCTGATTGTACTGACCACCGAAGTCAATGACGATGACTTTCTCCTGATCCATATTGTGTTTCCTCCTGTTTTCTAAAATGCATTTTTGCATTTATGTGGTGCATTTTTCAAAAGTACACCATTTTTCTACCATTATAATAAAGCCCCTGTGATTTTACAAGTCACAACCTCACGTTTTCTCGTAAAATGCAATCACATCCGCGTAAACTTTTTCATTTTCTTTCTCATTCAGTATTTCATGGCGCATATGCGGATAGGTAATTGTGGAAATATTGGAAAAACCTGCCTGTTTCAGCGTGTCCACACTGTCTTTGGCACCTTTTTCATACCCGGTGCACGGATCTTCGCTGCCGCGGATCATCAGAATCGGTAATGTCTCATTTACGTCCCGGTAATTTGACACCTGATGCATGGCAGTTGTCAGCATATACAGATCGTGAAAAGCGGAAACACTAAATCCGTGCCCGCAATACGGATCTTTCAGATATGCCTGTACCACCTGCTCATCGGAACAGATCCAGTCCGCTTCGGTTTTTGCATGTTTTATCTGCTTATTGAAATTTCCCACTGACAGTTGCTGCACCAGCTTGGAATGATACATCGGTCCACGCGCCCTTGTGAGCAGATTTGTCAGGAAAAACCCTATGCGGATAATCTGTGTTCCCGGATAATTCGGGAATCCGCTCAGTACCACCTTTGCGTAACTGGGTGACTGGGTACAAAGCAGATTCCTTGCAATGATGGTTCCCATGGAATGTGCAAAAATCATCACCTTTTCCGTTTGAAACCGCTCCCTGATATATGCTGTGATCTGTACCTGATCCGACAACAGATAACGGTCACCGTCTTTTTCTTTAAAGAACCCCAGCTTTGGAGCATGTTCCCCATGCCCCCGCATGTCCGATGTCACCACCGTAAATCCCACCTGCCGCAGCTGTTCAGCGAAAGCCTCATAACGCTCCTTATGTTCCTCCATCCCATGAATGATCTGAATGTATCCCCGCGGATGCTCACTTTCAAATACCGCCAGACTCAGCGCGTAACCGTCGGACGCTTTCAATACTATATTTTCCATTTATATCCTCTTCTGCGTTCGTACTTTTAAAACCAGTCCACATTTGTTCCATGTTCCAACTGTTCCGGTGTCATCAAAGACACGGCATCAATAAACCCGTTGCGAAACGTCATCGTTCCTCTCTTTTGTGCGGTCGTTTCTTTTGCGGCAAGTTCTCCTGCAATGCCAGTAAACGCACAGCATGCCACTGCACTCTCCACCGAATTTTCCGCACTTAAAAAAGCACCAAGCATCACGGTGGACATACAGCCGCTTCCCGTAATCCTTGCCATCATCGGGCTTCCATTATGACACCGGTAGACGCGGCTTCCATCCGTGATCAGATCAGTTTCTCCGGATGCGACAAGAATCATCTGATTTTCCTTTGCATACTGCTTCATCAGCTCCGGCAAATCCGTTTCTTCTGCTTCCGCCAGCGCATCCTCGGCTGCATCCACCCCGGTAACCGTTCCACAGTTGTGCAGCAATGCCTGTATTTCCGAATAATTTCCCCGGATACAGGTCGGATGGATTATTTTCATCAACTCCAGACATTTTTCACGCCGATAGGAAGACCCCGACACCCCGACCGGATCAATCACGATCGGATGTCCCAGCGCATGCGCCCGCTTTCCGGCAGTCTTCATCGCCTCATAATCCGAGATGGCCCCGAAATTACAGATCAGTGACGCTGTACCTGCCGTGATCTCTTCCACCTCACAGGGATGGTGTGCCATCGTCGGTGACGCACCTGCCGCCAGAAGGATATTCGCACAATCGTTGACGGTTACTGCATTGGTAATGCAATGGATGATAGGACGGATTTGTTGTATTTTTTTATGAATTTCTGCAACCTTTTTCCCGGAAAATTTCATCACTGGTTCTCTCATCTTTCTGCTTTCCACTCGTGTCTGCTCATTCGCCGGTAAGCCTGTCCAATATCCCGGTTTTTTTCAATGGAATCGTTACGATAATCGCAATGATCGTACCACCGCAGGTACTGATCAAAAATGGCACCACAAACGTAAACAATGCCGCTGCTTTATTTCCCATAACCAGGTACGCAATCGGGTAGGAAAGCATTCCGCCGATGATACCGGTTCCAAACACTTCACCCACATACGCAAACGGAAGCTTTTTTCCATACCGGTAAAGCAGTCCTGCAAGCAATGCCCCACACATACTTCCCGGAAATGCCAGCGGGCTGCCAAGTCCTGTCAGATTACGGATTAAGGCCGCCATAAATGCCTGTGCCAGTCCCCACCACGGTCCGACCGTTACCGCGCACAGTACATTCACCAAATGCTGTACCGGTGCACATTTTGATCCAAGTACCGGGAAAGAAAACATGCTCCCAACTACAGCCACTGCTGTAAAAAGTGCTGTCAGCGTCAGTTTTTTTATCTGTAAATTCGTCTTCATTTTACTCCTCTTTTGTATCTTTTATATGATCTGTTCTACAAGTTCTCCAAGATGCCGGGTGCCTGCCTCGATATCCCTGCAGGCAAAAATGCCACTGACTACTGCAATCCCTGCCATGCCTCTGCCTTTTAATTGCAATACATTTTCTGCTGTGATTCCTCCGATCGCTACAACCGGAATCTTTACGCTGTGACAGATTTCTTCCAGCAGTTCATGTTTCATCGGAATGGCATCTTTCTTTGTAGCGGAACCAAATACCGCACCACTTCCCAGATAATCAGCTCCTCCGGCCTCCGCTGCTTTGGCCTGTTCTACCGTCTTTGCCGTGACACCTATGATTTTGTCCGGACCGAGAATCTCACGCGCATGTGCCAGTTCCATATCCGATTGTCCGATATGAACCCCGTCTGCACCAACCTTTGCCGCCAGCTCCACATCATCATCCAGAATAAGTAACACGCCATAGCGATGGCAAAGTTCTAACAATTCTTCTGCCTCTTTCTGCACATCTGCTTCCGGAAGATCCTTCTCCCGCAGCTGTACCAGAGTTGCACCACCTCTCAGTGCTTTCTCTACCTGTTCATATAAGGTTTCATTGCCCAGCCATGTGCGGTCCGTTACCGCATAAAGGCGAAGCTGTTCTTTTTTCATATTACTCACTGTTTTTTCCTCCTGCATGCCATCTCATTATAACACGCGAAATGGCTGAAAATCTATACCATATGTAAATGTGCATATTTTTCCTTCGTTGCCATTCCACCACGGATATGGCGCTCGGATTTGTTCACATCGATAATCTTGCGGGTTTCTGCCGCAAGTGCCGGATTCACCTGGCACAGCCGGTCCGTGATATCCTTGTGGACTGTGGATTTTGAAATTCCGTAATGCTTGGCAGCCTGCCGTACAGTTGCCTTATGTTCAATGATATAGTTTGCGATTTCCACGGCTCTTTCTTCAATATAAGCTTTCAAAAAAATACCCCTGCATTCCTGTGTTTGTACAGTTTATGCAAGGATATGTTTGCTTATTACTTACTTTCTGACTTACTTCCCACAAAGACTCTTCTGTCACAACCTGTCCCACAACAGTTCCATCGGGTTTGACTCCAAAATAAAGTTTCCTTTTCAATACCAAGATTCAAATCAACACCTGCCTTCAACGCATATAATCAAATTATATACTGCTTATAATGATATGAGGTCAAACATATAAAGCAAATATGCTTGTCTATGTCCCATGACGAACTGAATAGAGGACATATGGCAAAAAAATAGCCGTCCATGTCCCATGACGAACTAAATAGAGGACATATGATAAAAAGTGCTCATTTATGTCCCATTAAACAGGTCCTGTGGGACTTTTTCATGCGCTTTTTATACATATGTCCTTTTGCCAACTTCTCCTGGGACTTTTTCATGCGCTTTTTATACATATGTCCTTTTACCAACTTCTCCCGGGATTTTTCAATGCACTTTCTCTACATATGTCCCTCCGGCAACTTTCACCGAGACTTTCTGGCTTACTTATTCTCTATATGTCCCAAAAACACAAGGAAACGCACAAGAAAAAGGAATGTTCCCACACGGAAACATTCCCTCTTTCATTATGTATTTATTTTTCCAGTTTTGTCAGTTCATTGCTGTCCACATCCGCTGCATGACCGCCCTCATTATGGCTTGCTGATCCGTTCTCGAACCACCATGCCACACCTGCGGCCAACACAACAACTGCTACTACAACTACGATAATGACTGTTTCTAACATGAAATTTTCCTCCTGAACTCTTTGAAAATGGTCGCTTATTTCAAAGAGTCAGAAGCTTTTTCCCCATCCTGCCAGTGTATGTATGCCATAATCCACGCATGGCTGCGCACAAATATGTTTTCGATACGGCAGGATGCCAGATAAATCCGGGTAGCATTTCCGGCAAATCCGCTTGCAAGTCCTGCCCACAAAATGACGTTGCGTTCTGCATTCAGCCGCGTGATCCGTGCACTGACGGTCAAACGCGCCTGTTCGGACTGTGTCAGTTCGGAACGTCCGAGGATATCAAGGAAGGAACCCTGCTGCCGCTCCATCGTATGTACCGCAAGATGGTCCGGCTCCGCCTGCGTGATATCGTGCATGTTTTGCGCACCATAGCTCTGCTGCAAAGCAAAAAAGCATATGACAACCGCCAAAAAGATGCCTACACACCGCATCCGGCTTTTTTGTATCCGCATGATTCTCTCCTTTCCCGGTGCCTGCCCGTGTTATGTAATCGCTGCTACTTTGTCAGGCCGGCTTTTTTCCGAAGCATGGAATACAGCCATTTGCCCTCATCACTCAAATCGCTTTTCTTAAAACCGCTGACTTTTGAACAACTGCTTTTAATAATCGAAGAAGATTCCTGTTTGTTTGACAGATTCCACGCAATGTAGCTGACACCGTATTCATCCATCGTCTGTACCCAGCGGTTTGCTTCTTCTTTGTCAATCGCTCCATTTCCGGAAGCGTCACAGATTCCATACTCTGTAACAAATACCGGAAGCCCTTTGTTGATGGCTGCGGTCATTTTATTGCGCAGGTCTGCCTTGTGGGTAGCCGCATAAAAATGCAGTGCATACATAAGATTCTCCCCTTTAATTGGGTCTGCCGCTGCCTGATCCACATCCTGTGACCAGGTTGGCGTTCCCACAACGATCACCGCTTTTTTATCATTTTCACGGATGGTAGAAATCACGCTTTTCGCATAAGACTTGATCTCTTTCCAGCTTGTTCCGTTGTTCGGCTCGTTGCAGATCTCATAAATCACATTGTTGTAACCTTTTAATTCCTTTGACATCTCCTTGAAAAAGGCTTTTGCTTCTTTTTTATGGGAATTTGGATTGCCATCACTTAAGATGTGCCAGTCCACAATCACATACATCTTGTGTTTCTTTGCCAGCTTTACACCTTTTTTTATGAGTTTCTTTAAATCACTGCGGTTCTTTGCATCTCCGCTGCAGTAGCCGTTATATTCTTCGGTATACATCGCCAGTCGCACGACATTTGCCCCCCATTTGTCATGCAGCTGGGCAAAACACTTGTCGTTGACATACTGCGGATACCAGCTCAATCCATGTGTGCTGACCCCGCGAAGCTGTACTTCATGCCCCTTTTTGTCCACAAGTTTTGTTCCTTTGACGTGCAGTCTGCCTGCCGATGCATCATAATACGTTGTTTTTGCTTCTGTCATTTGAAATCCCCCTGTCATACACAATCCAAGTGCAAACGCACACAGCAGTGCGAGTACACGCAGAACTTTTGTTTTTTTATGAAATAAATACATGTTTCATACCACCCTTCTCCAACGGGAACAGGCGGCTCCACGTTCCATTGAACCGCTGCAACATTCTTAATCGATTGCCGTAACCTTGTAATCTTTCTCTTCTACTGTTTTCTTTAATACATCATCTGCCACTTCCGAGGACAAGGTCACAACAGCAGTGCCAGCCTCATGGCTGACTTCTGCGGATGTCACCTCCGGAAGTACCTCAAGTGCTTTCTTTACCGTTGCCTCACAGTGTCCACACATCATTCCTTCAATATGCATTGTCTTTGTCATTACTTTTTCCTCACTTTCGCTTGTTTTTATTTCTACCGGTTCTGCTGCCGGTGCAGCATCTTTATTTGCTTTTCCGTGTACGGAAAACAGGTTCAGCCGTAATGCGTTGGTCACGACACAAAAGCTGGATAAGCTCATGGCTGCCGCGCCAAACATTGGATTTAATTTCCACCCAAATATAGGATACCACACTCCGGCTGCAAGTGGAATCCCTATTACATTATAAAAGAATGCCCAGAACAGATTTTCATGGATGTTCCGCAGCGTTGCCCGGCTTAGGCGGATGGCCGCCGGAACATCCCGCAGACGGCTCTTAACCAGGACAACGGATGCCGCATCGATTGCCACATCGGTTCCGGCACCGATGGCGATTCCGGTATCTGCTCGTGTCAGTGCCGGGGCATCGTTGATTCCGTCTCCGACCATGGCTACTTTGCCCTGTTCCTTCAGCTTACGGATCTCTGCCTCTTTACCTTCCGGCAGTACACCGGCTATGACTTCGTCCACTCCTGCCTGTGCACCGATGGCTTTTGCTGTGCGCTCGTTATCTCCGGTCAGCATAATGACACGGATTCCCATGTCACGCAATTCGGCCACCGCCTGGGGGCTGTCCTCTTTGAGCGTGTCTGCTACAGCAATCAGGCCGGCACAGGTATGATTTTTGGCAAAAAGCAACGGTGTTTTTCCCTCTTCTGCCAGCTTTTGGGCCTGATCGAGCAGGGTGGAATCTACAGTTACGTTCTCCTTCATGTAAGAAACGCTGCCACCGAGCAGCAGATCTTCCCCACGCACCGCGGAAAGACCATTTCCCGGAAGTGCCTGAAAATCATGTACCGCCGTCTGGGAAATCCCCGTCGCTTTGGCATGCTCCATAACTGCTTTGGCCAGCGGATGTTCACTCGAACTCTCCAGATCTGCAGCAAGCTGCATGAGATCACGCTTCGTGTAGCCTTCTGCCGGTAAAATATCGGTCACGCGTGGCTCTCCTGTTGTGATCGTTCCCGTCTTATCCAGTGCTACAATCTGTGTTTTTCCAGCATTTTCGAGTGCCACCGCATTTTTGAACAGGATTCCGTTTTTAGCGCCCATCCCATTTCCGACCATGATCGCTACCGGGGTTGCAAGTCCAAGCGCACACGGACAACTGATGACGAGCACGGAAATACCGCGCGCTAATGCAAATCCGATATCTTTTCCGGCAAGCAGCCATACCATAATGGTGATTACTGCAATGGTGATAACGGTCGGAACAAAAACACCGGATACTTTATCCGCAATTTTTGCAATTGGGGCTTTGGTCGCCGCTGCATCCGATACCATTTTAATGATCTGGGAAAGCGTCGTATCCTCGCCCACACGGGTTGCCTCGCAGCGCAAAAATCCGGACTGGTTCGTGGTTGCCGCACTGACAGAGGAACCTTTCTGTTTATCGACGGGAATACTCTCGCCGGTGAGTGCTGCCTCGTTGACCGCACTGCTTCCCTCTAGGACAATCCCATCGACCGGAATGTTTTCGCCAGGACGCACGACAAAGGTATCTCCCTGCCGCACTTCGGTGATCGACACGATAACTTCCTTCCCATCCCGCACTACGGTCGCAGTCTTCGGTGCCAGCCGCATCAGGCTCTTTAAGGCATCGGTCGTCTTTCCTTTGGCATGGGATTCAAGCATTTTTCCGACGGTGATGAGTGTCAGAATCATGGCCGCGGACTCGAAATAAAATTCATGCATATATCCCATGACTGCATCCATATCGCCGCGCACCTGCGCTCCGGTCATGGCAAACAGGGCATACGTACTGTATCCAAACGATGCTCCGGCGCCGAGTGCCACCAGTGTATCCATATTGCTGCGTCCCAGACGTGCTTGTTTCCAGGCACCGGTATAGAACGGTGTACCGAACAACACCAGTACTGGAATAGCCAATACCATCTGTATTTCGTTGGAATAAGGTACATGCATAAAGACCATGGAAAGCAACAGCAGAGGAATAGCAAATAGCCACGCTCCTATCACCCGCCCTTTCAGGCGACGGTAACGCTTCTGTTGTTCTTCCTCCTGGCGCTCTTCGACATGATCTTCTTCAATAATGAGGTCATAGCCCGCAGCCAGTACGGCAGCACGAATTTCTCCGGGTGTCAGCTTATCCATCTCATAGGAGACAGACAGTGTATTGGAAGCGAAGTTGACCGAAGCATCCGTAATGCCCACCAACTTGCGAACAGTCTTTTCTACGTTATTGGCGCATCCCGCACAATGCATGTTCAGTACGGGAAACGTCTGTTTCTTTAAATTAGCCATATATATTGTTTTTATGATTTATCAAAATTAGCTGATAATTGTACAAGAATGGGAGGAATGATAATATAACAGGCTGAAAGGCTTATATGCCTATTGCAAATTATCATTCAGCCCATACTCATGCAGTAAATAACAATCTCTACAGGCCGATTGTTCGACTACTTCTTATCCTCTTGCTTCGTCTCCTTAACGAACTCAACTTCGTAGTTGAACTTCTTGAAACCAGCTTTCAATTTGTCTACATTTGTCTTTTCAGCATCGTAGGTAATAGACACAGTTTTTGTTTTCAAGTCTGTAGAGAATTCTTTTACCCCTTTCTCAAATTTAATGTTGTTTTTCACCTTCCGTTCACAGTTTTCGCAATGCATCTGTGAAACTTTAAAAACAGCGGTACGGATATCTTTTGCCATCACTGCTGTTACACTCAATAAAGCTACTACGAGAGCAGCCATCATTCTTCTTGTTTTCATAAATATCTCCTTAGTTATTGGTTAATATTATTTAAGTTACGAGCTACAAGCTACTAGTTTCTTGCCAGATTAAACCTCAACCCGATATATGCCTTAGCACCATGCATCGGTCCCCACACCATGGTAGCATCGAAGTTCTCTCCCCATGGATTAGAGGCATCGATTATTGGATTCTTCTGCTTAAAGTTAGTCAGGTTTTCACCACCAACATAAATAGACCAGCGACGGAAATAACGCGTTACCTGGGCACTAAGTTGCTGGAAGCTGCCATAACGACGTTCCCACGAAAGACTGCCGTCAGCGAGTTCGTAAGGATCGGGCATCCTT
>OGNQ01002096.1_pt1 | contig 10743 bp, 8 predicted proteins | sample 1573481 | NCBI WGS metagenome assembly OGNQ01 (sample SAMEA2581920, study PRJEB24529) | metagenome | biome: Human gut stool | place: China | collected 2011 | reverse complement strand
TGCCGGTAGGGGGTGTTGGAGTTCATGCCGTAGGCCTGAAGGGCATCCACCCGGTAACGCGTATTGCGGTCTACGGGTTCCAGAACGAAGTGGATGAGCAGGGAATCTTCCACATGGGAACGCATGAACGTCCCTTCGCGGTATTTGAACAAGGGGTCGCGGGTTTCGTCGAAGCCCATGCGGCGCAGGTTGCCTTTCTGGAACTGTTCGCCGTCTTTCACGAAGGGAACCAGATGACCCACTATCTCGCCGTTGCCTTCTTCCTCATTCTCGTCCAGGTTCACCTCTTCGCTGATGGAAATCGCCTTGACCACGGGGCTGACGATGATGCGTGATTTGTCGTCCGTGTCGTCGGCCGACAGATAATAGTAGAAAGGACCGACCACCATGCGGTTGCCGCACATGTTGGGGATTTGCGGCTCATTCTTCCGTTTGCGTTTGGCGGTTTTGGTCACCGTGCCCATCTGCTTGGCGGCCAGGCAGGTCACTTTGATGTCCATCATGCCGCGCAATTCCCGCTTCACGAGGGTGGCCCCTTCCGGTTTCACGATGATATAGCCCGTCAGAGGAAGCTGCATCAGGCAGTAGCCGTCCTGGTCGGTCTCGCCCAAGGCGTCGTACTCCGATTCCGATTGTGGGGCATAGGTCATGCCCTTGGCTTCCTCTTCTTGGCATTTCTTCATGAAAGCGTTGGCCTTGCTCGCATTGAAGAAGCCATATACGATGACACCCGGCCAAGGGGCGGCATCCTTGCTGTTCAAGTCTTCCGTGCGGCGAACCGTGATATTGATGTTCTTCACCTGGGCTTCTGCAGGGATATGGACCGCTACGATGAACAGCAGGAACATCAGGCGGCGTATAATCATATAGAAATTAGTTTTATACATGGTGATATGCAAGTTGTGGGTTTACTTGATGATATAGGCGAAGGAAACGCCGAGTTTGAACGGGATGAAGGCGTAGCCGTGCGCTGTGCGGCGGTTTTCGGAATAATGGTCGTCGCGGTAGTAATGCTTGTGGTCGTAGTAGACGGCACCCACACTCCCGTAACATTCTATGTTCCAATGGGGCGAGAGGAAGAAAGCGTAGCCGAAAGTCAGTCCGCCGCCCCAGGCGTCGCCCCGCGCGGCGTGGCGCTGGTAGAGCGCGTCATCATACTGCGCCAGCGCTTCCTCCGCCGTCAGGCGGACGTTGGCGTTGTCGATGTACCCCTCGCCCCGGTCGCAGCTGACGGCCCAGCGCAGGACCTCGCCGTTCTCGTCCAGGCCGTCAAAGCCGGTGACGGTCAGCGCCATGCCCTTTTCCACGGCGCAGCCGGGGACCGCGCCCGTCTCGTCCGTCAGGCTCATGCCCCGCAGGGCGTAGACCGTCTCCGTCAGCACCGCGCCGTTGTAGTCCGCGGTCAGATTGGCCGCGTCCAGATAGGCATAGCCCTCGCCGTTGACCACGCGGATGCGGTCCGCGCCGCCCTCGGCGTCCTCAGCAACGTACTGCACCGCAGAACCGCGGACCAGGGAACCCAGCTGAGTCCCGTTTTCGTCATATACAGGGGCGGTGGTCCCAGCGGCGGCCACATAGCCCTCCGCCGTCTCCGGCACCATGGGATTAAACTGCCGCCAGATAATATATCCCAGCGTGCCCAGCGCCAGCAGGCACAGCACGATGAGTACCACCGCCGCGCCGGTGCCGTGTTTCTTTTTCGTATTCGTTGACATAAATTGATTTCTCCTTGCGTATTTTTGTCAGCCTGCGGCCATTATACGCCATTCCGCGCCATAAATCCACCCAAATCTTGTGGCGCCGGTGACAAAATTTTCATATTTTTTGTGTTTTTCTCGTTTTTTTGGTAGACAACGACGCAGACCGATGGTATACTACACATGACTATTGTTATGTAAATCGGCGGAGGGGCTTTCCCACCGCCGGTGCTTCCCATACAACTTAGAGATAAGGCAGGGTGTATCGACATGAAAAGGACGAAACGGGGAATGGCATTGATCCTGGCGGCGGTGATGGCGGTGAGCTGTTTGACCACCATACTGCTGGCTGCCAGTAAACCGTGGACCGGCGTGGGTATCGGTGAACTGAGCCAGTACTACGAAACCGGCAACAACGCGGACCCAGGCCGTGTCTCCAATGTAAAGGGTGACAGCGGCGGTACCTCCTACGGACTGTATATGTTCGTGGAGGGCACGGTGACAAATTTCATCAATTGGCTGAAGCAGCAGCCCAAGGACAGTACATACTACGCCTTCGGTGACACGCTGTGGAGAGCCTATAACTTCGATATAAACGGCAATGAAAACCCCGGCTATGGCACCAATTTCAAGACGGTGTGGCAGTCCATCGGCCATGGCAAAACCTCTAATGAGTTCGGTCAGGCACAGACGGAGTTCTGGGGCAGCACCCAGTACACCCAGCTTGTCAGCAATATTGAGCGCTTGTTCAGCGGCTTTGACATCGACAACTACTCCGTCGCCCTGAAGAACGTCTTTTGGAGCCGCAGCGTCCACCACGGCGTAGGCGTTACCTATGGCGCCAACAGTGATGACAAAATGAGTGGCGCCACCGGCGTTATTGCCCGGGCGTTCCGGTCACTGGGCGGCTTCAAGAACCAGAGTGAGGCGGAGTTGATCGCCGCTATTTACGCCGAGTGCAGCCGTCTGGACCCCGTCGGCAAATATAAAGAAGATAACATGGACACCTACACTGCCCAGAAGTACGGCGTGTACGGTCGTTCCATGGCGTATTTCAACGTCAACAGCGGCGGCGTTCAGACCTCTGTGTACAGCCGTCTCCATGTCAATGAGCCGTCGGACGCGCTGGTGATGCGCTATGTCAACTCTACCCCTGATATTGCCGAAGGCAAGTACACCCTGCTTTATATCAACAACAACGAGCAGACCCACGGGCTCGACCCCAGCCAGTCTACCCTTGTAACGGCCGACAAGGCCGTCAAGCTGCAAATCACCTATTACAGCGGTGAAAAATACACCATCGCTACCACGGACGGAAGTCAGCGCCTGACTATCTCCGGCGGCAAGCCGGTGCTGGCGTCCCCCGCCGCTGACAACAACCAGTTCTGGGTGATCTACGGCAGCACCAGCAGCGGCTATACCCTGCAAAATGTGGGCACCAAGCAGTATGTGACCGTGACGGTGACCAGCGCGGATGTCACAGCGGACGGCCAGAACAGGGATGACCTGATTGCCGCGAAGCTGGTCGAGATCAGTAAGGGCATTACCGAGGATGGTCAGTATACCAGCGAGTTGGCGAACGACTTTGGTACTCGGCTGGAGACAAAACTGAATGATTTGTTCGAGGCGAGCATCGAAGGCAAGTCGGAGGAGGACTATACCGAGGAGATAAAGGATAAGCTTGCCAGCGAGGGCATGAAGGACGAGGATATAAATGCCCTTATCAAAAAGCTAAGCAGTGATGACGAAAACGTATCCTTTACAGAGGAGGAAATCCTGCTTCTTGTGGAGGTGCTTACCGGCAAGTCACTTGAGGATATTACGGTGGAAGTCGTGGGGGAGATGGTCGACGAGGATCTGAAGAACAACCCCACCACCACTGTCACTACCTACACCGTGGGTCTGACTGACGAAAGTGCCAAGGCCGCCCGCTGGTCGCTGAACAAGCTCGGCGGCACCGGCGATTGGACCCTGACTGGTCTGTTTTACCCCGGCTGCGATGACTCCGATGCCATCGGCGGCACGGTCACCCACCATCTCACCGAGGGTAATTCCTCTTTTCCCCTGCGCGGCGTCATCTCCTGCACCAAGAGCATCAGTTCTGTGACTGTGGAGGTGAAAGGTACCTCCGGCGAACCGGGTTTTACCGTCACGGGCAGCGGCAAGGGCAATTGGTTTGACCTGTGGGAGTTGGATAAATCCGCGACCTTCAGTTCTCTGAAGCAGGGCACCTACAAATTGACCATCTATGGCAGAAACGCCAGCGGCGAGGTCTCCATCTGGTCCGACAGCTTCACCGTAGGTGCCAAGGACAGCAGTGCACCCGCCGTCAAGGACGATACCTATACGGTTACCTTTAAAAACGGCAGCAATACCGTAACCAGGACTTACAAGCTGGGCGACACCTACGGCACGCTGCCTACGGCAAGTGGCGAAGGCTTCCAGGGCTGGTTTACCGACGACGGCGAGCAGATCTTCGAGAACTCCATTGTGGCGGCCGAAGACCACACCATCACGGCCAAGTTCGGCACCCTGTATACTGTCACCTTCAAGGTGGACGGCAGCGTGTACCGCAGCCGCCAGCTGGCCAAGGACAGCCCCATCGTTGCCCCCTCCAATCCCTTCAAGGCGGCGGACAAGAACTATGTGTACAGCTTCAGTCACTGGGTGGACGGCAGCGGTAAGCGGTTCGTGGAGGGCAGAACCTACATGCCCGCGGGCGATGTGACCTACACCGCCGTGTTTACCAAGACGGCCAACAGCGGCGGCGGCACCGGCGGCAGCACCGGCGGCAGTACCGGCGGCGAGACGCCCAAGCCCTCCGGCAACTATCTGACCGGCGTATCACCCAGCACGTCTGTCTCCGCAATGAACAGCGCGGGCTACACCATCTATAACGGCAGCGCCAAGGTGACATCCGGCCTCGTGGGTACCGGTATGACCGCTGTCAGCAGCTCCGCCACCGTGACCATCGTGGTCACCGGCGACGTCAGCGGCGACGGCAAGATCACCATCACCGACGTGGTCAAGCTGCAGAAGTACGTGGTGGGCTCCGGCAGCCTGTCCGGCGCCTACGCCAAGGCGGCCGATATCAACGGTGACGGCAAGGTCACCATCACCGACGTGGTGCAGGCCGCCCAGGTCACCGTGGGCCAGCGCACCATCGGCTGAGGAGGAAACATCCTATGAAAAACAAACTGTTCCGCGCCGCGGCCTCCGCGCTGCTGACGCTGCTGCTGGTGGTCACGCTGCTGCCCGTGCAGGCCCACGCCGCCGGAGCGACGCTGACCGGCACCGCCGCCCCGCAGGCAGGCGACACCGTCACACTGACGCTGTCCGTGCCCAACAAGGTCTACGGTCTGACCGCCGACCTGAGCTACAGCGGCAATTTGTCCTTTACCAACTACAACTGCTCTGTCAGCGGATGGAGCATCGTGGTCAACAACAACAAGTTCAGCGTTTACGGCACGTCCAGCTCCAGCGGCGGACTGGTCACCATCAAGATGAAGGTATCCGGCAGCGCCAAGGAGGGCGACGCCCTGACCGCCACGTTCTCCAACATCGTGGTGTCCGACGGCAACAGCGACACCAGTCTGGACAGCGCCAGCTGGTCCGGCAAGGTGGGCGCGGCCCCCAGCGGCAACTGCAGTCTCAGTTCGCTGAGCTGCTCCAACGCCACGCTGAGCCCCTCCTTCTCCAGCAGCACCACGTACTACACCTGCACGGTGCCCTTCGCGGTGGAAAAGCTGGATCTGAACTACAAAAAGGCCGACAACAGCGCTACGGTGTCTGTCAGCGGCAATGAGCTGGCGGTGGGCGTCAACACCGTGACTATCAAGGTCACGGCGGCCAACGGCGCCACCAAGAGCTATACCATCGATGCCACGCGCCAGCAGGACCCCAACTACAAACCCTCCACCGACGCGTCCATCGCCGCCCTGACGCTGGAGGGGGCCACGCTGTCCCCGGCGTTCACGTCCACGGTGACGGATTACATCGCCTACGTCCCCTATGAGACGAAGCAGGTGACCATCGCCGCCACGGCAAAGGACGAAAAGGCCCAGGGCATCACCGGCACCGGCGAGGTGCGGCTGTCCGCCACCGAGGCGGAGACTGTGCTCACGGTTACCGGAACCGCCGAGGACGGCAAGACCAAGCAGAACTATACCATCCATGTGCTGCGGATGCCGGCCTATACCGGTATTGTCCCCACGGTGGAGGTCATCGACCCGGCCACCATCCCCGAGGTGCCGCCGCTGGAGATCCCCGGGACCATTGCGATGCCGCTGATCGGTGAGGTCAAGACCGTGTATGTGGCCATCGCGGCGGCGGTGCTGCTGGTGGTGGTGCTGTTCCTGCTGGGCTTCCTGATCGGCCGCGGCCACACGGGCGGCGGCGATGACGAGGAATACGACGACGAACCGCCGCGGACCCCGGCGAAGCCGCTGATCCCCGAGGAACGGCACACGGCACGGGTGCCCCGTCTGGTGCCCCGCGAGGAGAGCAGCGACAGCGAACCTGCCGTCATCCCCGACAAGACCCCGGCGGCGCCTATGACGCCCGCCGCGCCGGCGGAGACGCCGGCTCCCGCAGAGCGCTCCGCCCAGGACGAGCCTACCCAGGCCGATGAGGACGAGGTGCGGACCATGTCGCTGGACGATCTGCTGGACGATATCCACAATATGTAACAAAAATGACCTAAGCCTTGGCTTAGGTCATTTTTACGCAGCAAAAGCATCCGGGATAGCGCCCGGATGCTTTTTGCTCAATAATCCACCTTCATCAGGCACAGGCCCTCCGGCGGCGCGGTGGGGCCCGCCTGCTTGCGGTCTTTGGCGCTCAGGATATCCCGCACCTGCTCCGGCGTCCAGTAGCCGCGGCCCACCTCCAACAGGGTTCCCACCATGATGCGGACCATGTTCTGCAAAAAGCCGGTACCGTGGAAGGTAAATACCACCCGGTCCTTCCGGCGCTCGATGGCGATGTGGTCCACCAGACGGACGGTGGACTTCTTCATCCGCGGATTGCCGCAGAAGCTGGCGAAGTCGTTTTCACCCAGCAGATACGCTGCCGCCTGCCGCATTTTCTCCACATCCGGGTCGTAGTCCAACAGGGTGACGTACTTCCGGTCAAACACCGGCTTCACCGGACCGGTGTGGCAGGTGTAGCGGTAGGTCTTGCCCAGGGCATTATAGCGGGCGTGGAAACGGGGCGCGGCCTCCTTCACCTCCCGGACAGCAATGGCGTCGGGGAGATAGCGGTTCAGATAGTCACGGATGGCGTCGGGCGTCTCCGTCACGTCCAGCACCACGCTGGCGGTCATGGCCCGGGCGTGGACACCGGCGTCGGTGCGGCCCGCGCCGATGACGTTCACCGGATGGCCCTGCAGCGTGCCCAGCACGGCCTCCAGCTTCCCCTGGATGGTATCCTTGTCCGGCTGGCGCTCCCAGCCGAAGAAGCGGGAGCCGTCGTAGGCGATGGTGAGCCGGTAGTTCTGTTCCATAAAAAGATCACGCCCTTTCTGCCTTATTGTAACAGAAAGGACGTGATTTGTGAAGTATTTTACAGCCAGCCCATCATCTGGACGAAGCTGTACAGCAGCTTCAGGCCGTAGAAGATGATGACGGCGCCGCAGACCTTGTTGATGATGTTCAGCACCTTCTCGTTGAACTTACTGCCCAGCAGGGAGACGACCGTGGACAGCGTCAGGAACCAGATCACCGAGGCGGAGCCGAAGCCGCAGATGAAGAACAGATCACCGCCGTTGGTCAGGGTGGCCCGGAAGGCGCCCAGCATCATGGTGCCGTCAATGATGGCCTGGGGGTTCAGCCAGGTGACCACGAAAGCGGATCCGGCCAGCTTCCAGATGGGGACGTTCACGTCCCGGCCGCCCTCCAGACTGGCCTTGGACCGCAGCAGACCGATGCCGATATAGATGACGATCAGGCTGCCCAACCCCAGGATGACCTTTTGCAGCCAGGGCAGCGCCTGCATCAGTGCGCCGGCGCCCAGGAAGCAGGCCACACCCAAAGAGATGTCCCAGAAAATGACGATGAGCGCGGTGATGTAGACGCGGCTGCGCTTCTGCGTCAGGGCACTGTTGATGACGAACAGGTTTTGCAGGCCGATGGGCGCCACGTAGGCCAAACCCATGGTCAGCCCCTGAAGATAGATATTCATGGCTGTGATTTTCTCCTCATGCTATTTACTCCGGTTTTCTTACCTGCTATAATGATACCATAGCTTTGGAGAAATGCAAGAGCGCAGATTTTTATGGGCAAGTAAGGAGGGGCTTACCATGTCACAGACCATGCCGCAAAGCCACTACGACTGTCCCTGTATGGAGAAATGTCCGCTGCACCACGCCATGCAGCTGATCGGCGGCAAGTGGAAGGTGCAGATCCTGTGCGCCGTGGCCAACGCCGGGACCATCCGCTACAACGCCCTGCGGAGCAAGCTGGACGGCATCTCCAACACGGCGCTGGCCTCGGCCCTGCGGGAGCTGGAGCGCGATGGGCTGGTGACACGACGGGAGTATCTGGAGGTGCCGGTGCGGGTGGAATACGGCCCCACGGACAGCTGCCGGGCACTGCTGCCCATTTTGGAGCAGCTCAGCGACTGGGCAGAGGCCAGGATGTGAGCTTTCGATTGGACAAATACCGGAATTTGTCTGCAAGATACATCATTTTTCACAAATTGCAGTGGGAATTATAGAGCAAATCGCGGGATTTTCGTATCAATGCCCATTGCAATCCTGCCGTAATCCAGTATAATAGGAAATGGTGAGGGTTAGTTTCTGCGCGCTGCACCCTCTGGCGCGAGAGTAAAAATGTGCGTAAGGAGTGCTGGTTCATGTATACACGGGAGATCACGGTGAAAAATGAGGTCGGTCTGCACGCCAGACCCGCGACCTATTTCATTCAGAAAGCCAACGAGTTCAAAAGCGGCATCTGGGTAGAAAAAGAAGAACGCCGCGTCAACGCGAAGAGCCTGCTGGGCGTGCTGAGCCTGGGCATTATGAAGGACACCACAGTGACACTGATCGCGGACGGCAGCGATGAGAAGGAAGCTGTGGATGCGCTGGCTGAGCTGATTGAGAACCTGGACGAGTAAACACAACGAAAGAGAGACGGCTTCGCCGTCTCTCTTTTCTTTTGCGTACGACGTACCTCCGGCTCTGCCGGGGGCACTTTTTTATCCGTGGAACTTCTCATATACCGCCCGGGCGGCCGCCTCCGGCACCACGGCGGAGAGCTGCTCGAGCGCGGCGTTTTTTACCGCGGTGACGGTGCCGAAGTGCTGCAGGAGCCGCTTCTTCCGCGCCTCGCCCACACCGGGGATGCCGTCCAGCTGCGAGCGCTTGGCGGAACGGGTGTGCTTCTGGTGGTGGTAGGCGATGGCGAACCGGTGTACCTCCTCCTGCACCGTGCCGATAAGGGCAAACAGGGCGGGTGTCTGCTGTATGCCCAACTCATGGCCCCGGGCGGTGATGAGCGCCCGGGTGCGGTGTCGGTCGTCCTTGACCATGCCCAGCACGGGCACATCCAGCCCGGTCTCTGCCAGCACCTGCTCGGCCACACGGGCGTGCTCCTGACCGCCGTCGATCAGCAGCAGGTCCGGCAGAGGGGCAAACTTTTCATCGCCGTCCAGATAGCGCCGGAACCGGCGGGTGAGCACCTCACGCATGGCGCCGTAGTCGTCGGCGCCGGGGCAGGACTCGATGCGGAAGCGGCGGTAGGCGGACTTCAGCGGCTTGCCGTCCTGAAAGACCACCATGCCGCCCACCTGGTCCGCGCCGCCGGTGTGGGAGATATCATAGCTCTCCATGCGCCGGGGCAGGACCGGCAGCTGAGCCGTTTCCTGCAAAAGGCGCAGGGTGCCGTTAATGCGCTGTACGGCGTCGGTAACGCGCTCCACCTCCTCCCGGGCGTTGCGGTGGGCGATGTCCAGCAGCGCGCGGCGCTGACCTCGCTGGGGGACCCGGAGGGCCACGGCGTGGCCGCTGCGCTCCGTCAGCAGGGCCGAGAGCGCGTCAGCGTCCTCGATGGCGGCGGGAAGCAGGATCTCACGGGGCAGAGACTGGCGGGTCAGATAGTACTGGGGCACCACAGCGGAAAGCAGGGCGCTCTCGCTGTCGGCAGCGTCGGGGAAAACCTCGGTCTGCCGGGCCAGGAGATCGCCGTCTTCAATGTGGAGAATGGCGCAGCCGGACCGGGCGGGGCTGGTATACGCGCCCCAGACATCGGTGTCGGCGCAGATACCGGCGATGACCTGCTGGTCCTTGGTCAGCACGGACAGGGCCCGTACACGGTCGCGGAGGGCGGCAGCCGTCTCGAAGTCCAGGTCCTCCGCCGCGGCGTTCATCTGTTCCGTCAGCTGGGTCGTGACGGCGCGCAGCTTGCCCTCCAGCAGGGCGGTGACCTGGGCCATGCGGCGGCGGTATTCCGCCGCGTCCGGGCCGTCCGGGCGGCAGAAGCCGTCACACCGGCCCATGTGGAAGTTCAGGCAGGGGCGCTCTTTGCCGATGTCGCGGGGGAACCTTCGGGAACAGGTGGGCAGGCGCAGGGCGGCGCACACGGCGTCCAGCGCCAGGCGCGTTTCGTGCCGGCCGCCGAAGGGGCCGTAGTATTTCGCGCCGTCGTCGGCGGTGCGGTTCACCAGGGTAAAGCGGGGGTAGTCGCCGCTGTCCAGCCGCACGAAGGGATAGCCTTTGTCGTCCTTCAGCAGGATGTTGTAGCGGGGCATGTGGCGCTTGATGAGAGAGTTTTCCAGGATCAGGGCCTCGAACTCCGTGGAGACAAAAATGGTGTCGAAATGGTCCACCTGGGACACCATGGCCCGGGTCTTTTCATTGTGGGAGGCAGTGTCCTGGAAGTATTGGCTGACGCGGTTTTTCAGCTTCTTGGCCTTGCCCACATAAATCACCTTGCCGGTTTTGTCCATCATCAGATAGACCCCCGGCTGCAAGGGCAGATCGTTGGCCTTTTCCCGCAGCTCATCCTTTGTCATCCGATCACCACCTAATCATCATTTTACCCACAGTGTA
>OGNQ01002091.1_pt1 | contig 10773 bp, 5 predicted proteins | sample 1573481 | NCBI WGS metagenome assembly OGNQ01 (sample SAMEA2581920, study PRJEB24529) | metagenome | biome: Human gut stool | place: China | collected 2011 | reverse complement strand
TTACAGGGCGCGACTGCTCCAACACGCGATACCCAGGGTGTCGCTTCGCTTGCCCCGGGCTATGTGCTCCATTGGGCTTTCAGCCCGTCCTTGCTAAATCCGAAACTTGAGGTCTGTAAGCCTATGACTTGATTTCCGCGGGACATACTCAAACACTAAACGCAAGCAACAAACGCTACCTCTAATGGGGGCGACGCGTCTCGCGTCGGGCATTAAGGCAAAGGTTCATACACACAATAAAGGCTCACACGCAGCGCTAATTACACGCTTGTCTGTGAACTTTTGCCTTAAAATCCCGACGCGAGACGCGTCGCCCCCATTAGTGCTTGCGTTTGTTGCTTGCGTTTAGAGCTTGCATTTGGTGCTTGCGTTTAGCGCTTACATTTAGTGCTTGCGTTTAGTGGAAGCATTTAGTGCTTACGTTTTTCTTGACTTCATTGCTTTTCATCTGCACTTATGTCTTAGCGGTAAGCACCACAAGGGCGAACAGCCCTTAAAGCACAGGACAAAATTTTCCGCACACCGGCCTCAGCCTGGACTTTTGCATAAAAAAGAGAAGAGCAAGGCGGGCACATTACGTTGTTGTGCTAACCTTGCTCTTCTCTCTTTTATGTCTTGAATTTATTACTTGTGCAAGCGGTTTATGATGCGCTTCACACGACTCTTCTTCTTGTTTTGTCCGTAGCCATAACCATAGCCGTAGCCATAACCATAGCCGTAACGCTTGTCGACATTGACATCGTTAACCACAACGGTAAGGTTTTTGAAACGGTGTTCCTGATACATGTGTTCGAAGTCGGGCAGGAAATCGCGATTTTGCAATCCGGCACGCAACACAAAGATGGTGATGTCGGACTCGCGGTTGACGATGCTGGCATCGGCCACTGAGAACATTGGAGTTGAGTCGATGATGATGTGGTCGTACATCTGGCGCAACTGCTGCATGAGTTGGTGCAGACGGTCGCTCATGAGCAACTCTGTGGGGTTGGGCGGTGTTGGGCCCGATGGCAAGAAGTCTACTCCCTTTACAACGGCATCGGTGCGAATGAGGTCTGCCACCTGTGTATGGTCGTCTGAAAGGTAGGTGGTAAGGCCGAATGTGTGGCCAAAACTCTCGCTCAGTGTGCGCTTGCGAATGTCGCCGTCGATTACAAGCACCCGTTTGCCTGCCATGGCCAAGATGGCGGCCATGTTGCGCGCAACGAAACTCTTGCCCTGGCCGGGAGTGGTTGAGGTGGTCATCATCACCTGCGTTGAATGGCGCATGTAGCCAAGGCTGAAACGTATGATGCGGAATGCCTCTACCACGGGGTCGTCGCTGCTGAGATCGGTAATGAGCGACTTGTTGTTGTTGGCATTCTTCATGCGTGGCACCTCGCCAAGCACCGGTATGGAGGTTGCGTTTTCAACGTCCTTGCGGCCATGTATGGCTACATCGAGCATATAGCGGAGCCACAATACGAAGGCCGGTATGCAGAGTCCGATAATAAGGCTCACGAGCAGAATGACAAGGCTGCGGGGGCTGACTTGCTGATTGCCAATGGGGCCCTCAACCAATCGCACATTGGCCTCGTTGATGGCCTGCTGCAAGGCTACCTCCTCACGCTTGTTGAGCAAATAGGTGTAGAGTGCCTCCTTGAGCGACTGCTGGCGCTGTATGTCGAGGCCCTGTTTTTCCTGTTCGGGAGCACCAGCCATGCGACCTGTGAGCATGTTTTCGTTGGCGCGTGCAGCCTGCAAGCGCACTTCGAGCGAATTGACATAACTGCGCAATGACGAGGCTATGGCCTGACGCATCTGTGCAAGTTGGCGGTCCATTTCGCGCACCACAGCCTGGGTTTCACTTGAGTTGGCCACCATAGTGTTGCGCTTGTTCATTTGGTCGTTGTAGGCTGCAATCTGAGTATTGAACGAGGCGTCTCCCACATTGAGGGCGGGTATGAGGTCGTGGCTGTTGGAGTGTGTGTGCAAATACTCGTCAAGGTATTTGGCCACATTGAGTTGCGTTTCAGCCTGCAGGCTCTGCTGGCGGGCGGTTGAACTCTCGTCGATCATGGCCTGCGGTGTCTTGTCGAAATCGACAAGCTGGTTGCGCTTTTTGAAACTTGCCAGTTGGTTTTCGACGCTGCTGAGTTCGCGACCTATGATTTGTATGCGGTCGTCGATAAACTTGGCAGTGTTGAATGCCACGCGGTTTTTGTTTTCAACCACGTCTTCCTTATACGTGTCATAGAGTGTGGCCAGCACCTGGTCGGCACGCTCTATGTTGGTGTCGTTGCAGTTGAGCACAATGAGCGATGTTTCTTTGTCGTACTCGCTGGCAGAGAGCATTTTTAAGAAACGCGCTGCAGCCTTTTCCTTCGACAAACGGTCTACCTCGATGGTTTCGTCTGTCCAACGGCCGAAGCCTGGGCCGCGCACCACGCACAATGGGCCGTAGGGCGTTTGTGTCATCTGGCCGAGTTGCACATCTACATCGGGCACATCGTTGCCCTTGCGGTCGGTCATGCCTTTAAGGGTGACGGTGTTGCTGCCTTTCTTCACCACATCGATATGCTGCCCACGTTTGCCCTTGTATTGCTTTTGGAATAATACTTGGAATGGCAGTTCCTTGCCATACAGCGTGATGCTGTGCAAATTCTCCTTGGTGGTGTAGTCTACATCAAGATTGAGTTTGTCAACCACACGCGACATGAGGCGCTTTGACGAAATAATGAATATTTCGTTTTTAAGGTTGTCGCCTACACTCACGCCATTAAGCTCGAGCAGGGTGTTCATGCCGCTGTTCTTTGATGTGCGGCGCAGACCGCCTGTCGACGACCCGTTGGAGTCCTCGATAAGCATGACGGCTTGACGCTGGTAAACGCGAGGCTGGCACTGCTGATAGTACCACCCTATGCAACCGCACACAACGGCCGATAAAGCGAACCATGCCCAATGGTTGATAAATTGGTGGTAGCACAACTTCAACAAGGGAATAAGCTGCATCTCCTCGTCCTGTTGCTCTTGCGGATTGATGGATTTTGTCTCCATGTTATTGTTACTTGTTTTTCAATTACTATATAGTGTGTAGTAACTATTATGGCACTATATGGCACATAGTTGGTACTTTATGACGAATAATCTCCCCACTTGGCGCAGGTTGTCAGCAACATTGGGAGATTACGCTTTAACTCAAGATAGGTTTGGCTGCGAACAGGTAGCGCAGCCAATGTGTCTTTTATTGTGCAAAAATAGCTCAAATATATATATGCCACAAACAAAAGTCTGAAAACTTTCATTTGTGGCACTCTAAGTGTTACCTGTAAGTTTAATTTAGGTTGGTTCCAACAAACATGATGGAGCCATTTTGCGCATTGTCTGAACTATTCATCACGCCAAAAGGCAGGTGTGAGCGGCAACAATAGTGAGAATATTTCAAGGCGTCCGGCAAGCATCAGGAAGGAGTTTATCCACAAGATGGCGTCGTTAAGCACTCCCCACGAACCCAACGGGCCTATCAGGTGGCCGATGCTCGGACCTACGTTGCTGAACGAGGATATGGCCAGCCCGAAGGCATCGAGCAGCGACAAACCCATGGCCACCATGGCAAAGGTGGATAGCATGATGAGCATGAAGTAGACTACAAAGAACACGAACACGGTGCGGGCGGTTTGCGAGGTGATGACCGTATTGTTGATGCGCACCGGCAGCACGGCATGCGGGTGCAGCATCTTTTTGAACTCGGCCTTGGTCAGGCGCCACACCATGAGCACACGCACACTCTTCAAGCCGCCACTGGTTGAACCGGCACAAGCGCCAATGATGCTTATCAGCGAGAGTATGAGCCAGATGGTTGGGTGCCATTTCATAAAGTCCTCGTCACTAAAACCGGTGGTGCTCTGCAATGACGCGGTGTTGAAGAACGCGCTGCGCAGAGCGGTGGCAAAATCCATGTGGTCGGCATACATGAGAATGCCCATTATGCTGAATGCGGCTACAAAGAATATTACCAGGAAGCAACGCAACTCGTCGTCGTGCAACACATCGCGCACACGGCGCTTGATAAAGAACAAATAAAGCAACGTGCTGTTGACACTGGCCAGGAACATGAACAGGGTGGCTATCCATTGCAAACGCGGCGACTGGAACCATGCTATGCTGGCGGTGTGGGTGGAGAAGCCGCCCGTACCAATGGTTGACAGGCCATGGCACAGCGCGTCGAACAGCCCCATGCCACCAAAGAAATAGGCTGCCATGCACGTGATGGTGAGCAACGAGTAAATGCTCCACAACCAGCGCGCGGTGGTGCTGATGCGGGGGTGGAGTTTGCCTATTTTCAAGCCTGTGGCCTCTGCCGAAAAGAGCTTTACATCGCCCCCGCCCATGTTGGGCAACACGGCTATGGTAAAGAACACGATACCCATACCGCCTATCCAGTGGGTGATGGAGCGCCATAGCAAGATGGAGTGCGGCAGGGCGTCAATGTCGGTAAAGGCTGTGGCGCCCGTGGTAGTGAAGCCGGACATGGTCTCGAAAAAGGCGGCCGCCACACGGGGCTGATAGCCGCTGACTATAAACGGCAGCATGCCGACTAACGAAAACACCACCCAGGTGAGCGACACTATCAGGAACCCGTCGCGCCGCCCCATGCGGTTTTCGGCATGGCGCCCAAAGTAGAGCAATAAGGCACCTATCACTGCAGCCAGGGCCGAGGGCAGACCGAATGTGAGGTGGTTTACCTCACCAAAATAGAAACCCATGCCGAAGCACAAGCCAAGGAGCAGTGCCTCGAGCAGCAACAGTGTGCCAAGGGCTTTATATATAATAGGTATGTTAAGCATGACGTTATTTTAGCATATTTAACTGCGCAATGTGGCATTCTTACTGCCATGCCACACTAACGGCTTGCAAATATACACATTTATCTGCGGCAGTGATGTCATGTGCGGGCACATTTGAGTTTACACGCCCAATAAGCTGGCTTTTACCATTAGTTTATTGCATCATGCCGTAGCCTCATCAAGCACAAAATGCTGGCTGAAAGAATGGTACCGCCACATAAAGAAAACGGCCATGGCATTGCTCAACAGAACAAAGCCATGGCCGTAATACCTTAATTTGTCGCTCTTTTTGTCGCTACAAATCTGTATAACACTGATTATCAGTGCTTCTTTTGTGGACCAGGAGGGGCTCGAACCCTCGTCCAAACGGGGAAATAATATGCTTTCTACACGCTTATCACTGACTTGATTTTCGAGTGCTGGCAAGACCAGTGCCACCAACCAGCACCTTATCCTCTAAAAATCTCGCCAAAGTTGCAAGGCCAACTCTGACCAGCGCCGATTTACCTGCACCACCTTGTCAAGACGCTTCGGAGCAACAGCTCTTGGGTGATGTCTCGTTCCAGCACCTTGTGCCGGAATAAAGCCTATCTACTGTACTTCGATCAGGCAGCGAGAGCAAACTTGTTTTCGCCAGTTAAATTGTCGAAGGCCGATATTTAAGTGCCCACCTCCAGGCGCACTGCGTGCTTACATACCACTCCAACCCGCTGTCAAATCCAATCTGGCCCGAAATCTGGATATCGGTATGTGGCCGCAAAGGTAGCAATTCGGCGCCAAATGGCCAAAGCGTGCGGCCTTATTTTGAGCAAATGTCGCATAAAACAAGCCACAAGACCTGCCTTTGACAGAATTCTTGGTTAACGGGGTAACAGGTTGACAAGTATGTTTGCCATACATTACTTAAAGCCTGAATAGTAAGGGGACTTAAAAAGGGCTTAAAGGTGCCCAAAAGCACACTTGCATGCACTCACACACCGCATAAACACGCCATTTTGACTCATTTTTATAAAAAAAGCACCGAATTGCTTGCACCATTAGCCTCCATGCCCTATATTTGCCATGAAAATGCGCACAAAGCCCCATTAACACACGGCAAGTGGGCATTTTAAATAGTGGAAATGCCATCACGCGCAAGTCCAACGAACAGATAAAATCATTAAATAATTTTACACAGTATGAATAAGACTGATCTCGTAAATGCCATTGCAGCCCAGGGCTTGAGCAAGGCAGATTCTAAGAAAGCACTCGACGCAGTGCTCGATGCCATTTCAGGTGCTCTCAAGGAGGGTGACAAGGTTGCAATCCTCGGCTTTGGCACATTCTCTATCAACGAGCGTCCTGCCCGCGAGGGTATCAATCCCGCAACCAAGGAAAAGATCACGATCGCTGCCAAGAAGGTAGTTAAGTTCAAGGCTGGTGCCGAACTTGCTGCTGGCGTCAACTAATCAGAATTTCCTACCTGCTTGTTCAGGTAAAAAGCTATCACTCCCGAGCGATGCCTCACATGGCAATCGCTTTGGCGTGGTAGCTTTTTTCTTTTTACCACCTCCCCACCCTTGCCACGCAGCAAAACGGCACTTCCGTGCCCAATCATGGCAAAGTGTAAAGGCATTACCACTACATTACCACAAAAAAGCAGGCAAACTATTTTGCATTTACATAAATATTGTTACCTTTGCACTCGCAAAACGATTAAGAGCAGTCACTTCTGCACTAATCTTGCACGGGGCGTAGCGCAGTCCGGTTAGCGCACCTGCTTTGGGAGCAGGGGGTCGTGGGTTCGAATCCCGTCGCCCCGACAAGTAATAAAGCCGTTGATTATTAAGTACATTCACTTATAATCAACGGCTTTATTCGTTGTATGCGTGCAGCCATTGCTGCCAGGCAAAACACAAAATAACATAGAGAACCTATCCGCAATGTCCACAAACAGGCGTTGCGGACGATTCTTTTGAGAAAGTTAGTCCCATTAGTGGTTGCGTTTGAGGCTTGAGCCAATTCGCATGTTTATGTTTTACCGAACACCAATAGTTATTTATACTCCGTAGGATTAACACCAAAATACTCCTTAAAGCATTTGGCCATGTAGCTGGGCGATGCAAATCCTACCTCATAAGCAACTTCGGCCACAGTCATCTCTGTGCGGCGCAACAATTCGGCAGCCTTTTTAAGGCGCGCTATGCGCAACAACTCTACCGGCGAAAAACCCATGAGCGACTTAACCTTACGATAAAGTTGCGTGCGCCCTACACCCATCTGCGCCGCCATGTCCTCAACCGAGAAATTCTCGCTCGACATATTCTTCTCTATCATATCGCGCAATCGCGCAGCAAAACCCTTGTCGAGCTCACTCACGTTCGAGGCTTTGAGCGATGTCTTGTCGCCAAAGAAAGCCTTCAAACGGCGGCGGTTATCAATAAGATTGCGCAATCGGGCCTTAAACATATCCGGACTGAACGGCTTTGCTATGTAAGAGTCGGCACCGCAGTCAAATCCTGCCACACGTTGCTCGTCGAGGGTGCAGGCCGTCAGCATCATCACCGGAATGTGCGAAGTTTGCCACTCGTCCTTCAATCTGCGGCAACACTCCCAGCCGTCCATCACAGGCATCATCACATCACACACCACCGCATCGGGTATGAGTTGGCGCGCCTTGGCCAGACCCTCCTGCCCGTCGGCAGCCGTCTCTACCACATAGCCGTCCGCAAGCAGCAAGCGCAGATATGAACGTATGTCCTCGTTATCGTCAATCACGAGCACTGTGGGACGCGGTTCAGCAGCATCGCCCCTCGCCTGTGCGGCATCTGCCGAGGCAGCCAACGCGTTTGGCACCGTGTGCACTCCCTCGCCCGCAATGGCATCAATGTGCGGTGCCACCACACCAGCCCCGTCGGGTTGCATAGCGTCAGGTTGTTCATACACGTGAGCCGCAGCCACATCGTGCTGACAGGGTATGCGCACCACAAAGCGTGTGCCGCTGCCGCGCATACTCTCGGCACTCACCGTGCCACCATGCAGTTCGACATAAGCCTTTACTGTGGCCAGCCCTATGCCCGAACCATCGTGGCTCGCGTCGGCCTGATAAAAGCGGTCGAATATGTGGGGCAGCTTGTCGCGGTCAATGCCCTGTCCGCTGTCCTCAACCACAATGCTGAGCCACCGGCCCTGTTCGGCATCATCAGTTATGCTTGGCATAACCGTTATTTTACCCCCTTCGGGCGTATATTTGAAAGCGTTAGACAACAAGTTGTACAACACACTCTCCATTTTTTTATCGTCGAGCATCACATCGAGCCATGCCGCATCGGGCACATCGGCCTGCTGCACATGGTAGCGCACCATCTTTTTACGTGCCAGGGCACGGAAGGGGTCGCACCACTGCTTGAGGGTCTCGTTCAGCTGCACCGTCTTGACATTGAGCCTCAGCTGGCCCGTCTCAAACTTGCGGAAGTCGAGTGTCTGCCCCACCAGTCGCAGCAATATGTCGGCATTGGTGCGCACCACTTGCAGCAGTCCGCGCTGCTCGTCGGTCAAGTTGTCCGCCCCCTGCAGTTGCTCAACAGGCGCCAATATGAGGGTGAGCGGTGTGCGCAAGTCGTGCGACACCTCGGTAAAGAAGGTGAGCTTGCTCTGCGTGGTCTCCTCCAGCTCCTTCGACATTTTTACCAACTGGTCGCGCTGCGCCTCAAGTTTGCGCTTTTGGCTGTCAAGCTCCTCGTTGCGGCGTATGGTCACATAATACGAGCGTATGCCCATGGCCATCACCACCCCAATCAGCACTATAATGGCTATGCAGGCAAAGAGCAGCATCTTTTGCATGGAGTAGCGCGACAGAAATTTGTCCATCTGCGTGCCAAGCTTGTCAATGCGCTGCTCGCTCTCGTGCACTTGGTCGCTCTGTATGCGGAACAGGCGTGCCGTGGTGGCATTGATTACAGCCGAGTGCAGCCGCGTGTCGCGCTTGAAAGGCTCGTGCCGCAATATGCGCATGGCCGTTTGTATTACCTTGTCACCCCCTGTGGGATAGACGAATGTGGCTGTGAGCACACCCTGTTCCACATTGTCAAGTCCGCCGCCCTTGGTCGACAGACCGTCAACGCCAATCACCTTCACCTCGGGGTGGCCGGCTGCCACCAAAGCCTGGTGCACCTTCACGCCAGTGCGGTCGTTGGGGGCAGTGATTATTTGTGGCACAACGCCGGCCGCTATCAAACTGTCAACCTGCTGTTGCACGCGTGGCCCCTCCCACCCCACTTCTACACTGGCCAGCACCTTTATGCCCGGTGCCTGTGCCAGCATGTGGGTCAGTCCGGCATGACGCTCGCGTGCTGCTGTGCCGGCCATGCGGCCAGTCAGCTCCACCACGGTGCCATGCCCCTTGAGCTCCTGCACCACACAGGCGGCCATGTCCTTGCCTATGCTGCGGTTGTCGGCCCCGATATAGGCCGTGTATTTGTCGGAGTGCGTTTTGCGGTCAACCACTATCACCGGTATGCCACGGCGCATCACACGCTCCACCACGGGGGTGAGTGCGCGCGCCTCGTTGGGGGACACCACCAGCAGGTTGATGCCCTCGTTTACCAAACTGTCTATCTGTTTTATTTGCAGTGCATTGTCATCGTGAGCCGAACGTATGTCGAGTTTTACATTCTTGTTGTAAAACATTGTTTCACGCTGCATTTCGCGGTTCATCTGCTCACGCCACGCATCTTGGCTGCACTGCGACACACCTATTTTGAACGTGTCGGCCTCATGGCCCTTGCATGCTGCCACGAGCAGCACAAGCGCCACGAACACAAAGTTGAGTATATGCCTCTTCATAAGGGGGAGAACTGTGTACACCGGTGTAAGCAGACATTCGACGAACCATAAAGTTATGTTTCTATATCGCTGGTATGTCATGGCGCATTATTACGGGTCATACTGCTCGCGCAGCCGCTGTGCCCGTTCATCATTTCATGTTTCACAACAACGCATTACGCCAATTTGCTCCAGGTCTTTTACCGAACATCTGCTTAGGCAAAGGTTATTTGTTAGAAGAATTGATGCAAAGTTAAGCTTTTGCCCGTATAATTGGCGTAAACGCTCTCGTAAAAAATGCAATATCATTTATTGCAGCCTGATAAAACAATTCTGATATTATAGCTCACAGATCGCACGAATCACACGGATTCTTTCGCTACGTGCTACGCGCAATCAGCGTGTTCTGTGTTTCCTGACTTCGTCAATGCGTCACCCAATCAAATGACACAACGCATCGTTTTTCAACATGCGCCATTCAATGGCACAAAAAAAGTGTACATACTTGTACACAAATATTTGCGTCCTCGCCGTCAGCCTACTTATAAATGAATGTATGCGCTTTTACTGCCATCTTACACTTTTTACACGTAACAAGTTGATATACAGAGGTTTCAAGAGTGTAAGATGATTTCAAAGTATCTTACACACTCCTACACACATCTTACACACCTTACCCCGCTGCCTCGCAGTCAACATGGACGTATGCAGTAGATAATACGGCATAGGGACGTAGAACAATCTGTCGGAGTAACAGACTTTTCTGTTCCCCTATGCCGTGATACTGTTCTCCCGTGCTTGGTGTCGTGTGGCAGCGTGAGGGTTTGTGTAGGTCGCGTGTAGGTGGTATTGGTAACATCTTGCACTAAGTAAAATGTTGACAATCAATGAGTTTCAGCGTGTTAGTGTAAGATGTAAGATACTCGGCAAGTAAAGCTTTTGTAGTATTGTAAAGGTCCCGTAAGCATTAAACTCTACCACCAAATGCAAGCACTAATGGGGGCGCGCGCGGGCATTAAGGCAAAGGCTCATACACTAAACACAAAGGCTCTGCACTAATTACATGCCTGTCTGTGAATCTTTGCCTTGATGCCCGACGCGAGACGCGTCGCCCCCATTAGTGCTTGCGTTTTCTATCAGATTGACA
>OGNQ01002087.1_pt1 | contig 10787 bp, 8 predicted proteins | sample 1573481 | NCBI WGS metagenome assembly OGNQ01 (sample SAMEA2581920, study PRJEB24529) | metagenome | biome: Human gut stool | place: China | collected 2011 | reverse complement strand
CTACCTCTGCCATCTGGATGCCCTGCTCCTGATAGTACTTGATGGCGCCATCGTGGAACAGGAAGGGCATATTGGGGATGTTCTCCAGCTTGAGGCCGCCGGCAAGACCGGCATAAACGGTGACCATGTCGTCATAGTGCTCCCAGGTGGCTTTGGTCAGCTCGTAAACGACCTCATCATCCACATCCTCGCTTGCAATGAAGAAAGCCCACATGGAACAGGAGAGGATATCCTTATCGGCATTGGCCTTATAGGTGCCGGCGGGGATATAGCTCTGAACATAGTAGGGGGTCATCTCGCATACGATCTTGACCTGCTCTTCTGTCATGGGCAGGATGTTGACCTCGTGGGTGGCTTCGGTTTCCGCCAGGGAGGGCCATGCGCCGGCAGCCTGGGTGATAACGGCATCAATGGTACCGTCCTTGAGGGCCTCTACAGTGGTGCCCCAGGCGTCATTGTGTACGGTTACATTGATGCCCATGGCATCCAGCAGCTTGCGCAGAACGCGGAACGCCAGGCTGGTCTCGGTGGTGGTGCCGGACTTGGAAATAACATTGATGGAGAAGCGCTTGCCCTTGCACAGGTCCAGGATGTTGTTCAGGTAGGTGGGGCTGATGCTGTTGCCGCAGAAGTAGATCTTGGGGCCGCCCTCCAGCTCGTTGTGGAACTGGCCCTTCACGGCCTCCACCACGGCACGGGCGCCCAGATAGCTGCCGCCGATGCCGGCCACGACCAGCACGTCGGAATCCTCACGGATCTTTTTGGCAGCTGCCTTGATGCGGGCAAACTCTTCCTTGTCATAATCACGGGGCAGATACATCCAGCCCAGGAAGTCGCTGCCGGGGCCGTTCTTGGCCTCCAGCTGCTTGTGAGCTGCTTCCACCTGGGGATAGATAGCTGCATATTCCTCTTCGCTGATAAAGCTGGAGAGGTGTTTCGTGTTCAGTGCGACACTCATTTTATTAAAACCTCCAAACGATCTGCCGGGCCTTTGCCCTGCGAGGAAATATCTTGGTATAAGTGTACCGTTCCCTCCGGGCAAAGTCAAGGTCAAAATCCTTGGATTTCATACAATTTTAATAGTGTTTTTTTGTTTCTTCATCCAGATTTGTTCAGGTATCCAACAGCCCCGCCGGGCGTCCAGCGCGCTTTTATGCGCTGAAGCGCCTTTTTCGGCACAGGGTCAGGCTGCTGTTCCCCGCAGGCTGTCCCACAGCAGCTGCAACGCGGTGCCAAACTCCATGCGGGGCGCATCGGCGGCGGCGCACACTGGGTACTCCCCCTGTACTGCTTCGCCGCACAGCAGCTGCGCCTTGCCTACCGTCTGTCCCCGGGTCACCGGGGCTTCCAGCGTGTCGGGCAGTTCCAGCTGCACGGTCAGCTGTCCGGCGCTTTCGGCGGGCAGCAACGCGGTCTGCGGCAGAGCGGCGTAATCCAGCGGCACGGTCTCCTCGGTGCTGCCCTTTACCTTTAATTGCAGCGGACGTTCCTGCGGCAGGGGCACCGGTGCGGCACGGTAGGCCGCAAAGCCGTAGTCCAGCAGGGTAGTGGCGGCTTCGAACCGTTCCTTGCTGGAGGGTGCACCCAGCACCACCGCGATGAGGTTCAGCCCGTCCCGGGTGGCGCTGGCGGTAATGCACACCCCCGCTCCGCCGGTGGTGCCGGTCTTGAGCCCGGTAATGCCGTTGTACCGCCGCAGCAGCTTATTGGTGTTCACCAGCTGGGTCTGCCCGCCCCGCAGGGTGTCCGTCCAGATGCCGGTATAGTGCAGCACCTCCGGGCAGGTGTTCAAGATCTGGCAGCTCATCACCGCCACGTCCCGGGCGGTGGAAAGGTGCCCTTCGGTATCCAGCCCGCAGGCGTTGTGGAAGGTGGTGTGCTCCATGCCCAGCTCGGCGGCCCGGGCATTCATGCGCTCCACAAAGGCCGGCTCACTGCCGCCCACCAGCTCGGCCACCGCCACTGCTGCATCGTTGGCAGAGGACACACAGATGGCCTTGAGCATCTCGTCCAGCGTGAACTGCTCCCCGGGCTCCAGCCAGATCTGACTGCCGCCCATGTGGTAGGCGTGCTCGCTGACCGGCACGGCGGTGTCCATGGTCAGCCGCCCGGCGTGCACCGCCTCAAAGGTGAGCAGCAGGGTCATCACCTTGGTAATGGAGGCGATGGGCATGGTCTGGTCGGCATTCATCTCGTAAAGCACCGCGCCGCTGGTCTGGTCGATGAGGATCGCCGCGCGGCAGGGCAGGGTAAGCTGCGGCGGGGTGACCGTCAGGGTCTGCACTGCCGGTTCTGCCTGTGCCTGCACCACCGGCTGGATGCGCAGCCCCTTGCCCTGTGCCGTGCCGAAGGCCAGCGCAAACAGCCAGAAGCAGACCACCCCCGCGCACAGCAGCGCCAGATTTCTCCGTTCCATTTCCGTCCCTCCCCGTGCGAAGTCTCTTGCTGCTACTGTATGCAGTGGTCTTTTCAGGCATGCCGCTCGTCAATTTTGCCGTACTATTTTTCACATTGTGTTCGTTTTCTGTTAACTTTGGTACCTGTCCCTTGACTTTTCACGGCAAAACTTGTAAAATTGAACTGTTCCCAGAAGGGAGCAAGCCCAGTTTCATACAATCATGCAATCACAAGGAGGGTCTCATTATGAATCTTTCTCGCCGTAACTTTATAAAGATCGCCGGTCTGTCCGCTGCTGCTGTTGCAGGTGCCGCCCTGTTCACCGGCTGCTCCGGTCAGCTCATGCTGCCCGTCCGGTTTTCTGCTACCGTGATCGGTAAAGATATCCAGAAGGCTCTGGACACCAAGCAGTGGTCTGTCGGGGCCAACCTGAGCCAGAACGCCCAGAAGGACTTCATCAACGCTCATGTGAGATCTCAGTTTCCTATGTACGAGGTCGAATCCATTGAGCGCAAGACCGATACGCTGGACGGCAAGGAGACCGATTATCTGTACGTTACCCTGAAAACCAGCTAACGGCTCGTCATTTCTTCCTGCAGCTTTGGGACGCGAGATTTTTCGCGTCCCTTTTTGTTTTGACGCCACTGCAAAAGACCGGTGTCTCCGTGCAAAAACAGTCTTGCACCCCGGTGGGCTTCTGTTATATAATGAGAAGAAATGCAAAACACCCCCGTTTTTATCGAAAGGATCGTTCCCCATGCGAGTTTGTTTTTATACCCTCGGCTGCAAGGTCAACCTGAACGAGACCGGCGCGCTGGAACAGCTGTTTCGCGCCCACGGCTTTACCATTGCGCAGGAAGGCGAGGCAGCGGACGTGTTCATTGTGAACAGCTGCACCGTGACCAACTTCGGCGACCAGAAAAGCCGCAAGTGGCTGCGCCGCAAAAAGCGCGAAAACCCCGGTGCGGTGACGGTGCTGACCGGCTGCTACCCGCAGGCTTTCCCGGAGGAGGCCGCACAGTTCATGGAAGCCGACCTTGTGTGCGGCAACGGCGACCGCAAGGCCATTTTGGAGAACGTACAAAAGCTGCTGGACGGCCACGAGCGCATCGTAGCCATTGCCCCGCACCAGCGCGGCGAGCAGTTCGAGGAACTGCCGGTGGAGCGGTTCGAGACCCACACCCGCGCCTTTATCAAGGTGGAGGACGGCTGCAACCGGCAGTGCGCCTACTGCGTCATCCCCCGCGCCCGCGGCCCGGTGCGCAGCCGCTCGGAAGAGAGCATCCTCGCCGAGCTGCGCCAGCTGGCCGCTTCCGGCTACCGGGAAGTGGTGCTCAGCGCCATCTCCCTGCCCAGCTACGGGCTGGACACCGGCACAAACCTTGTGGAGCTGGTGGAAAAATGCGCACAGGTGCCGGGCATCGAGCGCATTCGTCTGGGCAGCCTTGACCCCGATATGCTCACCCCGGAATTCATCTCCCGCTTGGCAGCGGTGGACAAGCTTTGCCCCCAGTTCCACCTGAGTTTGCAGAGCGGCTGCACCGCCACCCTGCGCCGGATGCGCCGGGTGTACACCGCACAGGAGTACGCAACGGTGGTAGAGCAGATCCGCGCCGCCTACAGCAGCCGCCCGGTCAGCTTTACCACCGACTGCATCTGCGGCTTCCCCGGCGAGACGGCAGAGGACTTTGAGGAGAGCTGCGCATTTTTGAAAAAGATCGGCTTCCTTAAAGTGCATGTGTTCCCCTACTCCCGCCGCAGCGGCACCCCGGCTTATGATTTCCCGGATCAGATCCACGAGCGGGAAAAGCAGGAGCGCAGCCGCCGCATGAACGCCGTAGCCGAGCAGGTGCGCTGCGAGGCACTGGCCGCCTTTGAGGGTACCGAGGATGAGGTGCTGCTGGAAACGCCCCTGTCCGGTACCCTGTTCACCGGCTACACCCGGCTGTACATTCCGGTGGTGGTCTCTGCCCCCGGGTGCGAGAGCGGACAGATCGTACGGGTAAAGCTTGGCCGCTACGATGGCGAGCGGGTGCGTGCAGCACTTTGCTGAAATTTTTTCATTTTACTTGTACATTCTGTGCATCCACATGAATACAATAAATTTTTAACAAATTTTGTGTTTTGCCCTTTTCATACGCACGTCTTTATGTTAAAATGAAGATGGATTTATCGGGCCCGGCGTGCTGTAAGCAACCAGCACGGTACCATCCGTGCCCGTATAGCGCCGTTTTTATGCTCTGCACACAGGGCAGGCGGCTCCGTTTTTTGGCTGTTTCTGAGCAAGGAGAGATTGGAATGAGTTTCAGAGGAATCAATACTACGGTCATCCAGATCCGCCGTCAGGTGTTTACCGAGGTCGCCCGCATGGCTTACGCCAACGTCAAGGGCGAGCAGGCCAACCACCTGATGCGCAAGATCCCCTATACCATCATCCCCGGTGAGGAGGGCAAGCTGCGCAAGGACATCTTCCTGGAGCGCGCCATCGTTGAGGAGCGCGTACGTCTGGCTATGGGTCTGCCCACCCGCCGCATGGACGAGCACAACAGCGTGGTCTCCGGTCTGGAGGATGCTTCCATCGCCGACAAGTACTATGATCCCCCGCTGGTCAACGTGATCAAGTTTGCCTGCAACCGCTGCCCCGAAAAGCTGGTCAAGGTGTCCGACCTGTGTCAGGGCTGCCTTGCACACCCCTGTATGGAAGTGTGCCCCAAGAAGGCCATCACCTGGGAGAGCGGTCGTTCCACCATTGATCAGGAAAAGTGCATCAAGTGCGGCCGCTGCGTCACCGTCTGCCCCTACAACGCCATCGTCAAGACCGAGCGTCCCTGCGCCGCTGCCTGCGGCATGGGTGCGATCCACTCTGACGAGCTGGGCCGTGCCGAGATCGATTACAGCAAGTGCGTGTCCTGCGGTCAGTGTCTGGTGAACTGCCCCTTCGGTGCCATTGCCGACAAGGGTCAGATCTATCAGCTCATTCAGGGCTTCAACCGCGGCGACCGCATCTATGCGCTGGTCGCTCCCGCCTTCATCAACCAGTTCCCCTCTCTGGCTTCCACCGGTAAGCTGAAGTCCGCCCTGAAGGCCATCGGCTTCTGCGACGTGGTGGAGGTTGCCATCGGTGCCGACCTGTGCACTGTGGACGAGGCACACGACTTCCTTGAGGAAGTGCCCGAGAAGCTGGACTTCATGGCTACCTCCTGCTGCCCGGCATGGAGCATGATGGCAAAGACCGCCTTCCCCGGCCTTGCCAAGAACATCTCCATGACCATGACCCCCATGGTGTTCACCGCCCGCATGATGAAGCAGGCCGACCCCGATGCCCGTATGTGCTTCATCGGACCCTGCGCCGCCAAGAAGCTGGAGGCCTCCCGCCGCACCGTCCGCTCCGACGTGGACTTCGTGCTGACCTTTGAGGAGCTGGCCGGTATCATTGAGGCAAAGGATCTGGATCTGGACAATCTGGAAGTGGATCCCGCCGAGATGGATCTGTGCTACGCTTCTGCTGCCGGCCGCGGCTTTGCACAGTCCGGCGGCGTGGCCAAGGCCGTTGCCGACAAGATCAAGGAATGGCGTCCCGACATGGAGGTGAAGATCGCCTCCGCACAGGGTCTGGCCGAGTGCAAGAAGCTGCTGATGCTGGCCAAGGCCGGCAAGTACAACGGCTACCTGCTGGAGGGCATGGCCTGCCCCGGTGGGTGCATTGCCGGTGCCGGTACCGTGCAGCCGCCGGAAAAGTCCCGCCGTGCACTGGAGAAGTATAAGGCGGCGGTATCTATCAGTAACCCGATGGACTCCCAGTATCTGGAGGGGACCCGCCTTCTGTACGAAAACGAAGCGGACTGGGACCGCGTGGGTCGGCATTGACGAATTTGGTGTACAGAAAGAACGAAAGCGCTCCAGATGGGGCGCTTTCGCCTGTTGTGACGAAGATGGCGGCCGCAGCAGACGTTTTCTGCCGCGCTTCGACCGTGTGCGGTGTTATAATGGCAGACAGCAGAGTGCCCACCGCCAGCCGGGCGGCGGAGGAATGGGGGTATAACAACGGAAATGAGACTGCATGAGCGTGAACACAGGCGCTATATCCTGCGCCGCATGGTGTATGAGCTGTTCGGTGTTGGCGGTGAGGACGGTGGGCGCCCCATATCTGCGGTGGCCGCGGCGAAGCCGGTATCCGAGGAAGATGCGAGATCCGGCGCGGAGACAACGGTGGGCGGCACGGGCAGCCGCTGAGTATATAGGAAAACGAGCGCCGTCAGACAGGACGGCGCTCGCTGCTTATGTCTCCGGTTCTATGTAGTCCGGCTGCTCCAGTGTTTCCTCCGGCGTCATATCCTCCGCCGGGGTGGGGGTGGGGAGCTGCGGCGCGTTGGGGGCACGGTCCCCCAAGGCAATGGCGTAATAGTCATAGGTCACCAGCAGCTCCGCGTAGTAGTATTGCAGGGATACACGGTCGTTGATGGCGTTGACATAGCCATCCGGCACCGTGACGCCGGGGTTGGCGGTGAAGGTGCGAGTAGAGGACTCGTACACGCCGGCGGCGGTGGCCCAGCTGTTGCCGGCAGCAGTGGGCAAGATCACCAGCGGGATGCTGCCGTAGGCATCGGCGGGGTCGTAGTCCTGATCCAGCACGTCCCGGCCGGACAGCAGACGGGAGTCATATTCCAGTCCGAACAGATTGCTCAGCGTGGGCACGATGTCCACGGCGCTGCACGGTTCGGATACGGTAACAGCTTCCTCCATGCCGCCGCACCAGAGGATCAGCGCATTGCGGTAGCGGGAGGTGTCACGCTCCGAGTCTGTAAAGCCTCGCAGCTCGTTGTAATAGTCCGTGTCTGTCTCTGACAGCAGGTAGGGGTAGTGGTCGGCGGCCAGGCAGATGACGGTGTCGTCGGCAATACCGGCCTGCTCCAGCGCGTTTACCAGGTAGGCCAGCGCGTTCTCCAGCTCCAGGTTGGCGGCCACATAGGCCTGGACCTGGGGGGAGGCGTTGGGATAGGCGGCCTGAGCCTTGGCACGGTTTTTGGCGGCCATGGCGTGGCCCCATCCGTAGCCGCCGTGGCCGCTGACGGTCATGTAGTAGGTATGGAAGGGTGTGCCGTTCTGTACATAGGCGTCAATATACTGCGTGATGGTGTTCTGGATCATCTCCAGATCGGAGTAGGGCCAGCTGCCGTCCTCGGTCAGCTGCAGACCGTTGCCCTGGCCCTGATAGTCGTAACCAAGGTTGGGATGGGTCTTGTCCCGGCGGTAGTAGTTGTAGATATTGTTGTGGTAGGCGGCGGTGGTGTAGCCCAGAGCCCGGAACTGATTGCCCAGGGCAAAGGGCATACTGTTGTTGGCTGTGGCATAGAAGCTGACATTGCCGTTGACCCACGTGGGGAGCAGACCGGTCATTACCGCGTACTCGCCGCCGGTGGTAGATTGGCCCCAGCCGGGCTGATAGAAATTGTCGAACACGAAGCCCTCGTGGGTCAGACGGTAGAGGGTAGGCGTCAGTTCCTCGCTGATGAACCAGGGAGAAAAGGACTCGGCGGTGAAAAGAATGAGGTTCTTGTCCTGGAACATACCGGTGTACGCGTTCTGCTTGGAGGGCGTCAGCGAGCCGAAGTAGTCGGACATACGGGCCACGGCGTTGCTGGAGGCGTTCTCTGCCAGGGCGGCAAAATCGATGTTCATGGTATTTTCGCCGTAGACCACCGGCGTTGTGACAACAGGGGTGTCATCCGGCACATCTGTCTTCGTGTCTGTGTCCGGCAGCCGGGGGCTGGGGTGCCCGAAAATGGCGTAGGTGATCTCCAGACGGACACTGGCGTTGAGCCCGAAGTGGGTCACACCGGTATCGGTGGTGAAGTTGTAGGTATAGGCATCGTGATAGGTGCCCCAGCGGGCCAGACCGCTGCCGATGCCGCCGAACAGCAGGCATACGACCAGCAGGAACAGCAGGGACCAGCGGCCCATGCGCTGCTCGGTGACGATGCGCCGGCGCAGCAGAATGCACAGTGCCAGCGGAACAAAGGCCAGCAGGATGAAGGGCAGGCGGGGCAGCACGACATCCGGCAGGACCGTGTCGCCGAAACCGCCCACTACATCGCTGGCCATGTTGCCGATGAAGGACAGAGCGAAGTAGGACTTGAAGTAACTGCGGCAGCAGTACTCCACGCACACCAGCACCGTCCACAGGGCGGTGGCGGCGATAGAGACGATGGTAGCCGCCTGGCGGTGACGGAACAGATTGATGAGCAGACTCCAGAACAGCCCTGCGCCCAGTGCGAACAGCACCACCAGCACAAGCGTCCCGGTAAAGAAGGTGCTCTGCCTGTCAAAGGCCCGCAGCAGTAGCTCGTGGTACAGCAGCGCCGCCGGGAAGAACACCCAGTTCAGTGGGCCCCGAGGCAGAGAACTGGTGTCCAGGCGGGAGGTGGCGGTATGTTTTTTTCTATCTCTCTCGTTCATACAACGTATACGTCCTTTAATGGAGCCCGAGGGGCGCCGTGGTAAGTGTTATGGTAACACAACGCGCCGTGGATTGCAACCGGCCCGGAACGCATTTCAGGTCCGCAGAGCAGCGTTTGCGGCAAAAAGCCCTCCTCACGGAGGGCTTTTTCGTTTACCGGTTCTGCAAATAGCGCTGTAAGGCATTGCTCTTGTCCAGCCGCCACAGCAGCAGGCCGCCCAGACCATAGCAGGCTACGGCTTCGCCCAGACCCACGGTCAGGGCATTGAAGGCGTAGGTGGGCCAGAAAGCGGCGGAGGTACCTGCCTGCTCATAGGCCAGGACCAGGCCGATAAGCACGGTGTTGGCGATCACCGGCGGCAGAGGGGCCAGCCACTTCTTTTGGCACCGGGCGGTCAGCAGGGCGGCCAGCAGGGTGGCGGCGGAGCCGACCACGATGTCCAGCACGCCGTAGGGGCTGAGCAGGTTGGCGATCAGGCAGCCCACGCCCAGGCCCCATGCCGTCTCCGGCAGGAAGAAGGGCAGGACGCACAGCGCCTCGGAAAAGCGGCACTGAATAGGACCGTAGGTGATGCCGAAAATAGAGCCGAAATAGCTGAGGACGGCGTAGGCGGCGGCGGTCAGCGCCGCGAGGGTCAGTTGCTTGGTGTGTAGCTTCACGGGGTCGTTTCCTCCTGTTCCAACACATACCAGTCGCCCACCAGCGCGAAACCGGAGGCCACCATGGCATTTTTCAGCAGGTCCGTATTGCCGGAGGGATGGGTGTCCGCATCGGCAATGGCTACCTGCACTGCATCATCCGCACGGGCCAGGACCTCCAGCGTACAGCCCTGCTGCTCCAGGAGCGCGGCCGCATGGTCCAGAGCGCTGTCCATCGGGTCAAAGGGCTGGTCGTGTGCGGAGGTGTTCTTTTGTGCCTGCTCGGTGTCTCCGCCGGTGCCGTCAGACGGCGCGGCGTCATCTGGCACATCGCTGCGGTTTCCACCGTAGTAGCTGCTGACCATGTCGTTGTCGGCATTCGTATCGGCGGGGGCGGCGTCATCTGCAGCGTGATCGGTCCGGCCGGCGCGGCCTTGCAGCGTCAGGGGAAACGCCGCGCCCACGATGACCAGACATGCGGCGGCGGTCAGCAACCATTTCTTATAATTGCGTTTGGGATTGGAGGCGGCGCTGCCGCCCTGAGGCGTTCTCTCCACCTGTGCCATAATGCGGTCCGTCAGGTCGGAGGGCGGCAGGGCGCCGCTCGCCAGCGCTTCGCGAAGCAATTTATCCATCGGGTCAAAGGGCTGCTGTGTCACGGCTGCTCCCTCCTTTCACTGATCTCTGTCTGTAAGACGGCCCCGCCGTCAAAAAGGTTCCCGCTGCCGCCCAGCAATTCCCGCAGCCGCATCTTGGCCCGGCTGATGCGGGACTTCACGGTGCCCTCACTGATCTCCAGCGCCGCGGCGATCTCGGCATAGTCCAGCTCCTGCATATACCGCAGCAGCAGGACCTGCCGGTGCTCCTCTGACAGCTGACCCAGCGCACGGCGGACGGCCTGCTGTGCTTCTGCCTGTTCAAAACCAGCAGCCTTGCCAAGTCTGTGTTCAATGCACATTAACGGGGGTGATACTATGCTGACGCTCACGCCCGTTACCCTTGCAACAGCGAACGCTTTTGTTAATGCGCATCACCGGCACCACAAGGCAACTGCTGGGCATAAGTTTTCCATCGGCTGTGCCAAAGATGGAGAGCTTGTTGGCGTTGCAATCGTAGGCCGTCCTGTGAGCCGGTATCTGGATGATGGCTGGACATTGGAAGTCAATCGTCTTTGTACCACCGGCGAGAGAAACGCTTGCAGTATTCTCTATGCCGCATCTGCGCGGGCGGCAAAGGCAATGGGATTCCGCAAGAACATGGCGGATGCGCAGGAGATCGAGATTCGCCGCGTTCT
>OGNQ01002086.1_pt1 | contig 10791 bp, 10 predicted proteins | sample 1573481 | NCBI WGS metagenome assembly OGNQ01 (sample SAMEA2581920, study PRJEB24529) | metagenome | biome: Human gut stool | place: China | collected 2011 | reverse complement strand
TGCCCTGGGCTATGTGCTCCATTGGGCTTTCAGCCCGCCCTTGCTAAATCCGAAACTTGAGTTTATGATTTTCCTGGATGGCAATATTTACTTACCTATTTCTTCAGAGAACGAGCCGTCGCTATTGTACCATTTACCTTTGTAGGGATTGCCCTCTTTGAATGTGCCTGTGAAGTATGAACCATCCTTCAAGGTGTAGGTGCCTTGCTCGTAGTAGCCATTGTTGAAGGTACCTTTATACGTATCGCCATTATCAAACTTCAGCGTGGCATCGCCCGTTTGGTCGTTGCACAAGCCATTGGTAAAGTGACCTGAATAAGTGGCGGCAGGAATGCTGCCATATTTTTCAAATTTGGCTGTACCAAAGCCCTGCGGTAGTGCACCAATCGTATCGGCAATGCTGCCGGTATAGGCATAGTTGCGCATGTTCTTTGGACCAGCGTTTACTGACACCATCAGATTGGTTACCGATTTCTGCACCACGTCTGCTGCCACACTGTCACTGTCAACAGTCACCGATGCGTCTTGGGCCTCACTTCGGTCGTGCCACATGCCGTAACCAAATGCTCCCACAATGACGAGGGCCAGAATACTGCCTATGATGACGGTTCGGTTTGATTTGCCTTTGTGCTCTGTTGTAGATGTCGTGTTGCGTGTGTTGGCTTGTGTGGAGGTCTTGGTACTTTTGCCGCCTTTCAAAATGGTGTCGCCATCATCATCGGCCGTCTTGGCATCAGACTTTGAAGGTTGCGGCTTGGATTGCGGTTTGGGTTGCGGCTTTGTAGGCGTTTCGGCCAGGAACTGTTTGACGTCGGCCACGCATTGCGGACGCATCTTGCGGTTCGGTTTCATGAGCCATTTGATGAGGTCGGCAGTCTTTTTGCTCACGGCGGCAGGCAATTTCAGAGCCTCTGTGGCGTCCTCGTCAATGTCTGATGGTGAGGGCGGTTGTTGCAGTGTGAGTAAGTGGTAAAGTGTGGCACCGAGCGCGTAGAGATCTGTCCACGGACCAAACTTTTCGATGTTCTGTTCCATTTGTTCGGACGGGGCATAGCCAGGAGTGCAAGCCAGGGCCGATGAAGTGGAGAGAGAGTTGCCGTCGGCATTGCGCAGCTGTTTGCTCGCACCAAAGTCAATGAGTTGCACGTTGTCTTTGTCGTCAACCATGATGTTGGCAGGCTTGAGGTCGAGGTGCCAAATGCCCTCGTTGTGAACCGTTTCGAGCGCATCAAGCACTTGGGCCAGAATGGGCAGCACTTCGACCTCTGTCATTGGCTGGTGGGTGCGTTTGAGACGGGTAGACAGACTTTCGCCTTCGATAAAGTCCATTACATAATAGGTGGTGCCGTTCTCGTCGAACAAGTCGTGCACCCGTACAATGTGCTTGTTTTCGAGTTTGCGTAGACGGCGTGCCTCCTTGCGGAACTTTTCGCGTTGTGCATTGAATGTGCGCTGGTTCTCGGTAAGGCTGATGGAGATGTCGGTTGCATTGTCCATGCGGCCGCACACGCCTTTAATAAAGAGTTCCTTGATGGCAACTCTTTCGTCAAAGGCGGTGTCGATGGCCATGTAGGTATTGCCAAAGCCGCCCGATGCCAGGTATTTTTCTATACGGTATTTGCCATTGGCAAGTGTGGTGCCAATGGCAAGCAACCCCTCGCGGGGGGTGGAATTGTCGGTCATAGTATGGTGCGTCTGTATTTATTTAGTGGGTTGACTGTTTTGTTGACGGGGGAACAGGGTGACGAGTTAACGGGTAAGTTAGTCGTGTCTTTTATGTCCCTTGTCTTTTTGTTTTTGACACAATATAAGTTGTGCAGAACAAACTTACCTGTCAACCTGTCAACTCGTTAACGGATTTATTTGTGATGTCGTGTGATGGTGCCTTGTGTGGCATCAGAGTCGTTGCTGTCGGTTGGTTCGGTGGTTTGTTCCACCGTTTGTTCCACCTTTTGGGGCATGGTGGCAGCCGGTGCGTCGGTAGTTTGTTGGGGCTTGTGCCAAAGCATATAGCCTGCGCCGAAACAGAGCAAGATGATGCACACTAATATGGCTACTAAAGGCCAAGTGTGTTTGGTAGGAGCAGAAGGCTGCTTTGCCGGTTGCGCGTTGGGGGTGAAGCGTTCCTCGTCTGTTTCGGGTTGGTGGGCGGGTTGCAACTTCGTATGTTCAACCTTTTCAACCTCAAACGCCCAACATGAGTGGTTGTCGCGTGTACCGCGTGTGCGACACGTCTGTTTGAGTGCGTTGATGCGTTGGCCAAGTGGCTGATTGGCAAGCATTATTTGTTGCAAATCATTGTTGTCGAGCTGCTCGACAATGCCGTCGCAGCAGAGCATGAATACATCGCCAGGTGCCACATGGTAGTAAGGTATGACTTTGAACGTGGCCTTGGACATGGTAGGCTGATGAGGTTGCACAGCCCTTGTGATGACGTTGCGTTGTGGACAGGTGCGTGCCTCGGCTTCGGTCAGCTCGCCCGCCGCTATCAAGTCGTTGACAAGCGAGTGGTCGCGTGTTTGGTATACCACACCCTTGCCTTGTCTGAATTGGTAAATGCGGCTGTCGCCAATGTGCGCCAACAGTATGCCATCGGTGCAAATGGCCAGGAATGTAAGCGTGGTGCCCATTGTGGCCTTGCCTCCACTGCTGTCGTCAAACTGTTTGTCGAGTGTGTCAAGTTGACGATAGGCTTCGGCTAACCCCTCGTTGAAGTGCTGTTCCATTTGTTGCGTGGAGCATGGCTTGGGCAGCGTGGTGTGCTGGCCAATGGCTTGCGCCACACAGTTGCTCGCCACCTCGCCATGCGCATGTCCGCCCATGCCGTCGCACACCACAAAAACGTGTGTGGTGCTGGTGGCATGACCAAGGGCAGGGTAAAGCGCGTCCTCCTGGTTAGGTTTCTGTCCCAGTTCGCTAAAACCTTGTGGAGTCGATATAGTTAAGGGCTTTTGGCTCATTTTGCAAAATCGTTAGCTACGTACATTTGTTGTTCGCCCAGTGTGAGGCAGTCGTTGGCGTTGAGGTAGACAATGTCGTCCTCACACAGTTCGATGCCTTGCAGCAGGGTAGGGTTCTTGCCATGCTCCTCGAGGGTGCAGCGCAGTCCGGTGGCGGTGCATTGCACATTGATAATGGCATGGTGCCGGCTCATGTAGCGTGTGTCGTCGGGTATTTGTATTTCGGCATCATTGCCCTGCTTAAGGCGGCCCACCCATTGCTTGCCAAAATGCAGCTGGTAGGTGTGGCTGCCAACAGCCAACGACAGTTTGGGCAGGTAGGCGCCTAACCGTTGCTTGGTGTGGCAGGTGGGGCATTCGGCCGTTTTTTGTTCAATGCCCGCCATGCTGGCCGCGCTTATCAGTGCGCCGCAGGCGGGACATTTAAGTGTAATGTTCATACGCTTGTTAGTTCGTCATTATGCGTCGTATAGTGTGATATCGGCATCGTTGGAGTAGTCGGGCAGGTCGGTGTCAGACTGTGCCATCTGTCCGTAGCCGCCCTCCACATCGTCGGCCGACGGCATGGGCATGTGGCTGTCAGATATGTCGTGCAGTTCGCTGTCGTCTATTTGACCATCGTGGTTGCTGTCGCCCATCATGATGTCCACCTCGCCGTTTTGTGTAACATCTACCAAGGCAATGTGTTCGTCACCCACGCTCACGTGAGCCACGTCCACGGTGTGGCCGTTAAGGTCTACATCGTTTTGTACGGCAATGACGTGTATTTCGGGTGATTCGGTGTCGTCGGCCGCCATTTGTACATTGTTGTTGCCATTGGTGAGCGTGTTCAGCGTCATGTTTTCGCCGCGCAAGTCGGTCACTTCATTGTCATCCACCTCGTCGTTGTCGTTGGTGTCGACAAACGAGGCCACCACCCGGTTGTTGTCGTCCATTCTGAAGGCCGCCATGTGGCCGTCCACGGTGCCGATGGCCATGGTGACGGTGCGTCCGTCGTCGGTTGTCATGGTTTCGACACTTTCAATTTGAATGTCGTGTTGTGCGGCATATCCTTGCGTGTGAGTGGCCGGAGTGAGGTGCGGCTCATCGTGGTGTGTGGTGTGGCTGCTGTGTGCGTTGTGTGTTGTGGCATCGGCCTTTGGTGTGGCGCTGGCCTCGTGCTGTGTTTGCGTTTTGCTTTCAGCGGCCAGCGTGTCGGCAGTAACTTCCTGCTCGTTGGGCTGCGCAATGGTTTGTACTCTTGCTGCCTCGGCGGTAGCGGTGTCGGTGGCAGCCTCATTATTTTGCTCGTTGGCAAAGGCTTCGCCAGCCCACATGGCACCTGCGCCAGCCATGGCACCTACAAATGAGGAGGCTGCCATATTTTTGAAGTGCAGTTTCTTATCATTGCTTTGCTTTTGGGCTTTGTTGCGTCCCTGTGTGATGGTGTCGTTGTTGTTATACATGGCTTGGTTGTTTTAGATGTTTATGATGCAAAGATAGGTGCTTTGTAGCCTGTTGCCAATGGTTATGGCGTTTCAAAGTATGAAATACGTGTTTGGCGTGACGAAATCACCTTTTTGGGCAGGGTGTTCAACATAGGCATCAAAAGCGAGACCGTTTTTGGGGTCATTTTTATTTGCCAAAAATGTGCTGCCGAAAAACGCAAACACTAATGGGGGCGACGCGTCTCGCGTCGGGATAGAGAAAGGAGAAGAATACAAACTATACTAAATAATAGCTGCATCTTTCCCGACGCGAGACGCATCGCCCCCATTAGAGGTAGCGTTGGGTGCTTGAGTCCGTTCGCCTGTTTACTTTTCATCGAACTGCAATAACAACGAATAGAAATCCCTCAAACGCTCTCATTTTTGATGCTATTTTTGAAACCCTACCTTTTAGGGTTCCAATTCATTACGTGCATGTTATTGTCAAAGCGTCCCCACATCACAGGGTGCTGCTTGCCCTTGGTAGCCTTGGCCACGTTGACAGCCACAAAGTCGAAGAGTTCCTTCGCCTCCACAATGCGGTTGCGGTTATTGTCGGCTCCGCCTTTCAAGCCGCGCAGCAGGTAGCGTGTAAACTGTCCGTTGCGTCCGTATGGATTTTCGCGCGAGGTTTCGTTGGTGCGCGACGAGAGAAACAGCATCACCCCCTCGGTTTTGTCAAACGAACTTTGTGCGGAGGCGACAGCGTTGCTGTCGTGGCGCAGGCCGCCGGCATAGCAAGCATCAATAAACAGCAGTTTGTTGTTGGCGCGGCACCCTTTAATGATTTTGGCTATCTCGCCATAGTTGATGCAGGTAGACGTCCCTCGTGTGTCGTAGGCGCACAATCCGCCTTTGCTGCCGTGTCCGCTGAAGAAGAACACCACCACGTCGTCGGCTCCTGCTTGTGCAAAGACATTTCTCAGCGTTGTGCAGATGCTCTGCCGTGTGGCATTTTTCCCCGTCAGCAGTGTGACGTGCGTAGTGTGTGTGCGGTAGAGCGCCGCCATGTCGGTTGCATCATTCTCGGTTTGCCGCAAGGGATTGATGTATTGGTATTTGGCTATGCCCACCGACACCATATAGATGGTGCGGGCAGGCAGCAGGTTGGGAAGCAGTATGCAGAGTAAAAGTAGCAGTTGGCGCATGGTGAGGTGGAAGGTGTTAGTTGTGGGGTATGACTCTTATTGTATATGTCTTTGTGGTAATACCTTTGTCGTAAACGTTGCCACAGGCGGTGTCTATTTATTGCCCGAAGCATAAACACGACATCGTCGGCTCCTCCCGTCGCCTCCTTTTGTCGCGCTTTTGCTTCAGGTTCTTTTCTTTACAAGGATATTATAACTGGGAGAGGACGAGGCGGAGCCCGCGGCCGTGGTCGCGGTAGCCGGGCGTGCCGTAGCTACGGTAAGCTGGGCGGCAGCGTTTGGCGAAATTTCCCCAGCAGCCACCGCGATCCATTCGGTTAGACCCATTATTTGGCCCTATAGGGTCGGTCTGCGAGTAAGAACTGTATGAGCCGTACCAGTCGCTGCACCATTCCCACACATTGCCGCTCATGTCGTACAAGCCAAGTTCGTTGGCTTGCTTGGTGCCAACGGGATGGGTGCGGTCACCGCTGTTGTCACCATACCATGCCACGTCGCTAATGTAGTTACTGCCGCTGTATTTGTAGTGACGGCTGTAGTTTCCGCCACGTGCGGCAAACTCCCATTCCGCTTCGGTGGGCAGACGGAAGTTGCGGCCTGTATAGCTGTTGAGACGGTTGATAAAGGTTTGGCAGTCGTTCCAACTTACGCTTTCAACTGGCAAGTTGTCGCCTTTGAAGTTTGATGGGTTGCTGCCCATGACGACCCGCCATAGGGATTGCGTCACTTCGTACTTGCAAATGTAATAGCTGCTGAGGGTGACGCTGTGGGTAGGCTTTTCGTCAGATTCGGCATCACTTCCTTGCTCACTTGTGCCACCCATGGTGAAAGTGCCGCCTGACACATACACCATGTTGTTGATGAGCTTGTTAAGTTCGGCCGACAAACCAGTCGTGCTGCTTGTGCTGCCCGAGTGGCTTGTGTTATTGCGCCGTGGAGCAGGCTTGGTCTTAGCCTTTGGTTTTGGCTTTGCCGCAGGTTTAGGTTTCGTTACAGCTGGTTTCGGCTTGCTGCGCGTAATGGTGCTCTGTGCTGCCATGCCAATGGGGCAAAGCATGAGGAGCAGGGTGAGAATGATGTGTTTTGGGTTCATGATGTGTGTGCTTGATTATTTGTTAGCAACTTCTTCCATGCGTTTGAGTTGGAAACCTTCAAATTGCATGATGATTTTATGTAGTTCAGTACCTTGGCGCAGGGCCTCAACTCTTGGTGCTGCAGCGTAGCGGTTGATTTGGCTGACGGCCTCGTCCCACTGCTTTTGAGCAAGTTCCTCACTATCTCCCTTATGCAGCATCTTTAGCTCGATGATGTAGCTGTGCTGGGTAGGGTAGTGGGTGAGATCGGGCAGCAAGAAAAAGTCGCAATAGCCATGGTTCAATTCCAACTCGGGAGCGGTGTAGTAATAGTCGTTCAAGCTGAAGTAAGCCATGAAGAAACCTTGCAAATTACGTTCGGCTTCAATGCCGTCGCGCACAGATGATATGTTAGCGTATGCTTGTGCCATGCTGTTGAGTGCGGTACGCCAATCGCCATCAAAGGCCATATTGGTAAATTTGTCGATGAGGTCGTTGAGGCTCACACGGCTCATTTGTTGGTATTCCTCTAACAAATAGCCATAGTATTGTTTACGCACATTGTTGTTGGGTATGCCCAGCACAAGTTGCATGCCATGTGTGCCCTTGATGGTCAGCATGCCATAGTAGAAGAGCAGACTGGTAAAGGTGTCGGGATTGGTCAAGGCACGGGCGGGGAAAGACTCCTCGAGCGAAGTGATTACTTGTTCTGTTTCAGCTATGCTTTTAATAACCCCTTTGCGGTTGCCGTCCAACTTGTCAAAACGTAGCAGCTTGTTCATCTTGCTGTAGTCCGTTTTGGTGTTGGGGTCAATCATTTGTTTGGGTGCACAGCCGTAACTCATATAGTTGCGCAAGTAATAAAGCACCATGTCGCAATTAAACACGCGGTTTTTGCTTTTTAGTGATTCTTCCGAGAAACAATATCCGTCATACCATGGCTTCATGTCATTTATTACCTCCTCCACGTCCAAATCAGCAGGTAGTTCGCCCTGCTCTTTGTAGTAGTTGAACATGGTGCGCACATCGTCGGTAGTAAAGCCGAGAATGTCGTTAAACTCAGACTTCATGGTAATGTTCCAACCTATGTTGAAGCCGCTAGTCACATCGTCTAAAGTAACGGGGCTGACGCCAGTCATGAATATGCGCTCAAAGTTTCCCTTAAACCTTTTGAATGTGTCGCGGTAAAATCCGTCAGCGTGTGTGATAGCATGGTACACCGCTTCGCCTTGCTCGTTGAGTATGGTGTTGGTAAAATTGTCATACTCGTCGATGATAAGGTAGAGAGGCAACTCTCTGCGTTTCGACTCGTTGGCAATTTCGTTAAGTTTGGCACTTGCATCGGCAAGACCGTCAATTTTTTGAACAAACCCTTCGGGGTAGAGTCTTTCGTAGTCGCGTACAAAACCATTGAGTTGTGTGCCACAATAGGCATTGAACTTTTCTTCTACTTGATCGATGCTACCGCCCACCTGTGAGAAGTCCAAGTATAGCACGAGGTATTTGCCTTGTAAACTTGTGGGGTGTTTACCAATCCACAAGTCGCCGAACAGTTGTTCAAACTTGTCCTTCTTGTTGCAATCATAATAGGCATGCAGCATATTGATGAGCAGACTTTTTCCAAATCGGCGTGGACGCGTAAAGAATATGTTGCGTGCCTCCGTCTCGAGCATGGGCAAGTACATGGTCTTGTCCACATAATAGAGGTTGTCTCTTCTGATCGACTCAAAGTCGGCCACCCCATAGGGCACTTGTCTTGTATTGGGATTCATCATGCTTTTGTATCATTTATTAGAGGAGTTGACGGGTTGACGAGTTAACAAGTTGACGGGTAAGTCAGCCAAGTTCAACAGAACAAGGAGTGTATATCAAACTTACTTGTTAACCAGTCAGCTTGTTAACCCGTTAACAAAGAACTCCGCCAGCACGTTACTTAATCGGCACGCCGCAATTAGGGCAATACTTTTTGCCGCTTAGTACAGAGTAGGGGACGAAACCAAGAAATTTGTGGCAGTGCGGGCAAACGTAGGTGGTTTGCATCTGTGCGTTGAGGGTGGCCAAAGCAACGGTCTTCTTTTCGAGCACCTTTTCGCCAGCAAAGATGGCAATGGCCATGACAGCCAGCAGCACAATGCACGACACCAGCCAGTTTTGACCCACCATCTGTGTGACGAGCATGGTCAGTATGGGGGTGAGCATACGAATGGAGTTGACCAACATGGAGTAGCGGTCCCACTTGCGCTTTTGCTTGTCGTAGTCGTTCCACACCTGTTGCAGGTTGATGCGCGAGGCATCGGTAAGCAGTTGCTTGACCGAGGTTTTGAAAGAGCCTAAAAATAAAGGCGTGTCAGCCTTGATGCTTTTGCGCATGATGCGCAAGCCAAACACAAAGACTCCCTTGGCCGAGTCGTGGTCTTCAATTACATACGAGTCGGCCGAGGTGCGCGTAAGTGTGGCGTGCTGCGGGTCGATGCTGGCGTCGGACAGGTGTAGCGGTTGTTGCCCCATGCGGCCAATAATGATGCTTTCGCCTATTTCCATAAAGTATTGTCTTCGTAAAGTCGTTTGATAGTTTTAAGCGCCTCTTTCGACATGGGCAGGGCAAAGTTACCCTCATGCTCAAAGTCGGAGAGTACCAACTTATGGTTGGTAAGGTTAACTTGCACAATCATGTCGGCATTGACAATGTAGCGTTTGCCAATGCGCAGGAAGGTTGGTGCCGCTTCGGCAGCCTGTTTGTGCAGCATCTCCTCAACAGTGGTGAGGCCAACGGGCAGCATCACCTTCTGTTTGTTGGGAAACACCCCATAGCAGTAGTTGCCATAAGCCTCGTAGAACATGGCCTTGGCCAAGGGCACGCGCAATAGTTCTGTGCGGCGGTTGAATATGGTGTATTTCATGTGAGTCGGCATTGTTCTGTATTTATGCACAAAATTACCAAAAAGATAACAACTAATGCGCCATTAAATGCCATTTTGTGACGTACCTTGCCATTTATTGAGCACATCAACCACTTGTTGCGCCTCATCGGCAGAGACCACCGGACTCATAGGGATAGAAAGTTCCTCGGAATGAATGCGCTCCGTTACAGGCAATGAGAGCTTGTGACCCCATGCCTCATAATAGCATTGCTGCTTGTGTGGGGGGATAGGGTAGTGAATGAGCGTTTGCACACCCTGTTGCGCAAGAAACGTTTGCAACTGGTCGCGCTCCTTGCAGAATATGGGAAACTGGTGGTACACATTGTGGGCATCGGGCAGACGCTCGGGCAGCGTGATGAGCGGATTGCTGATGTGGCCGTAGTAAAAGTCGGCCAACTGCTGGCGGCGGGCATTGTCGTGGTCAAGATATTTGAGTTTGATGCGCAACACAGCAGCGTCCATCTCGCTTATGCGGCTGTTGATGCCCGCATATTTGAACACATATTTGCGTTCGCTGCCATAGTTGGCCAGGGCGCGAATGGTGGCGGCAAGTTCCGCATCGTCGGTTGTGACGGCCCCAGCATCGCCCATGGCCCCGATGTTTTTGCCAGGGTAAAAGCTGTGCGCTGCGGCATCGCCCAACGAACCGGTGCGTTTGCCATTGAAGGTACAGCCCTGCGCTTGTGCATTGTCCTCCATCAGTTTGAGGTGGTGGCGGTGGCAAATGTCGAGCAACTGCTCGTTGCACGCCAGTCGTCCGTACAGGTGCACCGTCATGATGCCCCGTGTGCGCGGTGTGATGGCCTGTTCCACGCGGTCGGTGTCAAGTTCCAGATGGTGCCAAGTAGGTTCCACCAATACAGGTTTGAGATTGTTGCGTGTAATAGCCAATATGGTGGCAATGTAGGTGTTAGCCGGCACGATGATTTCGTCGCCATCTGCCATCACCCCCATCTCCTTGTAGGCGCGCAGTATGAGGTAAAGCGCATCAAGTCCGTTGGCCACCGCCACACAATGTTGTGTGCCGATGTAGCGGGCATAGTCGTGTTCAAATTGTTTCGTCTCGTCGCCCTGCAAAAACCACCCCGAGTCAATCACGCGGGCCATGGCGGCCTTGTACTCATCGGCGTGTTCGTGGGTGATGCGCTGCAAGTCGTATAGTTTAATCATAAGTAGGTGTTCAAAATTATTTTATACAATCAGTAGGTGCCATTTTCACATTG
>OGNQ01002070.1_pt1 | contig 10876 bp, 7 predicted proteins | sample 1573481 | NCBI WGS metagenome assembly OGNQ01 (sample SAMEA2581920, study PRJEB24529) | metagenome | biome: Human gut stool | place: China | collected 2011 | reverse complement strand
CCTGGGCTATGTGCTCCATTGGGCTTTCAGCCCGCCATTGCTAAATCCGAAACTTGAGTAAGTAAGTTACATTTTCTATTCAGCTTTCCGTTTGCTCAACAAGTGTGTGTGGGGGGGGAAACCATGGCTAATTGAGCAAAACACTTTGGAAAAGGTAACTAAAGAATGAGCCAATAAGTAGGAAACAAATAATAAAAGAATTGTCATGTCAAAAACAACGATAAAGAAACTGCTTCAATCCATGACAAAGGATGAAATCATAGGAATGGTGCTTGAACTGTATTCCGCCAAAGAGGAAGCCAAGGAATACTTGGAATACTATGCCTGTCCTGACGAGAAAGGAAAACTCGAAGAGTACAAGGACATCATTCGTGAGGAATTTTATCCTGTGAGACGGAGAGACCCGCAGTTACGTTTTTCTGTTTGCAGAAAGGCAGTGGCAGACTTCAAGAAGTTCAAGCCGTCAAAAAATGCAATTGCAGAACTGATGGTGTCGTATATGGAATGGGCCTTCCAATTAGCCCACGAGTATGGCGCCATGTGGGAAGATTATTATTACTCCGTGGAAAGCAACTTTGACAAAACCGTCCAGTACGTTGCCGAAAACGGACTTTGGGAGAAGTTTGACAAGCGACTTCAGCAGTGCGTAAAATGGACAGACGGAAGCGGCTATGACTTTGCGAATATCATTGAAGACATATATGAGGATGGCAAGGATGGATAAGTAGGTGTTCAAAATTATTTTCCATTGAAAGTGCATTATCGGGGCGCAGATGTTCCCTTCGGGTGAGGGTTTCTCAAACAACTTAAAGATCCCCGAAACGGTCTCGTTTTTGATGCCAATTTGGGACGTCCTACCTTTTAAGGGCGGTTCTTATAATTCTGAAATAAAACAACTAACATTATACAAATTTGTTGATATGCAATTGCAATATTAGCCACATAGCCTTAACTTTGTCCTTACAATTTCATTAACAACCATATAAAGAGATATACAAGATGGCAAAGAGTAAAAAAGAATTTACGTTCCTTACCATTGCACTCTTTTGCAGTTCTTTGGCTCATGCACAACAGCAAACTCCAACAGAACAAAAGGATACCATTGAAAACAGGAACACTATTATAAAGATGGCGGACAGCCACTCCTCAAGGGGAGGAGTCAACAACGCCCTTGATGTACTGAGCGGCCAAGCTGCTGGTGTCAACGTAACCTCCAACGGACTTGACCGAATGGCCATGCTCAACAGTGTGCGTGTGCGTGGCACCACCTCTATCATCGGAGGCAACGACCCATTGGTGCTGATTGATGGCGTCACTTCCGACGTACTTACACTTTCAACCATCTATCCTGCCGACATCGAGAGCTTCAAAATTTTGAAGAATGCCGCCGAAACTGCCATGTACGGCTCACGCGGTGCGTCGGGTGTAATAGAGGTAAAAACCAAAAAGGGAACTGGCCGAGGGTTCCAAATATCGTATGAGGGGAACATCGGATTTGAGCAGATGTACAAACATCTCGACATGCTCAACGCCGAAGAATATGTAGCCACAGCAAAGGCTTTGGGCATATATTGCAACGATGGGGGCTTCAACACCGATAATTACAAGGTGATAACACGCACCGGCATGGTCAACAACCATTACCTTGCATTTAGCGGCGGAACGCCACAGTCAAACTATCGTGCGTCTTTCGGGGTGATGGACCACAACACCATCATCAAGAGAATGGGCTATAAAGTTTTTGTTGCAAAAGTTGACGTAACACAGAAAGCCTTCAACGACAAACTCACAGGAGACTTCGGGGTGTTCGGTTCGGCATTTAAGAACCATGACATATTTGACACCCAGATGCTGTTTTATTCTGCGGCTTGCCAAAATCCGACATTCCCGGCTGGAACTGACAAGAATGGTAACTGGCTGAAGAACGGGTCTGCCACCCGCATCAATCCTCCAGGCATATTGCTTGATGAGAAGAATGACTCTAAGGATTTGAACTTTGACGCACACATAAAACTGAGCTACGACTTCAATCCCAACTGGCGCATTTCCACATTCGCATCATACCTTTATGGTTCTACCGAAAACGGCATGTTCTGTCCTACATTGGTATGGGCGCAAGGCAACGTTTATCGTGGCGAGTTTAAGAAAGAGGAATGGCTCGGCAATGTGGCTCTCAGTTTCAAAAAGCAATTCGGCATACACAAAATCTCGGCAGAGGCGAGTGGCGAATACCGTAAATTAACAAAAACGGCCTTTTGGGTCTACGCCAAAGGCATTCCAACAAACGATTTCGGTTATAACAATCTGGGAGCTACTGCAGCCCGCCCTTATGGTGGCACAGAAAGCACCTACGAAGACCAATCCCTGGCATCTGTAATGGGAAGCGTCACATACACCTTGCTCGACCGTTACACAGTATCTGCCAATGCACGTGGTGACGGCTCTTCAATGGTTGGCGACAACAACACATGGGGGTTCTTCCCGTCCGTGTCATTCACTTGGGACATGAAAAAGGAAGCCTTCCTTGCCAATATAAAACCGCTGTCGATGCTCAAGCTCCGTACAGGGTTTGGACAGGCAGGCAACCTTGGAGGCATCTCAGCCTATACAACAATGAACACCGTGAGACAGAATGGCATTGTACCTGTCAACAGCTCGCCTACGGTGACGCTCGGAATGGTGAGAAACAACAATCCCGACTTGAAGTGGGAAACCAAAAAGACCTTCAACATCGGTGCCGACATCGGCCTTTTTGCCAATCGCCTTATGCTCACGGCTGAGTACTACTATTCAAAAACCTCCGACATGCTCTATGCCTACGAGGTTCCCGTTCCGCCATTCGCCTTCAACACATTGCTGGCAAACATCGGCTCTATGTCCAACCGAGGATTTGAGTTTGGCTTGTCCGTACAGCCAATAAACAAGAAAGACATGGAGTTGAACATAAACATGAACCTGTCCTTCCAAAGCAACAAGCTCATATCACTGAGCGGGGACTATAAAGGAATGAGCATGACGGCGGCAAACATAACCGCCATCGGTTCACTGGACGGGGCTGGGCAGAACGGCGGCGATAACAATGTTGTCTATCAAATTGTAGGACAGCCTCTTGGCGTGTTTTACCTTCCACACTGCAAGGGACTCGTCAAAAACGAGAACGGCAGCTACTCTTACGACATAGAGGATATTGACCACAACGGCAAAGTGGACTTGAGCGATGGCGGCGACAGATACATTGCCGGACAAGCCACACCCAAGGTAACTCTTGGTTCTAACATCAGCTTCAGATATAAGGACTTCTATATAGCCCTGCAAATGAATGGTGCTTTCGGCCACAAAATATTCAACGGAACAGGGTTGGCTTACACCAGCATGGCATGTTTCCCTGACTACAATGTGCTGAAAAACGCTCCACAGAAGAACATCACCGACCAAAGAGTCTCTGACTATTGGCTTGAAAAAGGCAACTATCTGAACTTCGAGCATCTGACAATAGGCTACAACATACCATTAAAGAGCATGGTCATTCGCTCATTGCGTGTGTCGTGCAACATCAGCAATCTTGGAACAATTACAGGCTACAAAGGGCTGACTCCAATGATAAACAGCTATGTGGTGAACAGCACAATGGGTATTGACGACAAGCGCAACTATCCTTTGTACCGTACTTATTCATTGGGATTGAGTGTACAATTTTAAGAAATGAAGAATATGAAAAGATACATCAGCTACATATTCATGGTGTCAGTGACGCTATGCCTCTTCAGTTGCTTGGACGAAAATCCCAAGGACCAACTTGACCAAGAGGCCATCTACAATAATGCTGACAACATATACAAAAACGCAGTGGCTTCACTATACAACCATATTGGCAGCAACCAAGAGTCTGAAGGGCTTCAAGGCACCTGCCGCGGCATATATGATTACAACACGCTTACAACCGACGAGGCGATGAACCCAATACGTGGCGGCGACTGGTATGACGGCGGCCTGTGGGAGAATATGTATCAGCACAAGTGGAGCGCCAACGATGTCTATTTATATAATGTGTGGAAATATCTGTTCAAGGTGATTGTGTTATCCAACCAGTCGCTCTCGGTTATTGACAGCCACAAGAGTCTGCTCACAGCAGAGCAAACGAGAAACTTCACTGCAGAGGTGAGGGCGGTACGTGCTTTGTTCTACTACTATGCAATGGACATGTTCGGACGGGTGCCTATTGTGACATCATACGATGTAGAGCTGAAACATGTGGTGCAAAGCGAAAGAAGCGAGGTATTCAAGTTTATCATTGACGAATTGCAAGATGTGGCTCCACTGCTTGCCGACAAGCATTCCAACAAGGAGGGCAACTATTACGGACGCATCACGCGCCCTGTCGTCAACTTTCTTCTTGCAAAGCTTGCCCTTAATGCGGAGATTTACACCGATGACAACTGGACTGACGGCAAACAATTAGAAGGCAAGGACATCTACTTCACTATCAATGGTGAAAAGAAGAACGCTTGGGAAACCTGCATCTGGTATTGCGAACAACTAAAACAAGAAGGCTATGAACTGGAAAGTGACTATGCCTCAAACTTCGCCGTGCACAATGAGAACTCCAAAGAGAACATCTTCACCATTCCATTGGACAAGAACCTCTACCCCAACGAATATCATTATCTGTTCCGCTCACGTCACTACAAGCATGGCGGAGCTTATGGCGGATCGTCTGAGAACGGCACCAGCGCAACAGTTTCTACCGTCAAAGCGTTCGGTTACGGCACAAACCATGTTGACAACAGATTTCATATCAATTTCTATGCAGACACGGTGTATGTTGACAACAAAAAGATATATCTGGACAACGGAAAACCCTTGGTGTACATGCCGTTGGAACTCAAACTAAACCTCAGTTACAGCCCGTATAAACAAACGGCTGGTGCACGTGTCGGAAAATACGAAGTGGACAGAACCGCCTATTCAGATGGCAGACAGGTTGACAACGACATTGTACTTTTCAGATATGCCGATGCCTTGTTGATGGAAGCCGAGGCGAAAATACGCAATAACGAGAACGGTGAAGCAGAGCTTAATGCCGTAAGAGACAGAGTTGGTATGCCTCACGTCGAAGCCAATTTGGACAACATTCTCAAAGAGCGACTCTTAGAATTGGTATGGGAAGGCTGGAGACGTCAAGACCTCATTCGATTTGGCAAATACACAAAAGCATACGACCAGCGCACCCCTATTGACAATGAGAATACTGGCTTTACTACCGTATTCCCTATTCCGCAGAAATGTTTGGACTTGAACAAGAAACTCAAACAAAACTCCGGCTATGAGTAAGTCGTCTGCTTTTCAAGCCAACTTCACACCAACTTTTTTGGCTCTTATTTGTACATAATTCGATTGAGAAATCACCTTTTCTCCAAAAACGAAATAAATTTCATAACTTTGCCAAGAATTGTCAAGACAACGGTAAACAATATGATGTTTGTAGAAAAAATAAAAGAGCTTCGTGTGCAATCACAAATGCCACAGCGAAAACTTGCTGCTGCACTTGATATTGACACTGCTACATACTGTAAAATTGAGAAAGGAGAACGAAAGGCCAGAAGAGATCAAGTAGCTATTCTCTCTCAGATTTTTAACATTGAAGAAAGTTCTCTGCTGACATTGTGGTTAGCGGACAAGGTGACAGATATGGTAGCTTCTGAACAGGAAATAGCCCCAAATGCTTTATCGATTGCAGCAGAAAAATTAAAACAGAGTATATAATGGCAAAGAAAAAGATATATTCAGATATAGAATTCCCAACGGAAATCGTTGCTGAGAGCAAATCGGCGTATGGATTAAAAACATACATTAGTTTGTTCAGTAGCGCAGGCGTAGGATGTTATGGCTTCAAGCAAGAAGGCTATTACTGTATTGCAACGGTAGAATTACTTGAACGAAGATTGAATATTCAGAAATGCAACAACAAGTGTGCATACAACAGTGGCTATATCTGTGGTGATATGACAGAGCAAAGCACAAAAGATAAGATTTTTCGTGAACTTGATATATGGAAGCATGGTTTCGGCGTAGATGATTTGGATGTGTTGATTGCGACGCCTCCTTGTCAAGGCATGTCTGTGGCCAATCACAAGAAAAAGGATGAGCTAAAGAGGAATTCTTTGGTTGTTGAGTCTATATCGATGGTTAAATCCATCATCCCCAAATTCTTCATATTCGAGAATGTTAGAGCATTTCTCACATCAGTATGTACTGACTTGGACGGTAATGACAAGTCAATTCGAGAAGCCATTGAAGCGAATCTTTCAGGCTTATATAATATATCCTACAATGTTCTCAATTTCAAGGATTACGGCAATCCGTCAAGTAGAACCCGAACACTTGTTATTGGTGTACGCAAGAACTTAAAAGAGATTACTCCATACGACGTGTTCCCCGACAAGCAACCAGAGCAAACGCTCCGACAAGTTATCGGTGACATGCCCTCGCTACAAACTATGGGCGAGATATGTCCTGATGACATCTATCATAATTTCAGGAAATATGCTCCACGCATGGAAGCATGGATTTCTGAGATTAAAGAGGGACAGTCCGCTTTCGACAATACAGAAATTTCACGTATTCCTCACACAATCAAAGATGGTGTGATTGTTTACAATGCGCAAAAAAATGGCGATAAATACACTCGCCAATACTGGGACAAGGTTGCACCATGCATTCACACTCGCAATGACATCATGGCGAGTCAAAACACCGTGCATCCTGTTGATAATCGTGTATTCAGTATTCGTGAAGTTATGCGTATGATGTCAGTTCCGCCAACTTTCAAATGGTCGGAGCAAAGTCTTGAAGAATTGAACGCACTATCAGTGAAAGAAAAAGAAGCCTATCTTAAGAAAGAAGAAATAAATATTCGTCAGACCTTAGGCGAGGCAGTGCCTACAATTATTTTTAAGCAGATAGCCCATAAAGTCAGAAAAGTATTGTGTCGTTCCACTCTTTCAGAGAAGGACATAAAGAACCTGATAGAGAAAAGAAATCTTACAGACGCTGCAAAACTGATTGAATTCATAAAGAAATCAACGACACACACTTTTGCGGAACTTTCAAAGATTGCCGAGCTTGCTAACGCACAACACGACAACAATGCTGCATACTACACACGTCAAGATTTGTGCTTTACCATTGTCAGTTCGCTTCCTATCCCGAAAGGACAGACAACAGTAAACATCCTTGAACCTTCTATCGGTGTCGGCAATTTTCTTCCCACTCTGATAAGAAAGTACGAGTCAGCCACAGAGGTAAATATTGACGTGGTGGATATTGATGCCAATAGCATTGCCATACTGAAAGAACTTGTGCAGAAGATTTATGTGCCAGCCAATGTGCATATCACTTATATCAATGACGATTTTCTCTTGCATCAGTTCGATAAGAAATATGATGTCGTAGTCGGCAATCCGCCATATATGAAACTGACAAAAGAGAAAAAATTGCTGGCTCAATATAAAGCGGAGGCATACAACAAGAACACAAACAATATTTTCGCTTTCTTCATAGAAAAAGCAATTAAGATAGGAAAGTTTGTTTCGCTTATTGTACCCAAAAGTCTTATAAATGCTCCTGAGTTCAACGACACAAGAGAACTTATAGGGCAAAAAGCGATTCGCAGGATTATTGATTTCGGAGAGAAAGGTTTTAAGGGCGTAAAGATTGAAACGATTTGCTTACAAGTAGATACTGTTGCGAAGCAGTCTGATACTGTTGTTGAATCATATATCACAAACGAGGTTGAATGTCATCCGCAGAGCTATATCACTTCCTCAGAATATCCTTATTGGCTGATTTATCGTAATGCTGAATTCGATAAGGTTGCGGACAGACTTACATTTAACGTGTTTAAGTCGTACCGCGACCGAACTATCACGAAAGCAATCACTAAGCCAACAGGCAGAATACGAGTGTTGAAATCACGTAATATCGGAGATAACACTATCATAGATATTCCCGATTATGATAGTTACATTGACGATGTGAATAATCTTGATGTCGCTAAATACCTCAATCAGACGCAATGCGTGTTGTTGCCAAACCTCACATACAACCCACGCGCATGTTTCATGCCTAAAGGGTGCATAGCTGACGGCTCTGTGGCAATTCTAACTCCTAATGAGAATGAGACAATAACAGAGCAAGATTTAGCGTTCTATGCTACGGAGCTGTTCTCCCACTTCTATGCGATAGCTCGCAATCGTGGTTCACGCTCGCTTAATATAGATAACAATTCAGTTTTTTTCTTCGGAAAACTAAAACATACTACACTATGAGAGTAGACGAAAAGTACATACAGCAGTTTGTGGATGCCCACAACTATGATATCAGAGAGACGCACAATGCGCGTTTCAGTGACCAAAAGTGTATTCCTGATGTTGTCAACGCAGTGGCTGAGTGTGTATTGGAGTACACACAGGGAAGCCATGAGGTAGAATTTAGCAAGAATGACATTTGGCATTCTGACTATTCACGCCAGTTATTAGAGGAAAGTTTCACGAAACCTGACACAGAGAATGTCGCAATGCAGTCTGAGTACGATAAGTTCTTTGCTCAGCCTCTGAAGATGTTTGCCGCTGCTGGGGTCCTCATCGAACGAAAAGATGGCAATCAGAATATATATCACATTGAGGATGAAAAGGTTTTAGACTTTGTGTCTACAAGAGAGAAAAACGCCCTCATCTTCCTTGACATCTATCTTACAAAGGTAATGCGTGATAGTGGATGTTACCAGTTCTTTGAGGCGTTCTTCCAAAATCAGGACAAGATTTCATTCAACTACTTGCGTGATGCCTTGGTGTCTTTGTTCAAAAATAATACTCCGATAAGAGGAGACTATGAGCCACCACGCATTTACAACAAGATTATCAATATCTTGGCCTTCCGTCGCAGGAAGAAAGGCAGTGTGAGAGGCAATCTGAGCGATTCTATTATTACAATCGATGAAATCCGCTACAATAGGCTGAATTGGCGTGATATAGCCAAGCCAAAGGAGATGTCACGACAAGAGTATGCACTGGCAATCGGAGAGCAGGTCGGCAATAGCCAAGGTTATTATAACCGTGCTGTTGAACAGGCAAAACGCTTCGTAAGGAGTCTTGAAGAATTTAGTGAGGTGCATCGTTATCCTGCTTATGCAGCAACGGACGCTCACCATATATTTATGAAAAGCGAATACCCTGAACTTGCAGATATGCCCGAGAATATCATTGCGCTTACTGGTACGGAACACTACTCGTATGCCCATCCAAACCGCAATACCCAGCGTATTGATCCAAACTATCAGATGATATGTTTGATAAGCAAGTTGGATTCAATTGAGCGTAACTTCCAAGAGGGACGCGACGATTACTCATTGGCCGATTTCTCAAAGGTTCTCAATGAGGGGCTTGGTACAGACAAGTTCAACGCACAAATGGGCTTTGAATTGATAAAGGCAAGTTTGTTGAGCTACTTGCGCCCAGTAATATAAAGAAATAAATGAAAACAAACGGAAACATTGGCAGACCTGACTTTTGAGGTATCTGTACACAAGTCGCATCAGCAATGCTACACGGGCCACACATACCTGAAAGGACAAAACAACAAAATCATCTACACTTTACTCAGCCCTGCAAACCGAAAAAAATTATTTTTCGCTTTGCAGGGCATTCGGTTTGCACTAACTTTGCACCAAAAGTGGCTAAGCGCCACATTACAAACTATCATGTTGAAAAGAATTAAGAGAAATTGGTATGTGCCCAAGGGGCAAGAACCTACAGATTTCGACAAACGCATACTGAGCTACCAGAATCGCGGTGAACTCGTACCTACGCGCAAACTTATAAAAACGCCTGAACAAATAGAAGGCATAAAGCGCTCTTGCGAAGTGAACACTGGCGTGCTTGACCTGGTAGAAAAAGAAATTCATGCAGGCATGAGCACTGAGGACATTGACAAGCTGGTGTACGACTACACCGTGGCTCATGGCGCTATACCCGCACCACTCAACTACGAGGGCTTTCCAAAAAGCGTGTGTACAAGCATCAACGAGGTGGTTTGCCACGGCATTCCGTCTGAATTTGAGGTACTTGAAGAGGGCGACATCATCAATGTTGACGTGAGTACAATTCTTGACGGCTACTACAGTGACGCCTCACGCATGTTTATCATTGGCAAGACTTCGCCCGAAAAGGAGAAGTTGGTGCGCGTAACAAAGGAATGCCTTGAAATTGGTGCCGAAGCTGCAAAACCATGGGGCTTTGTAGGAGACATTGGCAAGGCTATTGAGAAACATGCCAAAAAGAATGGCTTCAGTGTGGTAAGAGACCTGTGCGGCCACGGCGTGGGTTTGGAATTTCACGAGGACCCTGAGGTTGACCATTACAACACACACCACAATGGCATGTTGCTCGTACCGGGCATGGTGTTTACCATTGAACCCATGATCAACATGGGCGATTGGCACGTGTTTATCGATGAAGAAGATGGCTGGACGGTCGTGACGGAGGACGAACTGCCCTCTGCACAATGGGAGCACACCTTCTTGATGACCGAACACGGATTGGAGGTTCTGACTTACTAATTTAGTTGACGCATACAAGTTGGTTGGCGTGCAAGCTATTATACTCTATGTCGCATGAACGCCCTTATAATGGGTACGAACAAAGTTATGGCGAAATGAGTACAACACCCTTATTGCCATAAACAAGCCAACAAAACCAGCCAAAGCTTCAACACAATTACAGGATTTTTGCAGATTACATCAATCCCAATTGCATCACACAACACAAGTAGGTGTTCAAAATTATTTTTACATTGAAAGTGCATTATCGGGACGCAGATG
>OGNQ01002064.1_pt1 | contig 10906 bp, 7 predicted proteins | sample 1573481 | NCBI WGS metagenome assembly OGNQ01 (sample SAMEA2581920, study PRJEB24529) | metagenome | biome: Human gut stool | place: China | collected 2011 | reverse complement strand
TCGATACGGCTAAGGCTGTGTTGAACGCTCCCCGTGAGATGTTGATTGAGAAGACCGACCTGGAAGAAGAAACAGTGGACGAAGTATTGCACATTTTAAGTTCGGAGTTTGAGGAAAGCGAAGGCGAGCCTGAGTTTGAGGCTGAAGCTGAGCCTGAATCTGAAACAGAAACAGAGACAGAATAAGTGTCTGCTGACATTGGTTTCTGTTTGCACTAACTTCTTTCTCCACATTATTCATTAATTTTTTAGTATGACGATTAGGTTAAATAAAGTAACAAGAGATTTGAATGTAGGAATTTCGACAGTAGTTGAGTTCTTGCAGAAGAAAGGCTTTGCCGTTGAGGCAAACCCCAACACAAAGATTAACGAGGAGCAATACGCCTTGCTCGTGAAAGAGTTCAGTACAGATAAGAATCTTAGACTTGAATCGGAACGTTTTATTCAGGAACGACAGAATAAAGATCGTAACAAAGCATCGGTATCCATAGATGGTTACGAAACTGAAACTGCGGATAAACCGAAAGTGGAAGAAATTAAGACTGTTGTCCCCGAAGATGCACGTCCGAAGTTTAAACCTGTCGGAAAAATAGACTTGGATAAACTGAACCGGAAACCGGTAGTAGAGAAAGTGGAAGAAAAGAAAGTAGAAGAACCCGTATCTGTGGTAAAGGAAGAACCGAAACCGGAGCCGAAGCCGGAAATCAAACCGGAGCCGAAGCCAGAGCCCAAACCAGAGCCCAGGCCTGAACCAAAGCCGGAACCGAATCCTGAATCCGAACCGGCTCCTGTGGTGAAAGAAATACTGAAACCGGAAGTTGTAGAGAAACCAGCTCCTGCTCCGGTAGTGGCAAAAGAAGAAGTAAAAAAGGAAACGCCTGCTTCCGTAGCACCTGCTGCTAAGGAAGAAGTGAGACCTGCAGTTGCAGAAGAAGCACCAGCAAAGGAGGGAGATGAAATCTTCACCATCCATAAGCCGGAGTTTGTTTCCAAAATCAATATCATCGGTCAGATTGACCTGGCTACGCTGAACCAGTCTACACGCCCCAAGAAGAAGACTAAAGAGGAGAAACGGAAGGAGCGCGAAGAGAAGGAGAAAATCCGTCAGGATCAGAAGAAGCAGATGAAAGAGGCGATTATCAAAGAAATCCGCCGCGAAGACAATAAAGCGAAGGATGGTAAGGAAAAAGAGGCCGATGCCAATGCCAACAAGAAGAAACGTCTTCGTATTAATAATAATAAGGAGAAGGTTGACATTAACAATGCATCCAACTTCCAGCGTGGAAATGACAATCGTGGTGGTGGAGGCAAAGGTCCTCATGCAGGCGGTGGTCAGCAAGGTGCCGGTGGTGGTAACAATCACCAGGGTGGCAACAAGAACAACAACCGTAACAACAATAACAAGGATCGCTTCAAGAAACCGATCATCAAACAGGAGGTTAGTGAGGAAGATGTAGCTAAGCAGGTAAAAGAAACTTTGGCACGACTCACTTCCAAAGGTAAGAGCAAGACTTCCAAATATCGTAAGGACAAGCGCGATATGGCGAACAGCCGTATGCAGGAACAGGAAGACCGCGAAATGGCGGATAGCAAAGTACTGAAGATAACGGAATTTGTGACTGCCAACGAATTGGCAAGCATGATGGATGTTTCCGTAACTCAGGTTATTGCTACTTGTATGAGTATCGGTATCATGGTGTCTATCAATCAGCGTCTGGATGCTGAAACCATTAATCTGGTGGCGGAAGAATTCGGATACAAGACTGAATATGTCAGTGCGGAAGTGGCACAGGCCATTGTAGAGGAAGAAGATGCCGAAGAAGATCTGGAACCGCGTGCGCCGATTGTTACCGTCATGGGTCACGTAGACCACGGTAAAACATCATTGCTCGACTATATCCGTAAGGCGAACGTTATTGCCGGTGAAGCCGGTGGTATCACGCAGCATATCGGTGCTTACAACGTGAAACTGGAAGACGGACGTAAGATTACGTTCCTCGATACTCCGGGGCACGAAGCATTTACCGCTATGCGTGCCCGTGGTGCAAAGGTGACAGACGTGGTTATCATTATTGTTGCTGCCGATGATAATGTGATGCCGCAGACGAAGGAAGCTATCAACCATGCTATGGCTGCTGGTGTACCTATCGTATTTGCTATTAATAAGATTGATAAACCGACTGCCAACGCTGACAAGATCAAGGAAGAACTGGCAGCGATGAATTTCCTTGTTGAAGAATGGGGCGGTAAGTATCAGTCGCAAGATATCTCTGCAAAGAAAGGATTGGGTGTGAACGATTTGCTGGAGAAGGTATTGCTGGAAGCAGAAATGCTGGATCTGAAAGCAAATCCGAACCGTAAGGCTACAGGTTCCATCATCGAGTCTTCATTGGACAAGGGACGTGGTTATGTAGCTACCATGCTGGTATCGAACGGTACGCTGCGCGTAGGCGATATCGTACTGGCAGGTACAGCGTATGGTAAAGTGAAAGCTATGTTCAACGAACGTAACCAGCGCCTGAAAGAGGCTGGACCTTCTGAACCGGTATTGATTTTAGGATTGAACGGAGCGCCGGCTGCGGGTGATACATTCCATGTGTTTGATACGGATCAGGAAGCACGTGAGATTGCCAACAAGCGTGAACAGCTGGCTCGTGAACAGGGCTTGCGTACTCAGAAGATGTTGACACTGGATGAAGTGGGACGTCGTCTGGCATTGGGTGACTTCCATGAATTGAATGTGATTGTGAAAGGTGACGTGGATGGTTCTGTAGAAGCTTTGAGCGACTCATTGATCAAGTTGTCTACCGAACAGATTCAGGTGAATGTAATCCATAAGGGTGTCGGACAGATTTCAGAATCGGATGTATCGTTGGCTGCGGCATCGGATGCAATCATCGTAGGTTTCCAGGTACGTCCTTCAGGAAATGCGGCTAAGCTTGCTGAACAGGAAGGTGTGGATATTCGTAAGTATTCTATTATTTACGATGCGATTGAAGAAGTGAAGTCGGCAATGGAAGGCATGTTGGCTCCGACATTGAAAGAACAGGTTACCTCTACAATCGAAGTGCGTGAAGTGTTCAACATCAGCAAGGTGGGTATGGTTGCCGGTGCGATGGTGAAGACCGGAAAAGTAAAACGTACGGACAAGGCTCGCTTGATTCGCGACGGTATCGTAATCTTTACGGGTTCAATCAATGCATTGAAGCGCTTCAAGGACGATGTGAAAGAAGTGGGTACTAACTTTGAATGTGGTATCAGCTTGACGAACTGCAACGACTTGAAAGTGGGTGACGTGATTGAAACGTATGAAGAAGTGGAAGTAAAACAGACATTGTAAGGACGTAACGTCTGACCATTGTTTGGGTGCAAATAAATACATTTGTCATTCAGAGCAAAGCGAAGATTCTTGTATTCACCCATCAGACAGGGGAACAAGTTCTTCGCTTTGTTTTTAATATATATTTCGGATAAATGGCAACAATAGACTGGGTGATTATCATCTTATTGGCTTTAGGAGCTGTCTCTGGTTTTATGAAAGGATTTTTCAAACAACTGGCAGCGGTTGTAGGGCTGATAGCCGGACTGCTGGTAGCACGTGCTTTGTTTGCCGGTTTAGGTGAGCAATTGGCCGTAGCGGTAGGTACTTCTGTGACATTCGGGCAGATACTGGCTTTTCTGTTGATAGGTTTGATAGTACCTTTGGTGTTGTCTCTTTTGGCTTCTGCCTTGACGAAAATCGTGGATATGACAGGATTAGGTTTTATCAACCGCCTTTTGGGGGCAGTGCTTGGAGCGATAAAATATGCGCTTGTAATCAGCCTGGTCATCCATTTTATTGATTTTGCCGACTCTAAAGATAACTTAATACATTCAACCACTAAGGGAAGTTCGTTGTTATATTATCCGATAAAGGATTTTTCCGCTTTCTTTTATCCTGTGGTGAAAACTGTAACAGAGAAATTTATAGAAACAGATAATATTCAGAATTGATATGCAAATAGAACCCAATAAATATGTGAAGGAACTGACGCAGGCGAAGTATAAATATGGCTTCACTACGGATGTTCACACAGATATTATAGAGAAGGGACTGAATGAGGATGTCGTGCGGCTGATTTCTTCAAAGAAAGGTGAGCCCGACTGGTTGCTTGAGTTCCGTTTGAAGGCGTTTCGCTATTGGCAAACGCTGGAAATGCCTACATGGGCACATTTGAATATTCCGGAGATTGATTATCAGGCTATTTCATATTATGCAGACCCGACAAAGAAAAAAGAAGGGCCGAAGAGTCTGGATGAAGTGGATCCGGAACTGTTGAAAACCTTTGACAAGCTGGGTATTCCTTTGGAAGAACGTATGGCGCTGAGCGGTATGGCGGTAGATGCGGTTATGGACTCCGTCTCTGTGAAGACAACTTTTAAGGAGATACTGATGGAAAAGGGAATTATATTCTGCTCTATCAGTGAAGCGGTGCGTGAACATCCGGATTTGGTGAAGAAGTATTTAGGTTCGGTAGTGGGCTATCGTGATAATTTCTTTGCCGCATTGAACTCGGCTGTGTTTAGTGATGGTTCGTTTGTGTATATTCCGAAGGGGGTTCGCTGTCCGATGGAGTTGTCTACGTACTTCCGTATCAATGCGGCCAATACCGGACAGTTTGAACGTACGCTGATTGTTGCAGATGATGACAGTTATGTCTCTTACCTGGAAGGATGTACGGCACCGATGCGTGATGAAAACCAGTTGCACGCGGCAATTGTGGAAATCGTGGTGCTTGACCGTGCGGAAGTGAAATATTCTACTGTGCAGAACTGGTATCCTGGTGATGCTGAAGGTAAAGGTGGTGTGTATAACTTTGTAACCAAAAGAGGTAACTGCAAAGGGGTGGACAGTAAACTTTCCTGGACACAGGTAGAGACTGGCTCGGCCATTACATGGAAGTATCCAAGCTGTATTTTGAGTGGAGACAATTCTACCGCAGAGTTCTATTCTGTAGCGGTAACCAATAATTATCAGCAGGCAGATACTGGTACGAAGATGATTCATCTGGGTAAAAACACTCGTTCTACTATCGTAAGTAAGGGTATCAGTGCCGGAAAGAGTCAGAACTCTTATCGCGGGCTGGTGCGTGTGGCTGAAAAGGCAGATAATGCAAGAAACTACAGTCAGTGTGATTCTCTGTTGCTGGGTAGCCACTGCGGAGCGCATACATTCCCTTATATGGACATTCACAATGAAACGGCTGTGGTGGAACATGAGGCTACGACTTCCAAGATTTCGGAAGACCAGATTTTCTATTGCAACCAGCGTGGTATCTCTACTGAGGATGCCGTAGGATTGATTGTGAATGGGTATGCAAAGGAGGTTCTGAACAAACTTCCGATGGAGTTTGCCGTAGAGGCTCAGAAATTGCTGTCTGTGTCGTTGGAGGGCAGTGTAGGATAAACGATAAAAATAGATTGTTATGCTAGAGATAAAGAATTTACATGCCAACATTAATGGCAAAGAGATATTGAAAGGTATTAACCTGACTGTAAAGGCAGGAGAAGTTCATGCGATTATGGGGCCTAACGGTTCGGGAAAGAGTACATTGAGTAATGTATTGGTCGGTCATCCAGCTTATGAGGTGACGAAAGGAACCGTAACGTTTGATGGAAAGGATTTATTGGCTTTGAGTCCGGCAGACCGTAGTCATGAAGGATTGTTCCTGTCATTCCAGTATCCGGTAGAAATTCCGGGAGTGAGCATGGTGAACTTCATGCGTGCGGCCGTGAATGAACAGCGTAAGTACAAAGGACTTCCAGCTTTGACGGCCAGTGAGTTCTTGAAACTGATGCGCCAAAAGAGAGAGATTGTGGAGCTGGACAGCAAGTTGGCTAACCGTTCGGTAAATGAGGGATTCTCTGGAGGTGAGAAGAAGCGTAATGAAATATTCCAGATGGCTATGCTGGAACCGAAGCTGAGCATCTTGGACGAAACTGACTCCGGACTGGATATTGATGCGTTGCGTATTGTGGCTGAAGGAGTGAATAAACTGAAAACTCCGGAAACGAGCTGTATTGTGATTACGCACTATCAGCGTTTGCTGGATTACATTAAACCGGATATTGTACATGTACTTTATAAAGGCCGTATCGTGAAAACTGCAGGTCCGGAACTGGCATTGGAACTGGAAGAAAAAGGATACGATTGGATTAAGAAAGAACTGGGAGAATGAGCATGAAAGCAGAACAGCAATATATTGATCTTTTCACGCAGTGCGAGGCTATTATTTGTCGGCAAAGTGCGGATGTGCTGAATGCGCCCCGTGCGAAGGCATTTGCTGATTTTGAGAAGCTGAGCTTCCCGACTCGCAAGCAGGAAAAATATAAATATACGGAGGTGAGCAAGTATTTTGCTCCGGATTATGGGTTGAACTTGAATCGCCTGGAATTTCCGGTTAATCCGTATGAAGTGTTCAAGTGTGATGTGCCCAATATGAGTACCTCACTTTATTTTGTGGTAAATGATACGTTTGACAAGCATGTGCATCCTTCTGCTCAGTTGCCGGAGGGAGTTTACTTCGGTAGCTTGAAGGATATGGCTGAACAGCGCCCTGATTTGGTCAGAAAATATTACGGAAAGCTGGCTGATACGTCGAAGGATGCTCTGGCGGCATTTAATACGATGTTTGCACAGGACGGTGTGTGCATGTATGTACCGAAGAATGTGGTGTTGGAACGTCCAATCCAGTTGGTGAATATCTTGCGTGCGGATGTGGATTTCATGGTAAACCGTCGTGTCCTGATTATATTGGAGGATGGTGCACAGGCCAAGTTGCTGGTATGCGACCATGCGATGGACGACGTGAATTTCCTTTCTACTCAGGTGGTGGAAGTCTTTGCAGGAGAAAATGCTGTATTCGACTTGTATGAACTGGAAGAGACTCATAACAGTACGGTACGTTTCAATAACTTATATGTGAATCAGGAGGCTGGCAGTAATGTGTTGTTGAACGGGATGACACTGCACAATGGAACGACTCGTAATACCACAGAAGTGACATTGGCTGGTCGGGGGGCAGAAATCAGTTTGTGCGGAATGGCCATTGCCGATCAGAATGAGCAGGTGGATAACCATACTTTTATTGATCATAAAGTACCCGATTGCACAAGTAATGAATTGTTTAAGTATGTGCTTGACGACCAGGCTGTGGGAGCTTTTGCCGGAAAGGTACTTGTGAGAGAAGGAGCACAGCATACCTCTTCTCAGCAGACAAACCGGAATCTGTGTGCGACCCGTGAAGCACATATGTACACTCAGCCACAGCTGGAAATCTATGCAGATGATGTGAAGTGTTCTCATGGAGCTACAGTAGGGCAGTTGGACGAAAATGCATTGTTCTATATGCAGCAGCGTGGTATCAGTCTGAAGGAAGCACGTTTGCTGTTGATGTTTGCTTTTGTCAACGAAGTGATTGACCATATCCGGATGGATGCCTTGAAAGATCGCTTGCATCTGCTGGTAGAAAAACGCTTCCGTGGAGAACTGAATAAATGCCAGGGCTGTGCGATTTGTAAATAGTCATATTTTAACAGAGAATTTATGCAATACGATGTCAATAAGATAAGAGAAGACTTCCCGATTCTTGCGCGGTCGGTGTATGGAAAACCGCTGGTTTATTTAGATAACGGGGCTACGACTCAGAAGCCTCGTTGCGTGGTGGAATCTATTACAGACGAGTATTATTCGGTCAATGCGAATGTACACCGTGGAGTGCATTTCTTGTCGCAGCAGGCAACGAATTTGCATGAGGCTTCACGTGAGACGGTACGTCGGTTTATTAATGCACGCAGTATTTCGGAAATCGTTTTTACTCGTGGAACGACCGAGAGCATTAACTTAGTTGCTTCTTCATTTGCCGATAGTCAGATGAAGGAAGGGGATGAGGTTATTGTTTCTGTGATGGAGCACCACAGTAATATTGTTTCTTGGCAGCTTCAGGCAGCACGGAAAGGAATCGTGCTGAAAGTAATTCCGATGAACGACCGGGGGGAGCTTTTGTTGGATGAATACAAAAAGCTTTTTTCGGAAAAGACGAAGCTTGTTTCTGTGGCTCATGTATCCAATGTGTTGGGAACAATCAATCCGGTAAAGGATATGATTGCTTTTGCACATTCGCAAGGTGTTCCGGTACTGGTAGATGGGGCGCAGAGCATTCCACACATGAAGGTGGATGTACATGATTTGGATGCTGACTTTTATGTGTTCAGTGGTCACAAAGTGTACGGCCCTACGGGTATCGGTGTATTGTATGGAAAGGAAGCTTGGCTGGAAAAACTGCCCCCTTATCAGGGAGGAGGGGAGATGATCAAGAATGTCTCTTTTGAAAAGACGACATTTAATGAACTTCCTTTTAAGTTTGAGGCCGGCACTCCCGATTACATCGGATCTACAGCATTGGCAAAAGCGTTAGATTATGTTTCAGCAATAGGAATGGATAACATTTTTGCCTACGAACATGACCTGACTCAGTATGCCATGAACCGTTTAAAAGAAATCCCGGGAATGAGGATTTTGGGTGAAGCGGAGCAGAAAGGAGGAGTCATTTCTTTCTTGGTAGGGGATATACACCATTTTGATATGGGGACCTTGCTTGACCGCTTAGGTATAGCTGTTCGTACCGGACATCATTGTGCGGAACCTTTGATGCACCGTTTGGGCATTGAGGGTACAGTACGTGCTTCTTTGGGATTGTATAATACGAAAGAAGAAATAGATGCGCTGGTGGAAGGCGTGCTTCGAGTAAGTAGAATGTTTGCTTAAATAAAAGTGATTAAAAAAATTCCCGGTCAGGATTTTCATACAGAGAATACTGACCGGGAGATTTTTGTTTATAGACTGGTTAGTGGATGGCCTTTGTCGCTTCTTTCAACCAGTTCTTTTCTTCCTCGCTGAGGTATGGGTTAAGTGTGGTATACACTTTCTGGTGATAATCGTTTAACCATGCCTTTTCTTCCGGACTGAGTAAATCAGGTAGAATTGGTTTGAGATCGATAGGGCATAGAGTCAATGCTTCAAATTTATAGAATTCGCCAAAGTCAGTCGTCTGGTCGTCTACAATCAGCATGGTGTTTTCTGTGCGTACACCATATTCCCCGGCTTTGTATACTCCTGGCTCATTGGTGACCGTCATGCCAGGAAGGAGAAGAGCAGGCATGTGGTTCATGCGGAACTGATGAGGTCCTTCGTGCACATTCAGAAAATGTCCGACGCCATGTCCTGTACCATGTCCGTAGTTCATACCTTCTTTCCATATAAACTGTCGTGCCAATACGTCGAGCTGAGTGCCACAGGTGCCATACGGGAAGTGAGCCATGGAGAGCTGTATAAACCCTTTTAAGATAAGGGTATAATCTTTCTTCTGCTCTTCTGTGACGTGCCCTAATGCGATGGTACGAGTGATGTCGGTTGTTCCATCGAGATATTGTCCTCCACTGTCAAGAAGGAGAAAGCCTTCTGGTTTCAGGGTTGCTGCAGTTTCTTCAGTTGCTTCGTAATGTACAATTGCGCCATGTTCCTGGTAACCGGCTATGGTATCAAAGCTGATACCTTGGAAGTTTTCTTGTGCAGAGCGGAATTCGTATAGCTTCTGGTCAATGGATAATTCTGTTTCTGTCCCGCTTTTTACAGCGTTTTCTAACCAGTAAAGGAAACGAACCATAGCCACTCCATCGCGTGTCATGGCTTGTTTGAATCCGGCTATTTCTGTAGCGTTTTTGATAGATTTCAAATATAATACCGGAGATTCGAGTAACTTTACCTGACTGCTTTTGCTGGCAGCCTGATAAAGGGTATAATTGGTTGAACTGGGTAGCTGTAAGCAGCCTTCTTTATGTTCCTCCAGTTCTTGGGCTATTTGTGTATAGTCTTTAATAGAAACGTGGTTTGTTTCTAAATAGCGACGTACCTCATCTGTTAGTTTATCCGGCTGGATGTACAATGTACTTGAAGTAGAGGTGATGAAAAGATAGGAAACGAATACCGGATTGCAATGTACGTCAGTGCCTCTTAAGTTTAAAGTCCAGGCTATTTCATCCAAGGCGGAAATTAAGATGCCATTGACTTGATTTTCTTTAAGAATAGCTTGTATCCGACTGATTTTTTGATTACATGCCTCTCCGCTGTATTCCAATGGCAAAATGAATGGAGGGTTCAGAGGCAGTGAGGGGCGGTCTCTCCATAATAAATGGAATGGGTCTTCTACATTAACCAGCTCTAAATGGTATTTTTCAAGTGCTTTTTGTAATTGTAGGGCTTCGGATGTGCTGTTTACCCACCCGTCAATACCGACTTTTTCTCCAGGTTTCAATATGCTCCCTAACCAGTCGGCAATGGAAGGAGTTTCCGGAAGCCGGTCTTTGAATAAAATTAGTCCGCTTCCTTGAAGTTGTTCTTCTGCTTGTAAAAAATAACGGGAGTCGGTCCATAATCCTCCTTGTGACATGGTGATTACAGCTGTACCGGCCGAACCGGTGAATCCGGAAATCCATTTCCGAGACTCCCAATGAGCAGGTACATATTCTCCAGAATGAGGGTCGGTACTGGGTACGATAAATGCAGATATGCCTTTGGTCTGCATAAATCTGCGTAAGGCTTCAATTCTATCAGATATACGGTTCATGATGTAAATGAATTTAAGAAGATTCTAAACTAACATGACAAAAATAATAAATGGTATAGAAAGGGGAGGCTTGATTTTGTCTGAAGTTGATTTTTTGAATAAAATCTTTCGGAAAGTTTTGTAAATAAAGAAAGTATGTGTAATTTTGCGCCGCAAATTGACTGCGAAATAATTTAATAACAACATACTTAATTTTAAAAACATGATTGTAGTACCAGTAAAAGAAGGCGAAAACATTGAAAA
>OGNQ01002059.1_pt1 | contig 10968 bp, 10 predicted proteins | sample 1573481 | NCBI WGS metagenome assembly OGNQ01 (sample SAMEA2581920, study PRJEB24529) | metagenome | biome: Human gut stool | place: China | collected 2011 | reverse complement strand
GGCATTTTAGGTTTATTTTCTCATACAACAACCAAAGAAAAAAATTAAAACTTGTTGATAATATTCTCAAAAATTAACATCTGTTCTAATATTCATATTCTAAAAACAAATAGCAAAACAATTCTAGATTAATTAAACTAACTCCAAAATCCTACCACTTGTAAGGAACTTATGAAAAAAATTATCTCTTTGCTTTGCTTATTATTAGCAGCTTGCTCTAGTAACAATACGCCACCCGCTTACGACAGTACAACGCCCTTTTACGAATATATGACTCTCTTGGAAGGTGAAAAAATATTGATTCGAAGTATTGTGAAAACACCGGATAATAAAACTTATTTACTGAGTGATACCGAAGATTATGAGTTTTCAGGTATTGATGCTCATTACCTACAACCGTTGTTCCAACCTGAATACATGACAAAACTTTTAAAATCCAATAGAAGTGATGATAAATTTTCTTTAACGCTTGCCTTTGATGCTGACCGTAGTAATAACCTTGTTAAAGTAAACTATGACCTAAAATTACCGATGAAATACCTTGATACACTTCGTCAAAGTTTGAAAGGATTAGAGCAACGTTGGCGAATAATTTATGATGATGGTAATTGTGAAGTAAGCGATTTCTTCCATCAAGAACCTTCTGAATGCAAAGATAATAAGCCTAAAACCCAAATTACCCTTTATATGGAAAAGGGAAATAAGCAAATAATCAATGGGCGTATCGTGAAATTGAATAACCGTGATGAAATTTTGAAAAAATCCTCACTCTCTATACCAATACCTGCGTATCTTGATAATTTTCGTCTAAAAACAGATGGAGAAATTCGATCAGAGAAACGAGATAAGATGAAAGAATCAGCCAAATATAGAGCAAAAGAAGCCTTTGACATCATTACTGCACCAATTTACTACCTTATGTTGATAGGGGTGGGTCCTGTTATGGGCAAGTAGTTACTTATCATATTTCATTTTCTTTATAATGGCGCACGCTCGCAGCGTGTGCCAAATTTTACTAAAAAACACTTTAAAAATTCACCGCACTTTACCCTTTGTATATTGCACTATCCCCAATTTCCGCTATTATAGTTTCTTTCTCATTCACTCTACTCTCGGAACTTTATCGATGAATAAATTTAAAATAGCATTACTCACGGTGGTATTCGTAGGTTTGTTTGCTTGTACCACAACACAACAACCAAAGAAAACCGTTAAAACACGATACCTTAAAAATAACATTAGCCAAGCGGAATTAAACAATCCGAAAGATTACAAACGTTATTACTATTCTTGCCGTAATTCAGAAACGGGTTCAAGTTCGTATTTAACCACTTACTTCCCGCTTTCAAGAGAAAGCCGCATGAAAGATAACTTTGGTATTTATTTCCAATTAGACGGTGGAAAAGCGGTGCCATTTGATCATGTGGAAAATCGTACCTTAAATGCACGAGGAAATCGCTTTGAAGTGATTTATCGCTCTTATGAGCCGATTGATGGAAGCCATGTGGATCTGATTGCGCGTGAGCATAATTCGGTGTATTACAAAAACAATCAAGGCATGAGAACGGCTTGGTTAAATTGTCGAGAAGGCTAATTCTCACTGAAAGTGCGGTCATTTTTAGACGCATTTTTCCAAACAAAAAAGCACGAGGTTAAACTCGTGCTTTTTCTTTTTTATTTTGATTAGGCTTTTGCTTTTGCACGTTTCACGAAAATCACAGAAAGCGTGAATGCCACTACAAATGAAATCACCATACCAATGCTGTACATCGCAAGGCTATCTGGTTTAATAGATGGAATACCTAAGAAACCTGCTGCCCCTAATGCAAGGGCTTTTACGTTGAAGAACGCGATAAAGGCACTTGATAAACCTGAACCAATCATCGCCGCAAAGAAAGCTTGACGATAGCGTAAGTTCACTCCGAACATTGCCGGTTCAGTAATCCCTAATAATGCAGAGATACCTGATGGCACCGCTAAACCGCGTACTTTAGGATCTTTTAATGCCACTGCCACACCTAAACAGGCTGCACCTTGTGCGATGTTTGACATGGCGGCGATTGGGAAAATAAAGGTACCACCTGTATTTGCCATTTCAGCTAATAATTGTGTTTCAACCGCAATGAAGGTTTGGTGCATACCCGTGATAACGATTGGTGCGTAGAATGCCCCAAAGATCGCGCCACCAACGAAACCTAAAGTGTCATATAACCAAGTTAAGCCTAATGCAATTAATGAACCCGCTTCACGACCAATTGGACCAATTACGGTAAACGCTAAGAAGCCCGCAATAAAGAGCGAGAATAATGGAGTAATGAGGTTATCTAAGTAAGAAGGCACAAACTTACGGAAGGTTTTTTCTAAGGTTGCTAATACCCAAGCAGAAACTAATGTTGGGATAACCGTGCCTTGATAACCTACTTTTTCAATTTCAAGACCGAATACATTCCAGTATTGGATTTTGCCTTGAGCAAGGGTTAACGCATAGTTCCAACCATCTGCTAATGCAGGGTGAACTAATAACATCCCAAGCGCTGCCCCTAAGAATGGGTTACCGCCGAATTTACGGGTTGCAGAGAAACCGAGTAATACCGGTAAGAACACAAATGGTGCATTCGCGATGGTATTAATAAAATCCACCAAATCCGCAAGACCTGGGTGCATATCAATCACGCTTAACTCATCAACGAAGAAACCTTTCGCTGTAAGCATGGAGTGAATACCCATTAACAAACCGCCTGCGACGATTGCCGGAATGATTGGCACGAAAATATCCGCTAAGCCTTTCACCAAACGTTGCAATAAGTTTTGGTTGCCTGATGCTGCTTCTGCCACTTCGGCTTTGCTCACATCGCCGATACCAAGTAATTTGGTAAGTTCAGCATGGACTTTATTCACCGTACCTGAACCGAAGATAATTTGATATTGACCGGCGACAGCAAACTGTCCTTTCACGCCTTCAATATTATCAATACCTTCTTTGTCCACTTTGCTTTCATCGTTTAACACAATACGTAAACGCGTTGCGCAATGTGCTGCTGTTGCGATGTTTTCTTTGCCGCCAAGTTTATCAATCACTTGTTGGGCGATTTGAGGGAAGTTCATAGTGCTCTCCTAATGAGTTTCTAAAAAAAGAAATTGACCGATTGTAACTAAAACAGGGGATAATAACTAGCGGTCAAATCAAATTTTAGGCGAAAAAAAACCGACTTGATTAAGTCGGTTTATATTTGGTGCTCTGGGCGAGACTTGAACTCGCACGGCCTTCGGCCACTACCCCCTCAAGATAGCGTGTCTACCAATTCCACCACCAGAGCGTTTATTCTGTTTTATTCCTTATTGAGGAATATCATTATTTTTGTTTTCAACCGCTGGAGCAACTTGTTGTTGCTGTTGTTGAACTTGTTCAGCAGTTTGAGATAAATCGTCAAACGAACCTTTTTGTACGTTGCCACGGTGAGAATTAATGTTACCTAACACTAAAGCAATCACAAAAAAGCCAGTTGCTAAGATTGCGCTGGTACGAGTTAAAAAGTTACCTGCACCTGCAGAACCAAACATAGTACCTGATGCACCGCCACCAAATGACGCACCTGCGTTCGCGCCTTTACCTTGTTGAATAAGGATAAAGCCGATTAAGGCGATACAAACTAATACATAAATAAATAATAAAATATTGTACATTATTCTTTCTTCTCTAAATTGCGATTTCGCAAGAAAACTGGGAGCAAATGTTATATAAAATTCACGCTTTTCGCAAGCGCTTTCCCATTTTTTTACTTAATTGCATTAAGTTTAATCAATTTTCAGCGTTTAAATCTTCCGATTTTTTGACCGCTCTTTTTCGTTTCATTGCTGGTGTGCTTAAACCTTTTGAAATCTGACTTAAACGACGTAATGCGGTGAAATCAACAAAACGCACTAAATCCGGCAACATTTGATTGAGTGTAAACATAAATTGCTGATAACTCGCCTGTTTTTGGCTGATATCCGTTAATTGTGCTTCCCAATGTGCCGTCATATCAGGTTGCGTAGCAATATCCGGCAAAGCTGAAATCAGGATCCGCCCCGTTTCTGTGCTGTGAATATTTCGTCCTTTTTTGGTCAAAAAGCCTCGTTTAAACAGTAATTCAATAATGCCTGCGCGCGTGGCTTCTGTGCCAAGTCCATCGGTTTCACGCAGAATTTTTTTCAATTCTTTATCTTGCACAAAACGCGCAATCCCTGTCATTGCCGAAAGCAATGTCGCATCGGTAAAAGGTTTCGGCGGTTGCGTTTTTTTACTCACCACTTCACCTCGTTCACAATACAGAATCTGCCCTTTCTTCACGATCGGCAATAACGGCTCTTGATTTTCATCTTCGTCTTCTTTGCCAAGCAACTCTTTCCAACCAGCGGTTTGCAAGTTGCGTGCTTGTGCCACAAAAGTACCGCCCGCAATACTTAAGGTAATTTTACTTTTACGATATTCCGCATCTGGACAGAATTGCAATAAATACTGACGCGCAATCAGTTCGTAAATATGCTGTTCATCAATACTTAAATTGATCGAACGAGTGTTAGCCGTTGGAATAATTGCATGGTGTGCTTCCACTTTTTTATCATTCCAACAACGATTACGTTGCTCACTATCCACCACCGATGGCAAGGTTTGATAAGTCTGACAATGCTGTGAAATGGCATTCATCACTTTATGTCGTTCAGCAAAATGCTCTTCTGGCAAATAACGACAATCAGAACGTGGATAAGTAATCAAACGATGGGTTTCATATAAACGTTGACAGGTATCCAACACGCTTTGCGCTGACATCCCAAAACGTTTTGCCGCATCAATCTGCAATGCTGACAAGGAATAAGGCAAAGGGGCGGTTTCTTTTTCTCGCTTATCCACATATTCTGTCACTTCAGCAGGTTGATCGGTAATGCGTTTCACCACATTTTCGGCTAAGCCTAAAGACAGCACGCGACCATCTTCATCTTGGTAGTCTTCACAAGCCTTACTTGGTTGCCAAAGTGCAGAAAAAAGTGCGGTCGGATTTTCAGATGTTTTTTCTTCTTTCACCCATGCCAACACTTCATAGAAATCTTTGGGTTGGAAATTTTCAATTTCCAAATCACGTCGAACAATCAAACCTAATACGGGAGTTTGTACTCGCCCAACGGAAAGCACACCATCATAACCGGCTTGGCGACCGCGAATGGTATAAGCGCGGGTCATATTAATACCATAAAGCCAATCCGCACGAGCGCGCGCCAGTGCAGAGGTAGCTAATGGAATAAAATGACGATTCGGTTGGAGCTTTTGTACCGCTTTTTCCACCGCACTTGGGTTAAGATCGCTAATCAGACAACGTAAAATGCCATCACGTTTTTCCGCTGATAAATTGGCATAACTAAACACTTCATCCACCAACAACTGCCCTTCTCTATCGGGGTCGCCTGCGTTAATTAAAACATCGGCTTGATGAATCAATTTTTCCACCACAGAAAGTTGTTTTTTGACTTCTTTTCGCGGTAACAGAATCCATTTTTCAGGAATGATAGGTAAATGTTCTAAACGCCATTGTTTGAATTTAGGATCGTAGGCATCCGGCTCTGCCTGTTCGAGCAAATGCCCCACACACCAAGTCACAACATCATCATTGCCGCATTTAATAAAACCATCACCCCGTTGATGAGGTTTTGGCAATACATCGGCAATAGCTCGCCCAAGACTGGGTTTCTCGGCAATAAACAGGCGCATAAGATTAGTCGATCTGACGACGACCTAAGAAAGAGTGAGTTAAGGTTGTGCCGTCCACAGTTTCTAATTCCCCACCGACAGGGATCCCGTGAGCAATACGGCTTACTTTAATATTATGTTGATGGCAAATTTCAGCAATATAATTAGCTGTGGCATCGCCTTCCACCGTTGGATTGGTCGCTAAAATCACTTCGTGGAAAGATTCTTCAACTAGACGTTTTTGCAATAAATCTAAACCAATTTCTTTTGGCCCAATACCATCTAAAGGCGATAAGTGCCCCATTAAGACAAAATAACGCCCAGAAAATTGGCCTGTTTGCTCAATAGCCTGAATATCCGCCGGCATTTCCACCACGCAAAGCAAGCCTGAATTTTGACGGCGAGGATTGTTACAAATATTGCACGTTTCCTCTTCGGTAAAATCACGACACTGCGAACAATGCCCAATTTTAGACATCGCTTCCGTTAATGCACGTGCTAAATTCATCCCACCGCTACGATTGCGCTGTAAAAGATGATAAGCCATGCGCTGCGCTGATTTCGGGCCTACACCCGGCAAGCAACGAAGGTTTTCAATAAGATGTTCTAAAAGTGGACTGCTTTGCATAATATTTATGATGGGAGAAAATGAATGGTGTGTGAACGTGTAAATTCACACACCCAATGAATTAAAATGGAAGTTTCATTCCTGGAGGTAATGGCATGCCTGCGGTTACAGAAGCCATTTTTTCTTTTTGCAATTCTTCTGCACGACGGACTGCATCGTTGAATGCGGCAGCGATTAAATCTTCCAACATTTCTTTGTCGTCTTCCATTAAAGAAGGATCGATCTCAATACGACGGCAGTTGTGTGCACCATTAATCGTGATTTTTACTAAACCCGCACCGCTTTCGCCTGTTACTTCTAATTGGGCAATTTCTTCCTGCATTTTTTGCATTTTTTCTTGCATTTGTTGGGCTTGTTTCATTAAGCCGCCTAAACCGCCTTTTCCAAACATTGGATTTTCCTTCTTAAATTAACTAAAACGAGCCGCATTTTAGCGAAAAAATTTGCCTTTGGGAACAGAGAAATTTATTATTCCACACTTCAAAACTTGGTTAAAAATGACCGCACTTTTATTTAGGAATCGCTAATGGAAACTCGTTATTACTTTATATTTACGGCAGCTATTATTTTGTTACAACTGCTGATTTATATTTTTAATAAAACGCTGATTTGGTGGCTGAACAAACCACTCTCCCAAAAGGCAAGACGAACTATCACTTTTACCAGTTTTTTGCTTCCTAATGTCTTGGTTATTTGCCATTTTTTAAAGCTTTTTACGGCATTTCGACTTATTGCTTTAGTGCTCGCGCTGCTCCTTTTTTCAGCCTTTGCGAGTATTGTCGTGGGATGTATTCACTTTCTTTTCCGAAAAGCTAAATCCATCACCAAAATCGACCACACTTTGCGTATCGTTTATCCCGTTTTATTTATTGGCATCATTACTTTAAGTGTATATAACGCCTATGTAACCCGTGTTATTCATTATGAAATCACGCTAGATAAGCCCATTAAACCGCTGCGAATTGGTATGGCAAGCGATCTCCACTTAGGCAAATTATTTGGTGGGAAAGAATTGGATAAACTGGCTGATATTATGCAGCAGGAAAAGGTAGATATCATTTTACTGCCTGGCGATATTATGGACGATAACGTCAATGCCTATTTAGCGGAAAAAATGCAACCTCATCTAGCAAAACTCAAGGCTCCAATGGGCGTTTATGCCACACTAGGCAATCACGATTTATTTGGAGACCAAGATCGAATTGATCAAGAAATTCGCAAAGCGGGTATCACTGTATTAAGAGATGAAATATTAACGCTAAATAATGAATTGGTACTGATTGGGCGAAACGATAACCTTGCTCACGATAGACCAAGCACCGAGACGTTATTAAAACAAGTGAATACTGACTTACCGATTATTCTATTGGATCACCGCCCAACAGATATTGAAAAACATGCTTCACTCCCGCTTGATATTCAAGTTTCAGGGCATGCGCATAAAGGGCAAATATTCCCCGCTAGTTTAATCACGAAAATGATGTATCGTTTGGATTATGGTCATGAAAAAATTGGCAATCCACATGTTTTTGTCACTTCTGGTTATGGATTCTGGGGCATTCCAATGCGCTTAGGATCACAATCAGAAGTGGTGATTATTGATGTGAAAGGAAAATAAAAAAGAGCGGTCAAAAATGACCACTCTTTTATTATCAATTAGCTCTTAAGAACACACTACCTTCACCGCTAAGCCACCTTTCGATGTTTCACGGTATTTAGCATTCATGTCTTTACCTGTTTCATACATGGTTTCGATCACTTTATCCAAGGTTACGCGAGGGTTTGTGGTACGACGTAATGCCATACGGCTTGCATTAATTGCTTTCACCGAAGCTATCGCGTTACGCTCAATACAAGGCACCTGTACTTGTCCACCAACTGGGTCGCAAGTTAAACCAAGATTATGTTCCATCGCAATTTCTGCGGCAATACATACTTGTACTGGTGTACCACCTAAGATTTCAGTTAAACCTGCTGCAGCCATTGAACATGCCACGCCCACTTCACCTTGGCAGCCGACTTCGGCACCGGAAATAGAGGCATTCATCTTATAAAGTGAACCAATCATACCTGCAGTCAATAAGTAGCGCTCAATTACATCCTGTGTTAAAGGTCCTACGAATTTTTCATAATAAGAAAGCACAGCTGGCACAATACCACAAGCACCGTTAGTCGGTGCAGTCACGACACGTCCACCTGCAGCATTCTCTTCGTTTACTGCGAGGGCAAACATATTCACCCAGTCGATGACGTGCATTGGATCATTTGCAAGACGATTACTATTGGCTTGTAATAGACGATAAAGTGATGGTGCACGACGCACCACTTTTAATGGGCCGGGTAACACGCCTTCTGTATTGACACCATGCTCAATACAATCCTTCATGGTTTTCCAAACATTCTGTAAATGTGCTTCAACCTCTTTTTTATCACGCAATGCTAATTCATTTTTCATCATCACCGTAGAGAGCATTAAGCCACTCTCCTGACAATGTTTCAAAATATCTTCAGCATGTTGATAAGGATAAGGCACAGTCGCCGGATTTTTTTCCTCTTGACCAAAATGTGCCTCATCCACGATAAAACCACCACCGATAGAGTAATAGGTTTGGCGGTAAAGCACGTTATGATCAGCATCTAATGCGGTAATGGTCATACCGTTTTCATGCAATGATAAAAAGGAATTATGGAATACCATATTGGTATCCCAATCGAAATTAACCGTTTTCTTACCCTGTGCAATCGACAGTTTTTTGGTTTGTTTAACCTGTTCAATAAAGGTTGGGATTAAATCAATGTCCACATCATGCGGTAAATAACCGGCTAGTCCCATAATGATCGCAATATCTGTATTATGGCCAAGCCCCGTCATTGAGAGAGAGCCATACACATCAACGTGCAAGGTTGCTGCATCATTAAATTTACCTTGCTCGATTAAATCGTCAATAAACTGTTTGCCTGCTTTCATCGGACCGACAGTATGGGAGCTGGATGGCCCAACCCCCACTTTAAACATATCAAATACACTAATCATATTATTTTAAATCCTAAGCTAAACTAAAAAGCCGCTTATAATAATCCATATACGACCGCGGAGATAGCAATTAATCCCATAACTGTAACAAATACATTGCTAAAGCGACCTTGATAGCGTTTCATTGCTGGAACATTGCGGATCGCATACATAGGCATAATGAAAAGGATCATCGCAATAATTGGACCACCAAGCGATTCGATTAAGCCTAAAATACTTGGATTAATAATTGCTACGCCCCATAAAGTGAGTAAAAAGAAAACTGCAGTACCGTAATTTAATTTTTTACGATTCATGCTTTCACCTTTCATTTTGAGGTATAAACCTTCTAAACCTTCACGTGCCCCTAAATAATGGCCAAAGAATGAACTCGTAATCGCTAAGAAAGCCACTAATGGTGCAAAATAAGAAATGTATGGATTATCAAATTTGTTTGCGAGATAAGACAAGATACTGATATTTTGTGCTTTTGCCTCTAATAACTCTGCTGGTGTTAACGTTAATACGCAACTAAACACAAAGAACATCACGAAGAAAAGTAATACGGTTGAAGTCCTTTTTTCTGTATGACCAATGTGATATTCCGTTTTATCAAAATCTTTATATTCACGTTGTTGAGAAAGTGTGAAAGAAGAAATTGCCGGAGAATGGTTAAAAGAGAAGACTAATACTGGAATAGTTAACCACAATGTAGTCACAAAACCACTAACTGTAGGAAGCTCATAAAGCATTGATGCATTCCATTGAGGAATGAGATAGATTGATAATGCAAAGAGAATCAATACCAATGGATAAACTAATAATTCAGTGATTTTTAACATTACTTTTTCACTGAATAACATGACCGAAATCAAGATCGCAATCAATACAAAAGAAAGGATTGCACGATTTGGTGAAGCCATGCCTAATTGGTTTACAATAAAAGAATCAACGGTATTGGTGATCCCGTTTCCATAAATCAATAAAATTGGGAAGATCGCAAAGAAATATAATAAGGTAATTAATTTCCCTGCAGTCGGGCCGAAATGTTCTTCTACCACTTCGGTAATATCACTGCCGGGTTTAGAAGAAGATAAAACGAAATAAGCCAAACCTCTGTGTGCAAAGTATGTCATTGGCCCGACTAAAACTGCCATCACGACCAAAGGCCAAAAACCGCCCATCCCTGCATTAATTGGTAAAAATAATACCCCCGCGCCGACAGCGGTCCCAAATAAATTTAACACCCAAGCGACATCAAATTTATTCCATTTTTTATTAGTTGTTATACTCATACATGCTCCTCTAAAATTAATTATAAAATCTTTTATTTAATGCCCTAGCACCTAAATTAGTGGAGGCATAATGATGAGGATCCGAATTGAGTGCAAAGTACAAAATAAGAAAATGTGATCAGGCTAACAGTTTTATATACGTTTTTTAAATAAATATTTATCTAGATCAAAAAAGTGCGGTGAGAAATTTGAGCAAATTTTAAAGAGAGGAAAAAAACAGAATAATGCTGAATTCTAAAAAGCAAAAAGCCACTAAATTGCTTTAGCGGCTTCTTAGAATTTGGCTCCTCCTGCGGGACTCGAACCTGCG
>OGNQ01002055.1_pt1 | contig 10990 bp, 9 predicted proteins | sample 1573481 | NCBI WGS metagenome assembly OGNQ01 (sample SAMEA2581920, study PRJEB24529) | metagenome | biome: Human gut stool | place: China | collected 2011 | reverse complement strand
TGCTGCCTCAGTCTGTCTTTCCTCGGTGGCATTGCAGATTGTATTTAAAACAATTATATCATAACCTTTTTTATTTATAATTTCAACTAATTCTTGAAATTTATTGTAATTAAATGTCGTTTGTGCTACAATACATACCTTTTTCCCAGATTCTGCCTGATATTTTTCTGCCTCTTCCGGGGTTGCGATCACAGCCGTATGCGGATCAAGCGACCAGCTTTTGATTCCTTTTACTTCCGGATGCTTTTCATTCCCGATAATTACGATCTGCGCCCCTTCGGCACTGTGTTTTTCCACAAGGCGGTGTATCTTTAACACAAACGGGCAGGTTGCGTCCACCAATGTATAGCCAAGTTCTTTTATTTTTTCAGATATGCCCTTTTCCACTCCGTGTGCACGGATGATGACCGTTCCGCCATGCGCCGCCCTCTCTTCGAGTTCTTCTACGCTCTCTAAAACAGTCACTCCTTTTTCTTCCAGATCACGCACCACCTCTTCATTGTGGATGATCGGACCGAATGTATAGATTGGCTGTCTCTCTGCGGCACTCATTTCCAGCTGCTCATACACGGTATCGACCGCGCGCTTTACGCCAAAGCAGAAACCTGCACTTTTTGCCAATGTTATCTTCATATTTTATGTTTCCTTATCTTGCCTCTGAATAAACCTGATAAATGGCATCTACCACTTCATCAATATTCATTTCCGAACTGTCAACCAAAACAGCATCCTCTGCCTGACGAAGCGGTGATGTTTCACGATGCATGTCACGGTAATCACGGTCAATAATATCTTTTTCGATCTCTGCAAGATCACAGCTTACTCCTTTTTCCGTCAGCTCATCGTATCTTCTCTTTGCCCGTGTCGCAGAACTTGCTGTCAGATAGATTTTGACCTGTGCGTCCGGAAGAACACACGTTCCAATATCTCTTCCATCCATGATGACATCTGCAGACTTTGCAAGCTGACGCTGGAGTTCCACTAGCTTTTTGCGGACCACCGGATAGACGCTTGTGGAAGATGCCATATTTCCAACTTCCTCATTGCGGATCACACCATTTACATTCTCTCCATTTAAAAGTACCTGCTGTTCTCCGTTTTCATAAGTGATCGTGACATCCACGTCCGGGCATGCTGCCGCGATCGCATTTTCATCTTTTGCATCAATGTTATGCTGTAAAAAATAATATGCCATCGCACGGTACATTGCTCCCGTGTCCACATAGATAAATCCAAGTTTTTTCGCCAGCCGCTTTGCGATCGTGCTCTTTCCTGCTCCTGCCGGTCCGTCAATTGCAATATTCATACTCATGTTTTATTCTCCTTTTACATTTTGCTGTGTTTTTTATTTCCTATTCTTTTGTCCATAACAATCCATAGATTTATAAAGCTTTATCCTCTGTTATCTTTCATCCGGCTGCGCCGCTGAGATTCCCGCAAGATAACCAGTGGACCATGCAATCTGTAAATTATAACCACCAGTCATCGCATCCAGGTCTAACACCTCTCCGCAAAAATATAAATGCGGCACCAGTTTTGATTCCATCGTAGACGGATTGACTTCTTTTACTTTCACGCCGCCCTTCGTGATGATCGCTTCGTTAAAATCACGGAGTCCACACAGTGTGACCGGGAATGCCTTGATCAGTCCGATAAAATGTCTGCGTTCCTCTTTGGTGATCTCATTGACCTTTTTCTCCAGATCGATTCCGCTAAGATCCAGCATGACCGGAATCATTTTAGCCGGGAAAAGCCCACCAATGGAGTTTTTGAACTGCTTGTTCTTCGCCTCATCAAACTCTCTTAACAGACGGTGATCTAACTGTTCTTCCGTAAGTGCCGGCTTTAAATCTATAAACATAGAAAGTTCTCCGGCCGTAAGAGACGGTTTGATAGCTGGAGAAGATGCACTCGCCGATAAAAGCAGCGGCCCGCTGACACCAAAGTGTGTAAACAGCATCTCGCCAAACTCCTGATACAGCAGTTTTTTTTCATTTAAAATGCGTACTTCCACATTTTTTAATGAAAGTCCCTGCATCTGCCGGACATAGTCTTCTTTTGCGAGAAACGGTACCAGTGACGGCCGGATGTCCGTGACGGTATGTCCTGCTTCTTTTGCAAAACGGTAACCATCCCCTGTAGAGCCGGTCGTCTGATAGGAAAATCCGCCTGTCGCAATGATCACTGCATCTGCCGGCATTGTGGTTCCATCTGTCAGCTTTACGCCTGTGACAATGTTTTCCGGTGCATCTTCTCCGGATGATTCCATAAGCAGACTTTGTACCTGTGTATGCAGCATTACTTTTACTTTTTTCTCTTTCAGCACTTTCTGCAATGTTGCGATCACATCCGAGGAATGATCCGAAACAGGAAATACCCGGTTGCCACGCTCTGTTTTTGTCCTCAGTCCGTTTCTCTCAAAAAAATCAATGACTCTTTGATTGTCATACGAATAAAAGGCGCTATATAAGAACTTTGCATTGGTCATAACATTTGCAAAGAGATTATCCATATCTCCCGCATTGGTAATATTGCATCGTCCCTTTCCGGTAATGAAAAGTTTTTTCCCAAGTTTTTCATTCTTTTCAAGCAGAATAACCTGACTGCCGGTTTCCGCTGCGGCGATCGCAGCAAACATTCCAGCCGGTCCCCCGCCTATTACAATGATTTTATTCATGAAAATCGCTGTCTCCTATTTTTGCATAACGCATTTTTATGGAATCGTCAATCGCATTGATCTCATCATTTTCATAGACCTGATACTCATCCCAGATTCCTTCTAACATTTCTAATGTCTTCGCAACATCTCTCTGTTTTTTCATACAGAGTGCCACGATCAGGGCATTGATCACGCTGAGTGGTGCAACCAGTGAATCCACAATAGACGCCATATCACTGTCTGCGATCAGATTACAGGACGAATACAAATTCATCGGTGAATGCACACTGTCTGTTAATGTAATCACTTTTGCACTGCGGTTGTTGGCAAACTCCATAGCCTTTAACGTCCGCATGGAATATCTCGGAAAACTGATTCCGATAATTACATCTTCCTTACCAATACGAACCATTTGTTCAAAAATTTCACTGGAACTGCTCGTCTGTATCAGACGTACATTTTCAAACATCAAAGTAAAATAAAATGCCATAAACGACGCAAGCGGCGCACAGCTTCTGATTCCAATAATATAAATATGTTTCGCATTCAAAATGGTATCTACTGCCATCTCAAATGCTGCCTGATCTATTTTTTCCAATGTGCTGTTGATTTTTTCCGCATCTGACTTTAAAACAGATTCTAAAATTTTTGACTGGCTGATCCTGCCATAAGTAACTTCCATACGCTGAATGGAGTTTAATTTGTTGCGTACCAGTTCTTCTAAGGCACTCTGAAATTCAGGATATCCCCGGTATCCAAGATGCATGGCAAAGCGCACAACCGTGGATTCGCTGACTCCGACCACCTCACCTAATTTTGCCGCCGTCAAAAATACTGCCTTATCATAGTTATCTGTGATATAGGTGGCAAGCAGTTTCTGTCCCTTGCTCAATTTACTGTATGACTCGTTGATCCGATTACTCAAATCATTCTTACTGCCCATAACCCCTCGTTCCTGTCATTTTATGACACCGTCTGCAATTTATGATGTGCCTTTGCACACCAACATTTCTATTATATCAAAACTTTTCCTTTTTGTCAGCTTTGAATCATTTTCATTCTGTAAAATTCACCTTTTCGTGCCATCAGTTCCTCAAACGTACCATATTCCACACAATGTCCGTCCGCAAGAACGGCAATCTTATCTGCATCACGAATTGTTGACAGCCGATGTGCCACAATAAATGTCGTCCTCCCCTTCGTCAGATTTTCCAAAGCTTCCTGTATCAGTTTTTCAGAAATACTGTCTAAAGCAGACGTAGCCTCATCGAGTACGATCACCTCCGGATCACGGATCAGTGCTCGCGCAATCGCAATGCGCTGTCTTTGTCCACCGGAAAGTTTTCCTCCATGTTCTCCTACCATGGTATCAACCCCATTTGGAAGGCTCTCCATCAGATCCGTAAGATTTGCCGCCTTTATGACACGTTCTAATTCTTCGTCCGAAACATGTTCGTTTCCGTAAGTAATGTTTTCACGTATAGTCCCTGAAAATAATATGGATGTCTGTGGTACAACGGCAAGATGTTTTCTGTATGTACGCAGATCTATTTTCCTCATATCATTACCATCTAAAAGGACCTTCCCTCCGTCCGCCAAATGAAAGCCGATCACAAGATTTAACACAGTCGATTTTCCTGCACCTGACTCCCCGACTAATGCGATCGTCTCCCCCTGTTTTACATGCAGGTTCAGGTGATTTAACACCGGTTTGTCACTGTTTTTATAATGAAAGGAAACATCTTCAAAATCAAATATGCCAGTTACGTCCTCTAACTGCTTTTTCCCCTCATTCTGCTCCACATCCTCTGAGAGGAGCACCTCACCAATGGAATTGACAGATTCAATGCCTTTCGCGATTGTCGGAAGCAATGTAACGATTGCAGACACCTGATTGACCACCGTTGCAAAATAACTCTGGTAAAGTGTGATATCTCCCGCCATAATGCGTCCACGCAACGCAAGATAGCCGGTAAATGCCAGACAGACGACCTGAAACACCTGGAATACCGCCCATCCGACTGAACCAAATAATGCCTGTACCAGATCCAGTTTATATCCCTTTTCCGCCACTGTAAAAAGCTGTCCGCTCATCTTATGTACTTCTTCGTCCTCCAATGCGTGTGCCCTTGTCACCGGGACAAGTTCCACCATTTCCATCACACGCGCAGATGTTTCTTCCATTTCTTTTCGAAATTCCGTATTTCTTTTTTTCATGACCGAGCGGAACGAAACCATCGTGATTGCCGCAACCGGAGTTGTCAACAGAAAAAATACAAAAACGATCTTACTTTTTGATGCTGTGACCACCAGCGCAACCCCGATATTCAGTGCAATATTTAAAATGCTTAAGAACATCTGTGTGGAAAGTGTCTCCACCGCCTCCACATCACGCATAATCTTAGACTGCAGCCTTCCAGACTGTGTCTCCACATGGTAGGCGATCGACAACTGCTGAAGTTTCCGGATCAATGCCTTACGAAGTCCTGTTTCTGCGTAACGTGTTGCAAGGCTTTTATATGATGTATACAGATAATTCATTGGTATATTAAGTGCGATCAAACCAATCTCAAGGGCTGCACTGATCCAGATATTTCTCACGGTATCAGGATTCTTCTGTGTCACATCATTGATGATATTTGCAGTTATGATTGGAAGTACCCACACACATGCATGCTTTATAAAAAAACAGATAACTGCCATAACAAATTTATGATAATTTCCTTTGTACAGTGCTATCAGAATCCGTATCGGATGACCTTTATATCTGCGATAACTTTCTATAAACCAGTTTTCTGTATCTATGCCATTTTTCGGCGACGTTTTCCGTTCAAAATTTTCCATTTTCTTATATCCTTTATCATTTATAGGATGATTCTAATTCTTTTCTTTGTAAAAAGCAATATTTCAGCAAAACAAAAAATGCCACAGCAGCATCCTAAAATACTGCCGTGGCATTTCATCAATCATATTCTAATTATACCGGATATGCACCATTCTTTGTATCTGCAATTGTTGCATCTACTTTTTTCTGCTGTGCTTCACGGTATTTGAAGAACTCAGTTGCAACCTGTGGGAACAATGCGTAAGATAATACATCTTCATCCTGCTGTTTCCACTGTTTCATCTCAGCTTCAATCTTGTCAAGCTCTGGCTCTAACAGATCTGCCGGACGACAGGTAATTGCATTCTTCTTCTCATCGCCTAATACTTTGTCAACAACTTCCGGATTGAACGGTTTTACAGTCTGACCGTATTTTCCAAGGAGAACATCTTTCGTCTCTTTGGTCGCTACTTTGTAACGCTCACCCATTAATACGTTGAATACAGCCTGTGTACCAACGATCTGTGAGGAAGGTGTAACAAGCGGCGGCTCACCAAGATCTTTACGAACACGCGGTACTTCTGCAAGTACTTCCTCGTATTTGTCCTCTTTCCCCTGCTCTTTTAACTGGGAGATCAGGTTGGATAACATACCACCCGGTACCTGATATAATAAAGTCTTGATGTTTACACCTAATACTTTCGGGTTCATCAGACCACTCTCTAATGCTTCCTCTCTCATCGGACGGAAGTAATCAGCGATCTCAGCAAGTTTGTTCTGGTCTAAACCTGTATCAAACTCGGTTCCCTTGAATGCCTCTACCATAACTTCAGTAGCCGGCTGGGATGTTCCAAGTGCAAATGGAGACATTGCTGTATCAATGATATCGCATCCTGCCTCTACTGCTTTCATGTATGTCATGGAAGCAACACCGGATGTATAGTGTGTATGTAACTCTAACGGGATATCGATCACATCTTTGATCGCACGAACCAGTTCGTCTGCTTTCTGAGGAACTAAAAGTCCTGCCATATCTTTGATACATACAGAATCAGCTCCCATATCCTCTACTCTTTTTGCCATATCAGTCCAGTAATCTAAGGTATAAGCATCACCGAGTGTATAAGATAAAGCCACCTGTGCATGTCCTTTTTCTTTGTTACATGCGCTTACTGCTGTCTGAAGATTGCGAAGATCATTCAGACAGTCAAAAATACGGATGATATCAATTCCGTTTGCGATGGATTTCTGTACGAAATACTCTACTACATCATCAGCATATGGACGGTATCCTAAGATATTCTGTCCACGGAATAACATCTGTAATTTCGTATTTTTAAAACCATCTCTTAATTTACGAAGACGATCCCATGGATCCTCTTTTAAGAAACGAAGGGATGCATCGAAAGTAGCGCCTCCCCAGCACTCAACAGCATAGTATCCAACCTTGTCCATCTTATCTACGATTGGAAGCATCTGCTCTGTTGTCATTCTTGTTGCGATCAGAGACTGATGTGCATCACGCAGTACTGTCTCTGTTATTTTTAAAGGTTTTTTAACAACTTCAGCCATTTTTTCCTCCTTATACAGCGAACCTGTTTTTGTTCTGCTGTCTGATTAAATTCCAAAAATTGCCATAAATACACCAGCTGCTACTGCTGTACCGATAACGCCGGCAACGTTTGGTCCCATTGCATGCATAAGTAAAAAGTTCGTAGGATCTTCCTCTGCACCAACCTTCTGTGATACACGTGCAGCCATAGGAACTGCAGATACACCGGCAGAACCGATAAGAGGATTGATCTTGCCTTTGGTAATGAAGCAGAGTAATTTACCGAACAATACTCCGGCTGCTGTACCAAACATAAATGCGATGAGTCCAAGTGCAACGATCTTTAAAGTTGTTGCATTTAAGAATGCCTCAGCACTTGTGGATGCACCAACGGATGTACCAAGTAAGATAACTACGATATACATCAATGCATTAGATGCAGTCTCAGATAACTGACGAACCACACCACACTCACGGAACAGGTTACCAAGCATTAACATACCAACGAGCGGGGCTGTTGTCGGAAGGATCAGACATACAACAACGGTTACCACGATTGGGAATAAGATTTTCTCAAGTTTGGATACCGGACGTAAGTTCTGCATCTTGATCGCACGTTCTTTTTTCGTTGTAAATAACTTCATAATTGGCGGCTGAATGATCGGCACCAGTGCCATGTAAGAATATGCTGCTACAGCGATCGGTCCCATAAGACCGGACTGTCCAAGCTTTCCTGCAAGGAAAAGGTGCTCTGATGGCTTTCTTTGCATTCCTGCCTTTTGTGGGCGAGGCAATAGCCATTGCACTGGGTTTCATGCGTAGCAATGTATGGTTGACTACCTCATCCATGTTTGCCGGAAAGCTGGTACGATACATCCTGATGCTGTTGGCATTGCAAGGAGTAATATCAATGTTTTAAGAGTTATGAAACGAATTATAGAACATACGGAAGATGGAAGTGCAACGCTGTTTGTACCGGAACTGAATGAACATTACCATTCGGTGAAAGGAGCGCGTACAGAGTCGCAACACATCTTTATAGATATGGGGTTGAAAGCTTCGGCCGCACCCCAGCCGCATGTTCTGGAAATAGGTTTCGGTACCGGGCTGAATGCCCTGCTTACACTGGAAGCTGCCGAACAAGAAAAGCGTCCCGTACACTATACCGGTATTGAACTTTATCCTCTTACTTGGGAAGAAGTTGATGCATTGGGATATAGTGACAACCCGTTATTTAAGCAATTACATACTGCACCGTGGGAAGAGGATGTGAAAATATCCACGTACTTCACTCTGCGAAAAGTACAGGCAGATGCAAACACTAACACCTTATCACTAAATCCTGATCTCGTTTATTTCGATGCCTTCGCCCCCGAAAAGCAACCTGAAATGTGGAACGAGCAGCTATTTCACTCACTTTACGTATCTATGAATACAGGGGGCATATTAACGACGTATTGCGCCAAAGGTGTTATCCGCCGTATGTTGCAAGCTGTCGGCTTTCTTGTGGAGCGCCTTCCGGGGCCTCCGGGTGGAAAACGGGAAATACTGAGAGCAACCAAGAGAACAAACAACTAAGTTATAACGAATATTGGAAACCATAAATATAATAAAGAAATGAAACGAACATTCCTGTACATCCTCGCTGCTTTGCTTGCCATGTCTTGCAAGAACAACAGCGTTCAAAATAAGAATGAAGACGATAAACCCGTCATCACTGTTACCATCGAACCGTTACGCTACTTCACCGAAGCCATTGCAGGAGATAACTTCAACGTTGTCAGCATGGTACCCAAAGGTAGCAGTCCGGAAACGTACGATCCTACTCCGCAACAACTTGTCGATCTTGCCAAGAGTAAAGCTTACTTCCGCATCGGTTATATCGGTTTTGAACAAACCTGGATGGATAAGCTGACAGATAACGCGCCGCATTTGCAGTTTTTCGATACTTCCCGCGGTATCGATTTGATTTTTGATTCCTCTCACGTCCACCACCATCACGGCGACGACGAAGCGCATGCCCACGATTCTATCCAGGAAGATGAACACCACATCCTCGGTGTAGAACCACATATCTGGAGTTCCGCTTACAACGCGCAAATTATTGCCGGAAATATTGTAAACGCCCTGTGCACCATCGACAAGAATAATGAAGAAACTTACATGGAGCGTTATAAAAACCTCTGTAATCAGATAGAACATACCGACAGCCTTATCTGCCACATGCTCTCTGCCCCCAATGCGGACCGTGCCTTTATGATTTATCATCCGGCATTGTCCTACTTTGCACGCGACTACGGTTTACATCAGATTTCTATTGAAGAAGATGGAAAAGAACCCTCTCCCTCCCATCTCAAAAACCTGATAGATACCTGCAAGGAGGAAAAGGTACGCGTCATCTTCGTACAACCTGAATTCGACCGCCGCAATGCAGAAATCATAGCTAAACAAACAGGTACGAAGGTAGTTCCTATCAATCCGCTTTCTTACGATTGGGAAGAAGAGATGTTGAACATTGCCAGGGAACTGGTCGTTAAGAAGTAATCGGAGACTGTAAAATAGAGTAAAGAAATGAGTACGCCCCTTATCGAAATAAAAAATCTCAGCGCCGGTTATGATAGCCGTACAGTGCTGCGTAATGTAAACCTCACCGTTTACGACCGGGATTTTCTGGGCATCATCGGCCCCAACGGTGGCGGAAAAACAACGCTCATCAAGTGTATTCTTGGCCTGCTGAAACCTACAACAGGAGAAATTTTATATAGTGATAAGCGATCCGTGGCAAGTGACAAGCAGAGAGGCACAGCGCAACGCCCGGCACTGACTACCAATCGCTCCGTTCTAAAAATGGGGTATTTGCCTCAATACAATAGCATTGACCGTAAATTTCCTATAACAGTGGAAGAAGTGATTCTTTCAGGACTCAGTTCACAAAAGTCACTGATTTCACGCTTCACTGCGACGCATCGGGAAAAAGCCCGGCAAGTGATTGCCCGCATGGGATTGGAAGGTCTGGAAAAACGTGCTATCGGTGCATTGAGTGGCGGACAATTGCAACGTGCCCTACTGGGACGTGCCATCATTTCCGATCCGGCACTTGTTGTCCTCGACGAACCCAGTACGTATATAGACAAGCGCTTCGAAGCCCGGCTTTACGAATTGCTGGCTGAAATTAACCATGATTGCGCCATCATTCTTGTTAGCCATGACATCGGCACAGTACTGCAACAGGTGAAATCCATCGCTTGCGTGAATGAGACGCTGGACTACCATCCCGACACGGGTGTAAGCGAAGAATGGCTGGAACGGAACTTCAATTGCCCGATAGAACTGCTGGGACATGGAGCTCTGCCGCATCGCATATTGGCGGAACATAAGCACGGAGATGGATGTGGATGTTGTAACTCTTGAAACTTTTCTCTACAAAAAATCAATGTATATCTTTTAACCTATCCTAATAAATATGCCTTACCTCCACAGTTTTAGCAGTTAAATCACTATATTTGCGCCCGTGTACGCTAAAATACAGAGATATAACTTAAAAACATAACGAATTATTTCCGAATGAAACAGTACAGAACCGTAAACAACCTTGTGGGTTGGATTACTTTCATCATTGCAGCAACGGTCTACTGCATGACTATAGAACCGACTGCAAGCTTTTGGGACTGCCCGGAGTTTATCACTACCGGCTATAAACTGGAAGTAGGACACCCACCCGGAGCACCTTTCTTCATGCTGGTAGCTAACCTCTTTTCACAATTTGCTTCAGATCCGAGCACCGTTGCTAAAATGGTGAATTATATGAGTGCACTGATGAGTGGCGCTTGTATCCTGTTCCTATTCTGGAGTATTACGCATCTGGTACGCAAACTTGTGGCTACAGATGAAAATAATATTACTAAAGGACAGTTGATTACCATCATGGGTTGCGGTCTGGTAGGTGCACTGGCAT
>OGNQ01002054.1_pt1 | contig 10996 bp, 7 predicted proteins | sample 1573481 | NCBI WGS metagenome assembly OGNQ01 (sample SAMEA2581920, study PRJEB24529) | metagenome | biome: Human gut stool | place: China | collected 2011 | reverse complement strand
ATTTACGAAGCGCGTCCTAATGTAACCATTGATGTGGCAAGTCTTTGCTTAAAAACAGGTAATGCCGTGATTTTGCGTGGTGGAAAAGAAACGCAACACTCTAACCAAATTTTAGTGGAGGTGGTACAAAATGCCCTTGAACAAGCGGGATTACCACGCCATGCAGTCCAAGCGATTACCGATCCGAATCGTGAACTTGTGATGCAACTGCTTAAATTGGATCGCTATGTGGATATGATTATTCCTCGTGGCGGAGCAGGTTTACATGAGCTTTGTAAACAACACTCTACCATTCCAGTGATTGTCGGTGGTGTGGGTGTTTGCCATCTTTTTGTAGAAGAAAGCGCTGACCAAGAAAAAGCCCTTGCAGTGATTGCTAATGCAAAATGCCAACGTCCAAGCACATGTAATACGTTGGAAACGCTTTTAGTTCAACGCTCGATTGCAGAAACCTTCCTACCCAAACTCGCGAAATATTTAGCTGAGAAAAAAGTGAAATTCCATGCAAAATCGACCGCACTTTCGATTCTTCAAGCTGCAAATGTCGATGTGCAAGAAGTGACTGAACAAGCGCTACACCAAGAATGGGGGTCACTCGATCTCAATGTTGTGGTGGTTGAAGATATGGATGCGGCAATTGCTCACATTCGTGAATATGGTACACAACATTCAGAAAGTATCTTGACGGAAAACCAACGATTAGCCACACAATTTATCAATCAAGTAGATGCGGCAGCCGTGTATGTTAATGCAAGTACTCGATTCACCGATGGCGGACAATTTGGTTTAGGTGCAGAAGTGGCGGTAAGCACCCAAAAACTTCACGCACGTGGCCCAATGGGATTAGAAGCCTTAACCAGTTATAAATGGGTCTGTGTCGGCGATTACACTTTTCGTAAATAATCTATTTCGCCCATAAAAAAACCGCACCTTGAAACAATCAAAGTGCGGTTATTTTTTATCTCGTTTTTAGTGTTTGCCAAATAATTTCATCGCGGGTAATACAATCGCACAAGCAATCGCGCCTACGATCACACCCACGACTAACGTCGCTACATTACCTAATAAGCCATCAGCTAATTGATAATCAGCGAGCAAATGATGAATGAAATCCACATTATGCACAAAAATACCGCCACCGACTAAGAACATCGCAAGCGTACCGATAAAACTAAGTGAACGCATAAATTTTGGCATAATCACTAAAATTGCATTCCCGATTGACTTCGCCACACCACCTTTTTTGATAAGATATAAACCGAAATCATCCGCTCTAACAATCAATGCGACCAAGCCATAAACAAAAATAGTAATTCCGATACCCACTATCGAAAGAGAAATGATGCGAGTCAGCAAGCTCGCTTCAGTTAATTCACCTAATGCAATAATGATAATTTCAGCGGAAAGAATAAAATCGGTACGAATTGCCCCTTTAATTTTAGCGGCTTCATTAAAGGTTGTTTTTTCTTCGTGCTCTTCATGAGCAATAAATTTATGTAGAATTTTCTCTACACCTTCAAAACATAAATATGCCCCACCAATCATCAGAAGTGGCACGATCAACCAAGGTAAAAATGCAGAAAGCAGTAAAGCAATTGGAATTAAAATGACTTTATTGACTAACGATCCTTTGGTGACTGCCCAAACAATGGGTAATTCACGCTCGGAAGAAGCACCCGTTACCTGGTTAGCATTTAAGGCTAAGTCATCGCCTACCACACCAACGGTTTTCTTGGCTGCCATTTTGGTCATCAAGGCGACATCATCAAGAATCGATGCAATGTCATCAATAAGGGTAAAAAGAGAGCTAAACGCCATATTCTTTCCTTTATAAAGTTAAAATTTAGAGAAGTGAATTTTAGACTGGTCGAATGCTTTCAACATCCAACTTCGCATCAAACTCTTTTTGTAATAAAAGCAGTTTTTTATCTTGCTGTAAATCCATACGCGCCTGTTCACGTAAGTCTTGATACACTTTTTTGCGGTAATCCATCGGGGTTAAAACATCGGAATCTTCAACAAAAATCGACAATTTGACTGGTTTTTCATATAAACGTTCAAGATGCTCCAGTAAATTTTTAATATTTCGATCTTGTTTTAAATGGGCTTTTTCAGAATGAAGCCCGAGTTGAATTTCATCTTCTGTTTGCGACTTAATAAAGCAATTTAATGTCAACTCTTTTGAAAAGCCAATCACCCCAGAACGTTCGACGATATCCGTCCAAGGATCTTGTTTTTGCGTAATTTGAATAATTTTCTCACGCAATTCTGGTGTCACATCTTTCAACATTGCCTGTTTAATATCAGAAGGACGCACACCACTATCTACTTTGGCTAAATCCGGATTACTCCACTCCCAACGGTAGGTTTCCGCATCCAGAATTTCTTGCTCGTCCGCGTCCATTTCAGCGTTGTCATCAATGGTATTTTCAACCGTCTCAATACCTTGCTTTAACGCTTCTGCTTGTTGAGTAATTGGATTTATCACCGAGGCTTTCGTTTGCGTAGCTTTCGGTGGTGTCATCTCTCGCACAGGAAGTGCGGTCATTTTTGGTGAATTTTTTTGCTCATCTAACGCTTGGAGATGATGCAAAGTTTCTTCCACTGCGGCTTGCTGTTCATCATGATGATGTTGGCGCTCTGATTGCTCAATTTGCGTTAATTGATTCAAGGCTTCTAATGCCGCAAGGCTGGCTAAATTCAATGAAGATGTAGTTTGAGTGGAAACAGGTTGAGAAGGTGAAGAATGCACAACTGTCGATTGAACCATCGGCTTTTGCGCTTGTGCAGAATAATTTGCTTTGATGTTTTGCGACAGCACCGGCATATCCACATAACCAGAAACAGGCTGATTTTCAACCGCACTTTTCTGTGTATTTTGTTCAGGGGATAGCCCGCCTTGTTTAGGCGTTTGTGCTGCCGTAAGGAACTTTGGGTGGAATGCCAATGCCCTCAATAATGTCATTTCTGCACCAATTCGACGATTTGGCGCAGAGGCTAATTCTTTTCGACCCGATACAATTACTTGATAGAAAAATTGTACGTCTTCCGGTGAAATATGTTTAGCCAGAAAACCGAGATGATCGTTTTCGTCTGTAGCATTTTTAGCAAGTAACTGCATTAAGGCAATTTGATGCAATTTCTCTGCTGTTTCTGCCAATAACTCATCCCAATCGCCCGCTTTTTCTGCCACCGTTTGGATGGTTTTCATTAAACTCTCACCGTTACCTTGATGTAAGGCGTAAATGATTTCAATCGGCTGATCTTCATCTAACAGCCCAAGCATGGTATTCACCACATCAGTGGAAACTTTACCATTTCCCATGGCTATCGCTTGATCCGTTAAACTTAAGCTATCACGAATACTACCCTGTGCCGCTTTGGCTAATTTATCTAGTGCAGGCGCATCAAAAGGAATATTTTCGGCAGTAAGCACACGATTAAGATGCGCTGAAATTTGCGGTTCATCTAATGCTTTAAGATGAAATTGCATACAACGGGATAAAATCGTAATCGGTAATTTTTGTGGATCCGTTGTAGCCAATAAGAATTTCACATATTCAGGTGGTTCTTCCAAGGTTTTTAACAACGCATTGAAAGAATGGCGGGAAAGCATATGCACTTCATCGATGAGATAGACTTTATAACGCCCTACTACCGGCTTATATTGCACATTGTCTAATAGCTCACGGGTATCTTCTACTTTTGTACGAGAAGCCGCATCGATTTCAATTAAATCAATAAAATTGCCCGCTTCGATCGCTTTGCAGTTTTCACATTCACCGCAAGGATCGGCAGTAATACCGTTTACACAATTCAAGCCTTTCGCAAATAAACGAGCAATGGAGGTTTTACCCACGCCACGGGTGCCGGAAAATAAATAAGCATGATGTAAACGGTTTTCTTTTAAACCGTTTTCCAAAGCAGTGAGCACATGGCTTTGCCCCACTACTTCAGAAAAGTTTTTTGGTCGCCATTTTCTGGCTAAAACTTGGTAGCTCATCGCATCTCTTTAAAAATTAATGGCCTTCAAAATTCACTAATGTGTAGCAATCAATGCCTAAATCACGTAAGCGTTTTTCACCACCTAATTCTGGCAAATTAATTACAAAGGCAGCATGTTTCACTTCACCACCTAAACGTTGAACTAATTTCACAGTAGCTTCAACTGTACCGCCCGTTGCTAACAAGTCATCAATGATTAACACATTATCACCTTGTGAAATCGCATCCGTATGCAATTCAAGGGTGTCTTGACCGTATTCTAACTGATAAGACTGTGCAATCACTTCACGAGGTAATTTGCCCGGTTTACGAACGGGGATAAATGGCAAGCCTAATGCTAATGCAACTGGCGCACCAAAAATAAATCCACGAGACTCAGTACCAATTACTTTTGTGAGTCCTTGATCTTTATACTTTTCAACGATCAAATCGATTGTGGCTTTAAAAGCCGCAGGCACTTCAAGTAAGCTCGTGATATCACGGAAAATAATGCCTTCTTTTGGATGATTTGGGATAGATTTGATAGAAGATTTGATTAATTCAAGTTGTTTGTTCATAAATAATTGCTCAAAAAAGAGTAAGAAAAAATCCTGTTTTTAGGCTCGCATTCTAGCATAGAAAAAGACAAAAGTGCGGTGAATTTTGACCGCACTTTTGTAAATAAAATGAATTAATCTGGGTAAATATCTTCCCCGTCTTTTCGAGTACGAAGAAGCTGTAAAATCCAGACATATTGTTCGGGGGTTGGTATAACGAAATATTCAATTTCTTCGTTCATCGCACGGGCTGATTGCTCAGGATCGTCGCTTAATTGCATCGGTGGGCGAATTTCCATTTCATACTTGCCATTCTTAGCGTTATAACGAGGGAACATTGGAATAACTACGGCTTTTGCTAATTTTGCCATTTTGTTTAACCCAGGAAGCGTGGCTTTATAAGTGGCAAAGAAATCCACAAAGACACTTTGCTCGGCACCAAAATCTTCATCAGGAAGATAATACCCCATTTGACCTTGTTTGATGTGTGCTAAAAACGGCTTAATACCATTTTGGCGAGCATGCATTTTCCCGCCAAAACGTTGACGCGCTAAAGTCCATAACCAGTCCACCAATGGATTTCGGTGCGGGTTATACATTGACGTCATTGGCATGCCGTGTGTATGCAAAATAATACCTGAGGCATCAATCGCCCAACCATGTGGCACCATCAAAATGATGTTATGCCCTTCAGCTTTGGCTTGTTTGATATGCTCAAGTCCAATGAATTCGCTACGTTTTTGTAAATGTTTTTTAGAACGAATGGCTATCTCACCAATACCGAGCATCACTTGTGCGACCGTCACAAACATCTCTTCAATCACTTTGTCACGCTGCTCTGCCGTCCAATCTGGGAAACAGAGTTTCAAATTAATCTCAGCACGAATGCGTGGCTTACCAATTTTTTTCGTCAGTGCACGCGCCAGTTTCTCAGCCATTTTATCTCGTAAACGAAATGGCACAAAAGCGAGTAACAAAAGCACAAAAATACCGAGCCAAATGCCCCAATTTTTCGGGTGCAAATATGACCATGAAAAATGTGGTTCATAGCCCGTTCGTGCCGTAATACGTAATTTTTTCTGAGAATCTGTCATAATCAATTGTTAAAAATGAAACCAACCTTGATCATACGCCATTTTTATCGTCATGATAAATGACACAATCACCACCATCGGTCTAATTAATTGTTTGCCTTTTGCCATCACCATTTTGGCGCCTAAATTCGCACCAATCAGACTTCCTGCCATCATCACTAAACCGACAGTCCAAATCACATGCCCACCAATAAAGAAGAAAATTAATGACGCAAAATTTGAGGTTAAATTCATCACTTTCGCATGGGCGGTCGCTTTAGTGAGGTTAAATCCAAGTAGTGTCACACAAGCAAGATTCATTAATGACCCCGTCCCTGGCCCGAAAAAACCGTCATAAAAACCCAGTAATGAACCAAAACATAACGCAAAAACACTGTAAGAAATTCGTTGTTTGCGATCACTTTCGCCCAATTTAGGCGTAAATAAAAAGTATAAGCCGATCGCTAAAATGAGAAATGGAAGCCCTTTTTTAATTAATGTCGCATCTAAATTTTGAATGAGTAACGTACCAATCACCGAGCCGATAAAAATCATCAGTAAGATGAAAGAAAACTCCGATAAATTGACCGCTCTTTTACGCAAAAAGTAAATACTTGCCGACAACGCACCGCCAAATGCTTGTAATTTATTTGTGCCTAATGCCATTGCAGGTGGCATACCTGTCATTAATAAGGCAGGGATTGTAATTAAGCCTCCGCCTCCCGCAATCGCATCAATAAATGCGGCAATAAAGGCAGCTGCAAAAAGCATGGCTAATATATCAATCCCCAATTCCATGATTAAACTCCTACTCTAACCATTCGCTACTATTTGGCGAACTCAACACTTGTTGGCACAAGAACGGTTCTGGTGGTGTCACTTTTGGTTTAGAAGCACCTGAACCTGGTTTTGCAGGTTCAAACCAAGAATAAAGTTCATCGCCACAACCATCGCCTGCAGGTACAGGTGCTTGATCTTCACAATAAGCGGCATCTTTCGGACAAGCAATACGCACGTGGAAATGTGAATCATGACCAAACCATGGACGAATTTTGTGTAACCAAGCCCGATCATCTCCTGCAGTTTGACAAAGTTTTAATTTAATCGCTGGGTTCACAAAAATACGGGTCACTTTGGGATCTTGCGCAGCCAATTTAATTAAGGTTGCATGATTGTTATTCCACACATTTTCATCAACACGTTGTGTTTGACGGTTCACCACAAGCAAGCCTTTTCCATCAGAATTTAACGCTTCACTGTCTGTCATGGTGCCCATACGCAACCAAATATCCGCATCTAATCCCATTTGATGGCTTGCATGCCCCGTTAAAAAGCGACCACCACCTGGCATAGCAATATCCCCAACTAACATCGTTGGTAAGCCTGCTGACTTCGCCTTTTGTCCAAGGTGCTGTAAGTAAGCAATCATATCCGGATGACCATAATAGCGGTTTTTATTCATACGAATGACTTGGTACCCCTCACCTTTATAAGGCAAAGGTTCAGCACCAATAATACAACCGTTCGAATAGCTACCAATTGGATTTGCTTTACCATCTGTTGCAGGAATTGGACGTTTAATTCGTTGCCAGTCTTGTGGCGAGGCCGTTGTTTGTAACGAGAAAAAAACACTCCCTAAAACAACCGCACTTGAAAGTAATTTTGCTAAAGATTTATTCATAAGATTTCCTAAAACGAATGACCTTATCTTCAATAAAAGAAAAAATAAGCTTAATTTAAAAGAGTTATCTGCATTGTGCCTTAAAACGCAATAAATGGTCGAGTAACACAATCGCGACCATTGCCTCTGCGATGGGTACTGCTCGAATACCGACACAAGGATCATGACGGCCTTTTGTCACGACTTCAACGGGCTCACCTGCTAAATTAATAGAGCGTCCTGAAATGGTAATACTAGATGTTGGTTTTAGTGCAATGGTCGCAATAATTGGCTGTCCTGAGCTAATGCCCCCTAAAATACCGCCAGCATGGTTGCTTTCAAAACCATTTGGTGTCATTTCATCACGATGTTCACTTCCACGCTGTTCAACCACGGCAAAACCATCGCCAATTTCTACACCTTTAACGGCATTAATCCCCATTAAGGCATGTGCTAAATCGGCATCAAGTCGATCAAAAACAGGCTCTCCTAAACCAACAGGAACATTCTCTGCAATCACGGTTAGTTTAGCGCCAATCGAATCGCCTTCTTTTTTCAATTCACGGATTAATTCATCAAATTTTTCGACCGCACTTTCATCCGGGCAGAAAAATGGATTGCTATTCACTTTATCCCAATCAATTTTGCCGACAGTCTGTGGTGCAATCTTCACTTCGCCAATTTGACTCAAAAAGCCGTGCACTTCAATGCCAAACTGCTCACGTAAATATTTCTTCGCAATCGCTCCCGCAGCAACACGCATGGCGGTTTCACGCGCAGAAGAGCGTCCACCTCCGCGATAATCACGAATACCGTATTTTTGTTGATAGGTAAAATCTGCATGTCCAGGACGGAAACGATCTTTGATATCGCCATAATCTTGTGAACGTTGATCACCATTTTTAATGATCATTCCAATACTGGTACCCGTTGTTTTACCCTCAAATACCCCAGATAAAATCTGCACTTCATCGTCTTCGCGACGTGGCGTGGTGTAACGCGATGTACCCGGTTTACGACGATCTAAATCAGGTTGAATATCGGCTTCCGATAATTCAAGATTCGGTGGCACACCATCAACGATGCAGCCTAATGCAATACCATGTGACTCCCCAAAGGTTGTCACACGAAAAAGTTGTCCGATAGTATTCCCTGCCATATTTTCTCTCTTTAATTAATGATTTTGGGCTAATTTTGCCACATCAATAAATGGAATCTCTTCGCCAGTATCTTTATTTTTAATAAAGATATCTAATTGATTGAATGCAATATCAATATTATTTTCTGCAAATAACTCATTCACACGGCGATTGAGAGCATCCAACGTATCATTTCTCTCAGATACTTGCCCTACATAAACACGTAATTCGTGATCTAATGTACTTGCCCCAAAGGTCAAGAATAATGCTCTTGGTTCTGGATCTTTTAAGACACTTGGTTGCTCATGCGCGGCTTGCAATAATAAGCGTTTCACTAAGTCTAAATCTGAACCATACGCCACACCAACGGAAACCACTAAACGAGTCACTGTATTAGACAATGCCCAGTTGATCACTTGACCTGTTACAAAAGATTTATTTGGCACAATCACTTCTTTTCGATCAGGATCAATCATAGTAATCGCACGAATGCGGATTTTCGCCACCGTACCTGTCACGCCATTAATTGTTACTGTATCGCCTACACGAATTGGACGTTCAAATAATAAAATGATCCCCGAAACAAAGTTTGCAAAAATTTCTTGCATACCAAAACCGAGACCAACGGAAAGGGCTGCAAACAACCATTGTAATTTCGACCAAGACATCCCGAGTGTTGAGAATGCCCATGCTCCACCAACTGCAACAAAGATGTAGGTTAATAAGGTGGTAATGGTATAAGGTGTACCTTGTGAAAGTTTCACTCGAGAGAAGATTAATACTTCTAAAATACCCTGAATGTTACGCACCAAAATATAGGTAATCACAATAATGACTAACGCAACAATCAAGTTAAAGAGTGAGATCGTTTCTGTCACCACGCCCGCTTCAGTCGTTGAAGTTTGTTGCCACAAGGTAATATCACGCAAATAACTTACAACGGTCACTAAATCTGACCATACATAATAGAAGATGGCAAAAAGTGCGGTCCAAATAAAGAGATCGGCAAAGCGTAGTAACTGGCTACGCACTTCATTTAAGGCCAATCCCTCTTCTTGTTCGGTAATCACGACCACATCATCAGAGGCTGAAGTATCACTTGAATCTTGTTGTTTTTGCTGACGTTTTTCTTGTAAACGACGATAAGCTAAACGTCTTGATGCTACTGTGACACCACGATAAATTGTATGACGCACCAACGACCACACCACCCATGCAATGTAGGTATTAATAATATGCGTAATTAAATTTAAGGCGGTGTAATAATAGCCTAAAGCAACTAGTGCAATTAAAATAACAGGGACCAATTGCAATAAAACGCGCATAATTTTTAAAAGCGTTCTATCACGCTGATCCGTTACGCTTGACTTCAACGATTTTTCTGTGCGAACAAAACGTGGCGCAATAATCACAATACAGAAAAGCAAGGCAACAATCGTATTAATTTCGCCGAGAACGTCATTCGCTAATCCGGTATCCATGACATTACTGAAAATCGACGTATTCAGTAATAACACAACGGAAACAATGATACGTTTTGTGACGTCTTGCAAAGCAGCCGCGCTCTCTTTAGAAAAACCGAAATGGCGGACTAAAATACCATTCGGACGAAGAATAGCTAAAACAAAACTAAAGAACCACCAATAGCCCGCCATACTGAGCGACCACTCCCAAAACTCTTGTGGATTTTTCACCAAGAAAAAGCCTAAAAGTTGGCAAGCCGCTAAGAACCAAAGGGTGCCAGATAACGATAAAAGCGCCGTATAAAATAATGCAAGTGGCGTATGCCATTGGCTGTCAGAACGAAGCCTATTAATTTCGCCATTAATCACAGCTATGCGTTGTTTAATCGATTCTTTAAATTTGAAAATCAATCCACCAATCACAAACAAAATAAAGACATAAGTGAGTAAATACGGCAAATTATCAAAATTTGTCGGGAAGCCAATTTTCTTTCCAATGCCATCAAATTGTGCCTTGAGTGACATTGGCAGTTTTTTGAACCAATCTAAATTAATTGGATTGTTACTTTTTACCCAGAAACTTTGTTGGTCAAGTTTAGACTGAATCTGATCGCTGATTTGAGTAATCTGTTGCTGCGTTAGTTCTAAGGAAATTGCTAAATTTAATTGGTTATTTAACGACTTTATTAAGTCAGATAAAACTTTACGACGTTCAATCAACAAATTAGTTAATTGTGTTTTTTCCGCCGGTGTAAAAGATTTATTTTCATCCTGCTCGACCTTACTGATATAGGCATCAATATCATAAAGCTCATTACGTTTATGCGTAATATCGAAGATCTGTACACGTAAATCCGCAATTTGTTTTGAAAGCCCTTGAATATTTAAATTAGTCGGTAATTTTTGTTTTTGTTGCTGAATAATACGTGAAAGCACCAACGTACCTTGCAAAGCACTAATTTGCTCATCAATAGTACGCTGTGTCTGTGTTAAGTTATCCAACACATTTCGCATACGCAATTCATCTTGCGTTAAGGTATTTATTTTCTCAGTTTGTTCAAGTAAAGACTGACTAAGATGTGCATTCAAATCCAATTCTTTCTGAATCAAAGGATTTTTG
>OGNQ01002053.1_pt1 | contig 11002 bp, 10 predicted proteins | sample 1573481 | NCBI WGS metagenome assembly OGNQ01 (sample SAMEA2581920, study PRJEB24529) | metagenome | biome: Human gut stool | place: China | collected 2011 | reverse complement strand
GGCCGTGAGGTTGAATGACGCCTCCAGCGTGTTGTTGTACTTCGATTTGTACTTGTACATTCTGTTCTTCCACGCGAAGTAGTATGCTTCGAGTTTCAGCTCATACTGATAACCACCCGTGTTGCTGTCGTATGTCGGTGATTGTATCTCTGTGACTTGATACACCTTGTCATTCCACGTACAATATGAGCCAATGGGGAAGAATACGGGTTCTGCGAGATTGAAGTGCAGTTCCACGTAATCTTCCTTCATCAGCTCTTTGCGTTCTTTGCAACCAACAAAGATGTTGGGCATTTCGTACAATAACTTGCCTTTGGGGCTGTATATTGATAATGTCATTCAGAGTGCAGTTTTATCGGTCTGTCGGGTTCGGTTCAAGGAACTTGATTTTAAGGGTACACAAATTACCTTTCATGTTTACGTGATAGGAAGAATAGCCAATAGGCACCAACTTGTAAGTATAACTATTCACGGCTGGTATTGAAATCGTACAACCGTCACGAATGTCACCGAGAAGTTTGTTCTTGCACTCATTCGTTTCAGCCCTTGTACTTGCTATAATTACGAATGGCAATGTAACCTCACGTTCCTTTATTTTCCTATCCTTGATTATGCACCGCTTGCCATTTTCCAACCTTGACTCATTAGACACATAATCCTTATAGTCGGCAGGCGCATCTATCGCGTCAACAAACCCATTACCCATTTTAACGCGATAACTTTCAAATGCGTCTTTATTGTTTATAAGCAGTTCGGTCATATTGGCAAATTTCGTATTTATATGCTTATATGATATTGTATTTCAATTTTAATTTATTACTTATGCAGTTGTTACAGGAAAGCGACACCGAGGCAAAGTGCCGCTTCCCTGTTATCATAGGTTTTCTATTTTCTTGCGTATTCTACTTACTTCATTCATGACCCCGGATATAGCCTTGCTTGACACTCCAGTATTCTTTCGTATTTCAACCAACTCCAAATATGAGTTTTCTTGAATATCACGCACAGTGCCAATGGAATACTCAATATTTTTCACACTGGATTGTATTACGTTTTGAATATCACGTATCTGATACAATGCTTCTGTCTGTGCCAATGCGCGGCCGCTAAGTTCCTCAATACTGCTCTCTGACGCGGCAGCAAAGCCTTTCGTCTGTGACCCGTCACTTGCTTCACCACCAAGCCCGACATTGTTCAGCGTGTCGTTTCGCTGATTTGTAAAGTTGTTTGCAGCCTCTTCCAACTCTTGTTGAAACTGGCGTGCATGCTCTTCGGTCAGTTTTCCTCCATCGGCCTCTACTTGCTTCTGATAGCGTTCTGTATAATCCTTTGTCCACGCTTCGACTGCTTTACCCATAGTGTTGTCTATGAGGGCCTTTCGCATCTTGTCCTTTACAGAATTAGCGAAATCGTCTGCACCGCTGTTCATATCTTCAAGAACTGACATGAAGTTTGAGTACATATCATCGAACTTGATGCCTGTAAACTTCTCTTTCATGTCCTTTTGGAAGTCTTGCGTAGCCTTCTTGCATTCAATAAGCTTGTCCAAATAGTCTTGCATTTCCACGGGGAGCTTCGCCCAATATTCGCCATTGTCTGCGCCTTTGGCTGCTACAAGTTGGTCGTAGCTGAGGTTCGCTAGGTCAGACACGCTGTTAATCTGCACGCCTGCCGCTTGGCTCATTGCTTGCAAGCCATTTGTTCCAAGGTCTCGGTCTATGCGGTAACCGTAGCTGTGAGCACCTGTATTACGTACTTGCAGATACTTTGTCGCAAGTGTTTGAAGCGACTTTTCTTCGGCCTTGTATAATGCTTCCACTTCTTTGATAGCCTCCTTTGCGCCATCTCCGAAACTCATTTCAATGTATTGTTTCTTCTTTTCTATCAGGTCACTCCATATACCTGACAGCTTTTCGTAATGTTTCCTTTCATTCTCATAGGCTTTAAGTGAGTCGCTTTTACCGAATATCATCTTAAACATTCCCGAAAATACGTCTGCAATTCCACTGAATACGCCAGTGATAGCGTGTACGTAATTTCCGATGTCAAGAAAAGACCCAATCTTCGTCAAGTCGAATCCATCAAACGCTGAACCTATCTCTCCAATCCCATCGAACATGGTTCCTAAACCTTCGGGCATTGTCACACCGAACTTCTCGAGCATATTAGATACGTCCTTGCCCATATTCGACATTGCAGTGAAGCCGCTGCCGACTGACTTAAATGAGGATTGCGCTGTCTTCTGTGCTTCCGATAGGTCTTTCGTGGATTTTGCGGCCTTGTCAAGCATATCGCCAAAAGTTTTCAGCTCACCAGTTACAGGGTCGTATACCTTTTCAGCGCGTATTTCGGCCTTTTCTTCTGTTGTTGAAGCATTTTGGTATCTTTTCCAAAGGCTACCACCACCAACACGTTGAACTTGTGCTTGTGTTGTCTTTGCTGCTTGTGATTTCTCTTTTAGATTTCGTACAGAGCTAAACAATCCGCCTATAAGTGAGCCTTTCTTTGTCTGTTCAGCGCGGACTTTATTTATTGCTTCGTTGATGGCCTTAATGCTTTCTATTGAGAGATTTTTATCGTTCTTGATTAGTGTTTCAAGCTGACTTTGTAGCTCTGCCAAGGCAGATTTGCTAAGGCTGCTAAGGTCGCCAAAGACGTCCTCCCAATTCAGCTGTTTCTTTACCTCATCAAATTCAAGGGCCTTATTAGCCGCATTAAAATCTTTAACCTTTAATTTGTATTGCGCTGAGTCTTGGTCAAGACCTGTCGTTTCATACAAGAACTTTTCCTCCAACGCCTTGCGTTTCTCCAAGAATGTCCCGTACTTCTCGTAATAGTCATTCCATGCGTCTTTGGATTGGGACACCCAGTCAAGTTGGACTTGGGCGTTGTTGTGCAACTTGTTAAGTTCTTTTTTCTCTGCTTGTGATGTCGCCTTAGATGCAAGCTTCTCCAATGCGGCAATATCAGCACGCAGCTTCTTTACCTTTTCGCTGCGGTCTTTATTGTCCTTATCGTATGTTTCTCTAAGCCCGTCTACTATCTCTTTTTGTGACTTCTGCAATGTCTTGCCTGCTAAAGCCAATGCACCGTTATATGCCTTTATTAAAGCACCATATTCGCTGCTACTCTCACCAGATGCTAATATCTCTTTCTTCAGTTGTTCAACGCTTTTCGCAACACTTCCTTTAGCCTTGTTCAATGCGTGCAGGCTCTTGGCCACATTCTCAATTTTGCTGTCCGCGTCTTTCACGGCCTTGTCGTACTTTAATTCTGCGTCACGCATTGACTTCTCCACGCCATCATCTGCCAGGTCGTTATTCTGCTGCTCGTTGTCTGCTGTCAAATCTGATACGGCATCTTTTATTGATGACTTATAATTATCTGTCGCTTCCTTAATTCTTCTATTTCTTTCTTCTATTTTTCGTTGTGCGGCCTCTCTTTTCCTCTGCGCGGCTTGCCTCTTTCTCTCCGCCTTGGCTTCCTCTTTCTCTTTCTCTTCTTTTTCAGCTGCCGCTTTATCCTCTTCCGACTTCTTGTTTTCTGCCGCCTTTTGATATTGCGCCAATCTATTGGCAACTCTTTCTTCTGACATCACTTCTTTACCAACCCTCCGATACTGCGCCTTACCTGTCTTTTTTCTTGCTCCTTGCATTTCTTTCAACAGTGCAGCATAATAAGCGGCATTACTCTTATAACTGTCTGATGAAAGTCCCAAGTTTTTCATCCACTTAGGCACTTGCGCATCATCAACATTGATATGAAAGTTTATGTCATTTTCTTGGTAATTTTGCAAGAAGTCTCGTATCGTTGAACCTAATTGCTCTACAGACATCTTGTTGTAGCGGAGTTTGAGGGAGTTGAAGTCAAGTTCTTCACTCGTTTTGCCAACAGTATTGCTAAAGTCTTGCTCTTTATCGTTTATTCCGTCAAGTTTTATTATGGTTCCTACAAGACTATCCTGCATATCGGCACTCATATCTCTGAATGAGATGCCTGTAATTTCAGAAACACGTTTTATCGCTTTGAGTTTTTCTATAGTCTTGTCAGATATAAATCCCTTCCCATCTTTGCCAACCTCCGCTGCTAACCAATATTTACCACTTTTACCTAAATCCATTAGCAATGAATTTAACGCCTTGTTCTTTTTTGCAAACTCCTCTTCCGAATATTTATATTTTCTTGAAGCTTCACCTATTTTCTTTTCAGAATTGGATAATGATGATACAATCGCAACGCTTAGCCCATTGGCCATGCCTTCTGAAATTTCTTTGCCCGCATTTTTACCAAATGTGGCAATTTTCCCTTTCAGCTCTTCCGTCGCAGTTTCTGATAACTCGGTATACTTTTCATTACGCTCATCCTGGTATTTTTTGTATTGTTCTGCCTTCGCTCTTTCAGATGCCTCTTCCCGAATAAGACCGATTAGAATTTCCTTCTTTTCAATGAGCTGCTGTGTTATATTTGCCTCATCGTTCAATAGCCCCTTGCTCGTGTCTATATGTATGCCATATTCCTCATATTTATCAACAAGTTCCTTCAGCGTATCTTGATGTACTTTCGTCGTCGTATCCGTGTTATCAAGAATTGTGAAAAGCTTTTCCGCATCGCCAGTAGCATCAATTACTGCCTTATTGTAATTAGACAATGCACTATTAGCTTCATTTGTAGACTTGCAAAGGTCATATACAGCGATACTTGCGGCTGCTGCAATAGATATTATAGTGCCCCAACCGCTTGCCTTCATTGCTGTGGTAAGACCGATTGTAGCTCCCGTTGCAACTTTCATCGCTGTGGACATGGCAATTATGGCTTGTCCTGCCAAATATGCGCCAGTCTTTATGCCAGCAAAAGCCACGACAATCTTTGCGGCCTCCGCAAAATCCTTTAGATGCTTTGTCAACGTGACTATCAACTTCGTGACATTGTGAATTGTCCCATCGTTGGCCTTGCCTAACTCCAGGAAAAAGCCAGCCACGTTTTTCTTCATCACAGCGAATTGATATGACAATGTACCGCTCATCTTGTCATTCATCTTATAGAACATTCCGCCCTTTTCTGTCGCTGAGATAAATGAGTTCGTGATTTCACTTACAGGGATAGTGCCTTTCTTGACCTTTTTCATAAGGTCTGACATACTTTCTCCCGTTTTCCTTGATATGGCTATGAGAGGATTGAACCCTGCCGTTATCATGGAGCGAATTGTGCGTGTATTCACTTGACCCATTGCGGCCATCATCTGCAAGGAACTCGCCAGTCTGTTGAATTTCTGCTCGCTGCCCATGGAAACTTCATTCATAGCTTCCAAAAGCTTAGGTATGCGCGATGCGCTTTCTCCAAACGCCACGAATTGCTGCGCCACCCCAGTAAGACTGCCAAGCCCTATTGCCGAGTGAGAAGAAACGTCCCTTATGCTTGAAAATAACTGGTCTGCAGCCGATTTGCTTTGCATGATGCCATATAAAGATGTCTTCATCTGCTCCATGCGCGCATTAACTTCTATCATCTGCGTTATGAATGCCTTTAGACCAGCAGCGACGCCAATCGTTCCAAGGAATTGCTTCCATGTCCCGGCAAGGTCTTGGACTGCCTTTTTTTGTTTCTTTGCTTCTTCTGATGATAGCTGTGTCTGTTTCCGCACCTCCTGCTGAGATTGTGCAGCTTTTTGGTCTGATGCCACAATTCCATCGTTTACCGCTTTGCGGACTTGCATCATTTGCTCATAATCAGCACGGACGCTATGCAGTGTGTTCTGCATAGTGGTGAGTGCAGTTTCTTCGCCTTTGAGAGACTGCTGCGCTGTTTCCAACTGCGATTGTATAGATGCCTTGTTACTATCTGTTGCTTCGCTATATGCTTGTTGCAATCTCTGTACCTCCGCACGATGGCTCTCCACAACCTCGGTTTGAGTCTTAATGCTCTCGCCAAGGTCTGATATGGTCTTTGAAGCAGCTGCACTTGCATTGTCAAACGCTTTCGTGTTTATCTGCATCTTTGCCAATGACGCATACGATTGGTCTATTGATTGCGAGCATGAGCGCATCTCTGCCTCCAATTTGGCCACCGCACCAGACTGGGCCTCAGCATCAAGGCTTGATATGGCATCACGCAGTTGCAGTATCCTTGCGCTCTGATTTGAAATATTAGCGAACTCCTCATTATATTGCTTCAAGGAATCTCTCGCGACAACACACTTTGAATGTATCTCTTCAAAACTTTGTCTGATGCCATCTCCCATTTTAGTGTTCCCTATTGTGGAAATGGCATCGCCCATCTTCTGTGAAACATTACTTACAGTGCTATCAGCAGCACTGAATGCAATAGAAAGTTCGTTTGCCTTGACTTTCATCATGTCAAGTTTGGCGATTTCTTTTGTCAAGACATCTTCACGCCCTGTCTTTTCGTCCCACAACTTCAATTTCTCCGTTCCACTTGCTGCCAGCCATTGCTGATTGAGCATGGCAACCTGCTTTTTCAGATTTTCAACATAAGCAGTTTGGTCTGCAATCACTGAAGATAATTGTGCCTGCTTTTGGGCTACCTCCTCCGATATATTAGCATGGTTTATTTCGACTATATTCCAATCCGACAATCTGCTGCCGCATTCTGCGATGCCTTCGGAGTATTTGTTAAGTTCATTATTGTAAGATGCAAGTTTCTGCGGGTCAGTTGTCGAACTTATTTGTTGCCCTATGCCCTCCATCTTGCTTGAAAAATTACTGATGGAGTTAATAGCCCCAGACATTCTTGACGCACTGTCGTTCAGTCCTTCTATCTGATTCCTTACCACATCAACAGACCCCCAAAAATCGCTCAACTTTGTCTTTTGCTCGTCTGCCGCCAAGCCTATTGCTCTAATCGCATCAGACGCATTTCCACTAAGCGATTGTAAATCTGACGATGATGAGGCATTTATAGATTTTGTAGCGTCTATGATTTTGGCAGACAACGAACTAATCCCATTGCTGACGTTGTCTATATCTTTCTGTATAGACTGCATCAATAACGGAGCTACATTTTCTGTAGCCAGCTTCTTGCAAACACTGTCGTACTCATTTTTGAACTGCTCCAGCTTGCCCTGCATTTTGACAAGCTGGTCGTAATTTGCTAATATTTCAAATGAAAGTTCCATAAATAATCTTTATTCCTTTATCAGATTTATATCCATTCTTGAGATGTAATCGTCCTCGTCTTCCACTTCGACTCTTGCATCATCACCTGCCCAATGCGCCTTATCTTTCTGCATTAAGAGAATCAGTTCGTAAGGGATTTCATTAACAGCCTCATTGTAAGAGAGTCCGAGTCCTCCTTCTCCCTTGTCTATGAATGAGGCTATTTGCCCGGCTATTGTATATGATGGTATCATTTCGTTCTTGCTGCCACCTCCGCGTATTTCTTTGCTGAGGCGGCAACTTGAAAAACCTCTTGCATACTGGTCATTTCAAAGAAAGCATATAATGCGACGGATAACTCCTCGATAGAACCATTCCCAAGCATAGACGCAACATCATACGCTTTCGCCTCGTAATCCTCCTTGTCGCCAACAAACAGATAAGCCAAGCCTTTTGTTATATGCTCCATGTTGCGCGGTATGCTTAGAAATTGTTCAGTAAATCCTTTTTCAAAGTCTATATCGGTCATCGCGAACTCACTTATAGCCCTGCACATTATTTTAATCGTCGGGCTTCTCATCGTATAAGCCTTTCCACCGATAACAAAGGTCTTGAATCTCTTCCCTGATACCAAATTGGCAACTAATATTGCGGCTTTGTTGTCCATATAGAAATATAAAAAGGCTCGCAACCTTGAACTACGAGCCTTTGTTTGATATTATTATAACGATGTTACTTCACGGATTTCTGCTCTGATTCATCGGGAGCATTCAAAGGCGTGATGCCACTCAAAATATCTTTTGCAGATTCTGCATCAACCCAATATTCTGCTGCAACACCTGATGTTCCATTTTCTTGAGCTGTTGCCTTGACACCGAGACCAAGGTTCTTCTCCTGAGTGTCTACCTTCGCGATGATTAGCGCATTCGTGAACACAATGAGATGCCCCGTCTTTGTTTGCGCAATTACACCTTTGTTTACGAGGTCATTCGCAGATGCCGACCGCCAGCCATCAAAGTCCATCGTTTTAGCAGTACTTTCAGAACTCTTGACTTCCAGACCTCCTTGCAGGTCTGCCTTCTGGGCATAATCATAAACGCCCATTGTAAAGTTGATGGTATGGTTACCATCGGAAGTCTTATCCGTGAAGTAAGTTAGACCAGTCAGCTCATTTTTATAGTCTGTAGTTTCAGGGTCATCTTGTTCATAGCCCCACGTTCCATCATGGGAATTTTTTACGCGCGTAAAAGAGCCGCTTTGGCCAATCATAGCCGTCAGCTTAGCCTTGGTTGGAACTTCTGCTATTACAGGCCCATACCAAATGTTCTTTATTCCAATATACGGTTTTGCCATTTCTTTTATTGTTTAACGTTTAGTACTTCAAAAGACAATTTCAAATTAACATAATGACATCTCATCTGCCTATCTTCTTCTATCCCGTTCTTTTGCAATGAAATCACATAGTTATCTCCTTTATAATCTCCGACTATGCCATCCTTGAACATTTTAAGGGCCTCGTTCTCGTAATAAGAAAGCCTTGTGAGATTTGCTACATTAGGTGTAGGGTCTGGAACGCAGATGCTTATAGTTACAATACACGTCGCCCATATTTTGCCATACCCCTCGCCGCTTGTTACAATGATAATTCTTTCATCTGTTATTTCTCCCTTTGGAATGTCTTCCTTATAATGGACTGGCAGCCCCAATGGGGAAAGAATACCATACATAAACCTACGTATGTCCGCAGTAGTAATGCTCATTTGGATAACTCGTTCTTGGCGTAGATTACAGCATCTGCTATAACATTGCCGCACCGAGCCTCAACTTGTGAAGCGTAAGGTGCATCATTGTATATCGTCAGTCCGTTTTCGTCCGCCTTATAGTGATTTGACTGCCTCAATCTCCCTGTAACATCATGATATGCGGTTGAGGCTTTGGCTATTTGCACCGCCTCATCACCGACACGAGCCAATTCAGAAGCGACCTGCATTTTGAAATCTGCAACACTTCGTTCAATAGTCTCCTCTAAATCCATAGCTCTACATAATTATAGAAATTCGCTTCTTTCTTTACCTTGACTTGTCCGATACAACCCTTGCCTTCAACCTTTACAATATCACCTCTGTCGACGTTACACTTGTCTGCGACTATATGGTAGGAAGCCCTAAGGACATTACCTCGTTCGTCAGCGACTTCTGTCGTATTATCATCATCGCACCTGCAAGGGCCAAGATACTCCCATTCTTCGTTTGATGTCTCTACAAAGAACCCGTCTGAGTCCCTCACTATAGATGATATTTTCTTGTAAAGTTTGTGCTTGGCGTAATACATACTACCACATATCAGATTTATTGGTGATTGTACTCATTCCAGACATGGTGACTATATCTGTATCAGGAGTTACTCCGTATTTCTTGCAGAGCCACAAATAATACTTGCCAATATTGTCAAAGTTCCACGATATGGAGAATCCGCTTTCGCTCACATTGGAAACGCGCGGAGAAAGTATGCGCTCTCCTATCATTTCACATAGAGCCGCGCCTACCTCTTTCGCATTTTCAGAAGAATATTCAGCATCAAGGGAAGTACCATTCCAGGCCGCGAGGTCTGACTCGGATAAATTACCCCAGGCTGACAGCTTTCCTTGAATGTACTCCCTTATTGTCATATTACTAATCTTCTATGTTCGTTAATCTCTTACCGCCCTTGCCGGAAACCTTTATACTGCTCTTACGCTCTTCTTGGTGAAGTTCCTCGCCTTCTTGGTGAAGTTCCTCGCCTTCTTGGTGAAGTTCCTCGCCAAGCCCTAAGCTGATGATTTCCTTAGCACGGTCGTCCTTAAATTCCACGACATCTCCGACTTGGAACACGTGTGAGAAATCTTCGATGTCGTGAAATTCTTTGATTATTGTCAGTTTCATGCCTGCTGCTTCTTTGAATCAAGTGTGTATATGCGGTCAACATTATCCACAATCGGAGCGACCATGGCCTGCGAAGCCGTAATCTCTTCGAGAGGGTCGTTCTTAGAGTACTTTGATACAAGGATATAGTCGTCTGCGTTTTCATACGTAACACCATTCACCCTGCGGCTCTGCTCTGCAACATCGGTCCATACAATAGAGCCTAACTTGTCATCACAGGCGAATACAGCCACGCCCTTCTGCCACGGAGTATGAACCTTGCGCACACCATTTATTTCCGTCTTGATTGAACGGCTGACACGGTGAAGTTCCACGTCCCAACGCTTCTTGACAACCGATGCAGCCTTTTCAAAATCCAATACTGGGATATTCGTGCCTACAAAGTCCATGTTGAAGGCATACTGCTCGCGCACTTGCTTGTTCTTATAGAAATCACGGAGCCATACATCATCAACAAAGATGTGACGAAGTTTGTTGCCATCTTCAAGTTCTGCCTTGTCAACAACACGCTGAATGTCGTCAAGAATAAGTGCAGTGTCAGCATTTCCGTCCCACAGGATTTTCACACCGAATTTATTCGTGTCCTTGTAGCCGTAATTGATGCGAATGCCAGTACCCTCATTGCGTGGAGCAAGAGCAATACCAGTTGAAAGACCAGAAAGGAACATATCTTCCAGTCGCTCATAAATCGCAGTAATTACTCTTGGAGTGTCATTAAAGACCTTCTCGACTATGAGGTTGATATTCGCGTTTGGCTGGCGAAGGAGATTGTCAATGTTCTTCATCTCCTGTTCGCCAAGCATCAGCTTCAAACCGAGTTTCGGCAATTTGCCTGAAACAGTCTCCAAGGCTTCACGACTTTTTACGGGGAGGGGAGAAGACAGAGCCACCACATCAGCAGCCACACGGTTATAGTCCGCCATGATGCTCGCCCAACGGCCATCTGCCGCATACTTCGGGGTGAGATAG
>OGNQ01002042.1_pt1 | contig 11069 bp, 9 predicted proteins | sample 1573481 | NCBI WGS metagenome assembly OGNQ01 (sample SAMEA2581920, study PRJEB24529) | metagenome | biome: Human gut stool | place: China | collected 2011 | reverse complement strand
AAAATGCTATGCAATCAATGAACCTTTTGCATAGCATTTTCTATTTTTCCGTTTACCTGGCACAAGTCATAAGTTTTGCAATGTTTCCTTATGGGCTACTGCTCAGGAGAAATCCCGATAGGCTTTTATTTTATTAATACTCCTTAAGTTTTTAGGAGTCAGCTTAATTATGAAAAATCATAAGCAACAGCATCTTCTGTTAATAATGTATTAGTCCAGCCTACACAATAAGCAGCATATGTATTAACGTTAAGGCTATTTAAGGATATTCCGGCTACTCTCATAATATCGTAATAATACTTTACCTGTGAGTAAGCTGCTACATTATCTCCATAAATATCCGGTGCTCCGTAACAATGCATAAGCTCGTGAGTAATACTTCTTGCAGTATCATCAGCAGCAGAATTGCCCGGTCTTACAAGAGATACGATATCAATATCGCTTAAACACATCATGGAAGAACGTCCGTTGTATTCAATAAATACAACATAAGATACTCCATCAGCACTATATTGTGATTTAAGTGTATCAGGCATCATATTATATGTCTGAAGCTGTTCTCTGAGCATTGTCTGCAGTGATTTTGATGTACCGTTTACAGTAATATTCCATATGGTATTGCTTGAAGGGACTGTTATTGAAATATTATTATTAGGTATCAGAAGTGAAAGATTAGAATTGGAAATTGCATTTTCAAAAGTAACCGTATTACTGTATCTAGAGCTTTGATTTTTAATATAATCTGTTGCTGTTTTTACTTGTTGATTTTTATCAGTCATTTCACTGTCAGACCATGTTTGGTTTGTACCGTTAATTGTTGCGTTTAAAAACACACTTACAACCAACTGCTTTCCAGTACAATTTTTAGCAGATCCTCTGTTTACAAGAGAAGGATATACCCCTGTGGTACAATTACTAGTATAATAAGGCGTATTTAAGAAGCAATCATTACTAAAAGCTATACCGTCAAGAACATTGATATTATTACCGTTATATGTAGCCTTCGGATAATTTACAGTGGTTAAGCTGGTACAATCTGCAAATGCTCTTTTACCAAAATCTATATTTTTATATTTATTTATATTTACTGTTTTTAAAGAAGAACAGTTTTTAAAGACTTCTAATCCTACAGAAAGAAAAGCTTGAGAATTGCCTTCAAATGTAACCTGAGTTAATGCAGTACATCCACGGTAAGCTCCGGTGTAAATGTTTATTACCAAGCTAGGAACATTCAATGATGAAATACCACGACAATTTTCAAAAGCCATTACACCGATTTTTTTTACCGATTTAGGCAAAACTACATTTGATAAATTATAACAGTTAGTAAATGCTCCCATGTCTAAACTTTCTAGTTTTGAGGATAAATAATTTATAGATACGGTATTAAGATTAGAACAAGATTCAAATGCCGACATACCAATTCTTTTTACAGAATCCGGAATTGAAATAGAAGTTAATGAAGAACAGCTTGCAAAAGTGGCGGTAGGGATTTCTTTTAAAATTGAATTTGATGCAAAAGAAACCGTAGTTAGCTTGTTGCATGCTTCAAAACAATAGGAATACATTATTTGTATAGTATTCGGAATAGAAATATATGTTAAATTACTGCATTTATAAAAACACATTGTTCCGATACTTTTTATTCCGGAAGAAATATAAACTCGCTTAATAGTACTATTCTCTTTGAAAGCATTTTGACCTAAACTTGTAACGGTATATGTTACACCATTGTTAGTGATCGTAGATGGAATAGTAAGATATTCTGATGAGCCTGTGTAACCTGTTATTGTTGCAGTTGTTCCTGAAACAGTGTAAACAAATCCTGAACTGGTCGTTTCCGCGCTGACAGACATAGATATATTCCGAAATACTGGAATACTATCATTTGATGTAATTGAAAATGCAGCAATAAAAACAATGGAAAGTAAAGCAGAAATAATTTTATTTGTTTTTTTCATAATGATTCTCCTTAAATTAATATTTTTTTAAATCTTGTCTTATCTGGTTAATTACCTTAATGTTATCAGCATTGTCCGCACTGCACTCTGCAAGTACATCTTCTTTTCTGTGCGTAATATCATCAATACATACAGCACATTCTTTAACTGTATCATTGATAACTATATAATCATATTTTTCAACACCTTCTGATTCTTTGGCAGCTTTTCTTAATCTTGCAATTATTGTCTCTTCATCTTCTGTTCCTCTGCCTCTGAGTCTCTTCTCAAGTTCATCGGCATCAGGTGGTGTTATGAAAACAAGAACTGCCTCAGGAAATATCTTCTTAACATTAAGTGCACCAACACTTTCTATCTCAAGAATCACATTCTTTCCTGCGCTAAGCTGCTCATTTACATATGACTTTGGTGTACCGTAGTAATGATCTACATACTTGGCATACTCAAGCAGTCCATCTGCCTTTATCATCTGTTCAAATTCTTCCTCTGAGATAAAAAAATACTCTCTGCCATGCTCCTCACCCGGCCTTGGACCTCTGGTCGTGGCTGATACGCTCAGTGCATAATCATCACCATGCTTTGCCATAAGCTCCTTCATGATAGTACCCTTTCCGGAACCCGAAAAGCCTGAAAAAACAACTAATTTTCCTGTGTTACTCATCACAATCTCCTAAAATTACTCAATATTTTGAATCTGTTCCCTGACTTTTTCTATATCAGTTTTAAGACTGATGCCTGTGTCAGAAATCTTAAGATCATTGGACTTTGAAAGGATGGTATTCGCCTCACGGTTCATCTCCTGTGCGAGGAAATCAAGCTTTCTTCCCACACTGCCACCGGCATTTAGCGAATCCTTCATGGAAAGGATATGGCTTTTGAGCCTGACTGTCTCCTCATCCACACAGATCTTGTCCGCAAAAATAGTGACCTCCTGGGCTATTCTTGAATCATCAAGCTGATTGTCTGCAAGCAGCTCTCTTAGTTTTTCCTCAAGACGCGCACGGTATTCGATAATAATCTGTGGCGAACGCTCCTCAATGAAATCAACATATGATACCATATTATCGAGCTTTTCGCAAAGGTCTTTTTTAAGATTTTCTCCCTCGCGCACACGGCTTTCAACAAATGGCTCAAATGCACCGCGAAGAGCCTTCTCAAGACTGCTCCACAGCTCATCCTCATCTACAGGCTGCTCCTCCATCGCAAATACCTCTGGATATCTCGACAGCGTGCTCACTCTTATATCATTCTCCAATCCGAATTCCTCCGCCATCTGATTAAGATACTTAAGATATTCTCCTGCGAGAGCCTTATTATACTGCAATGAGAGATTATTTTCTGTAAAATCCTCATATGTGATATAAATATCGACCTTGCCACGCTCTATGTACTCCTTAAGCAGAGTCCTTATTGCACTCTCGAAGAAATTGAGCTTTTTAGGCATCTTGATATTGACATCCAGATATCTGTGATTTACAGATTTTACCTCAACTGTAATCTTACGGCTTGCATCTGCGTACTCGTATCTGCCAAAGCCGGTCATACTTTTAATCATAATTTTTCCTTTCGCATATGCATAGATGAGTTTATTATATAACTCCTTGAGATTTTCGTCAAATATATTATAATATAAATATTCATGATTATAAATATTCAGCAGCTTAGAATATTTATAGGAAATAAGGAGGAACATCATGGCTTTAGACGGAATAGTCATTTCAAATATAGTTGCAGAGCTAAACAGCACGATACTAAACTCAAAAATCAGTAAAATCGCAGAACCTGAGGCAGATGAGCTGCTTCTTACCCTAAAGGGACCAAACGGCTCGTTCAGGCTTTCGATGTCTGCAAGTGCATCTCTTCCATTCATCTACCTGACACCCACAAATAAGGTAAGCCCTCTCACTGCCCCTACATTTTGCATGGTTTTAAGAAAGCATATAGCAAACGGACGCATCACAAAGATTTACCAGCCGGGCATGGAGCGTATCATAAACTTTGAAATCGAGCACTTAAACGAGATGGGCGATCTATGCCACAAGGTGCTTATTATCGAGCTGATGGGCAAATATTCAAACATCATCTTTACCGACTCCGATGGTACGATAATAGACAGTGCCAAGCGTATTCCCGCATCCGTAAGCTCTGTGCGTGAGGTGCTTCCTGGCAGAGCCTACAAAATCCCCGCGACACAGGAGGATAAATATAATCCTCTGACTGTAGATTCGAAGCAGTTTGTGGATATTATATCAGCAAAGCCGCTTACTGTTTCAAAGGCTATCTACTCATCCTTTTCCGGCATCAGCCCTCTTGTGGCAAATGAGCTGGCTCATCGGGCAGGCCTTGACGCTGACTCCCCTGTAGCTGCCTACTCACACGATGAGCTTTTGCACCTGGGAAGCAACTTCACATGGATGATGGAGGACATAAAAAATAATCGTTTTACGCCGAATATCGTGCGTGACGGCAATGAACCAAAGGAATTTTCTTCAATAGAGCTGACTCAGTATAGCGATTTAACGGTCACAAAATATGAATCCATATCAGAGGTTTTAGAGCTTTACTACTCTGAGAGAAACACCTATACACGTATACGCCAGAAGTCAGCCGACCTGAGAAAACACGTAAATACTCTCCTGGAGCGAAACCAGAAGAAATATTCCCTGCAGATGAAGCAGCTTAAGGACTCCGAAAAACGCGAAAAGTACAAGGTGTACGGCGAGCTTATCAACGCATTCGGCTACGGACTTACACCGGACGACAAGTTTCTTGAAGCTGCAAACTATTATGATGACAACAAAATCATCAAAATCCCTATCGACAACACAAAAACTCCTGCCGAGAACGCGCAGAAATACTTTGACAAATACGGAAAGATGAAGCGTACTGCCGAAGCATTGAACGAGCTGATTCTTGAAACAAAAGGTCAGATAGACCATCTCGAATCAATTCAGAATTCACTGGATATCGCTTTAAGTGCTGACGACCTCGTCCAGATAAAGGATGAACTGATAGAATACGGTTTTATCAAAAAAGGAAAAGGTTCAAAGAAACAGAAGGTAAAGAGCAAACCCTTCCACTATATCTCATCAGACGGCTTTGATATGTACGTTGGCAAAAACAACTACCAGAACGATGAGCTCACCTTCAAGCTGGCAACCGGAAACGACTGGTGGTTCCACGCCAAGGGCATGCCCGGCTCACATGTCATTGTAAAAGCTGAAAACAAAGAGCTGCCGGACAGCACCTTTGAGGAGGCCGGCAAGCTCGCAGGCTACTACTCAAAGGGCAAAAATGCCGACAAGGTAGAGATAGATTATCTGCAAAAGAAAAATGTCAAAAAGCCAAACGGTGCCGCAGCCGGCTTTGTCGTGTATTACACAAACTATTCTCTCACGATTCACCCGGACATATCCGATATCAGGCAGATTGAGTAAGCAGATTATACTTATTTCATAACCATTCCAAAATGCTTAAAGTAAAAAGCTGATATACACATGCATAGTCATGCGTGCGATATCAGCTTTTATTTTAGCCATTTAAGCTCATCACAGATTCATTCTCTTTAATTGTTCTTTTGCAAATTCATCCATTTTCTTTTTCAGTATTCTGTTTTCCGGTGTACAAAGCGCCGGGTCTGCCTCAAGCACCTCATCCACCATCTCAGATGCTTCCTTTAGCACATCGCTGTCCTGATACACATCCGCAAGTGCAAACGCAAGGTCTCCACTCTGCCTGATTCCAAAGAAATCCCCGGGACCTCTGAGCTTTAAATCCTCACTTGCTATATAAAAGCCATCATTTGATTTATTTAGTATCTCCAGACGTTTTTTTGATTTCTTTGAATTTGACGAATTGATGAAAATGCAATACGACTGTGCATCCCCCCTGCCTACACGGCCTCTTAGCTGATGAAGCTGTGCAAGTCCAAACCTGTCTGCATTCTCTATCATCATGACAGTTGCATTGGGCACATTTACACCAACCTCCACGACTGTTGTGGACACAAGCACCTGCGACTCATTATTTGCAAAGCGCTGCATCACCTCATCCTTTGCCTTGCTCTTCATCCTGCCGTTAAGCACATCTACAGTGATATCCTTTGGCAGTGCCGCTTTAAGCACATTTGCATAGTCTGTGACATTTTCCCCTTCCGAGTTTTCGGTTTCCTCCACAAGAGGGCATATAACATACGCCTGATGGCCGGCTCTCACCTGCTCCTCGATGAAGCTGTAGGCCTTTGGCCTGAATGCTGTGCCAACCACACAGTTCTTGATAGGAAGCCTCTTTGCCGGCACCTCATTTATGACAGAGATATCCATATCACCGTATATGATTATTGCTAACGTACGCGGTATCGGAGTGGCACTCATCACAAGTATATGTGGCTTTCTTCCCTTATCCGAGAAGCTCTCTCTCTGCTTCACGCCAAATCTGTGCTGCTCATCTGTGATAACAAGCGACAGATTGGAAAAATCCGCTTTCTCCTGTATGAGCGCATGAGTGCCTATAATAAGCGCATTTTTCTCGTTTTCAAGGCGCTCATAGGCCTCTCTTTTCTGCTTTGCCGTCATGGAGCCGGTAAGAAGCACAACAGGACTGTCAAGTCCAAACTGACTGACCAGTGAGCAAAACGTCTCATAATGCTGGTTTGCAAGCACCTCCGTCGGAGCCATAATTGCAGACTGATAGCCACATTTTGACGCCCACGCCATAAGGAGAAAAGCAACAATTGTCTTTCCTGAGCCCACATCTCCCTGAATAAGCCTTTGCATCACATAAGGGCTTTTAATATCCTGCTTTATCTCATCTATTGTCTTCTTCTGCGCGCCTGTCAGCTCATACGGAAGCTTCTCAATCAACCCGTCTATAAAAGCATCATCCGTAAACTCAAACTCATTTTTGTCCTTCTGCTGCTTTTTATTCTGATACCGCATGCCCATGATAAATAGAAAAAACTCATCAAAAACAAGCCGTCTTCTTGCCTCCACAAGAGCGTCAAAGTCATCAGGGAAATGTATCTGCTTCATGGCATAATTGTACTCGCAAAAGCCGTACCTATGCCTTATATCCTTAGGCAGATAATCTGACAGCAGTGTATCATGTGACAGAGTCTCCTTTATCGTCTTCACTATCAGATTGTTTGTCACACCGCTTGTCACGGAATAAACAGGCTGCAGCGTATCACGTATAGCCTCGTACTTTTGCACCTCATACACCACAGGCTGCTCCATGACATATCTGCCACCCTTTGGCTTAATATGTCCGTAAAATATAAGATGTCTCCCCTGCACAAGCTGTGCCTTAAGGTATGGCATACGGTACCATACCAGCTGTATCATATGCCCGGGCGAGCCGATATCCTGCAATGTAATCTGCATTCTCGCTGTATTTTTCACTACAGGTGCCTTTTTAATCACAGCATGGATGGCATAGGTGCTGCTTACATTTACATTATTCAGTTCGTCAATATCCGTTATTTCCGGAAACTTTACATAATCCCGGGGAAAATGAAGGAGTATATCACCAACGGTGTATACTCCCATTTTAGCAAATGCTTTTTGTGTTTTTTCCCCAATTCCCTTAACCGCGGTAATCGGTGAAGCTATATCCATATTTGCTCCTAAATATAATAAATATCATTTATATTCTTTAAAAGGCTTTACTCTACAGAAATAACATAATAGTAGATTGGCTGTCCGCCATCGTTGACCTCAACCTCTACATCAGGATATTTCTCTTCGATTGCTGCTGCAAGCTCATTAGCTGAGTCCTCATCAGAATCACTTCCGAAATAGATGCTGACAATCGCAGAATCCTCATCTACCATGGCATCTACCATCTCAAGTGTGGTAGCCCTTAAGTCTGTTCCAACAGAAAGGATGCTCTTGTCGCCGATTCCCATGAAGTCGTTCTGCTTGATGGTTTTTCCGTCAATCTCAGTATCGCGGACTGCATATGTCACCTGTCCTGTCTTGACATTTTCTATCTCAGCCATCATCTGCTCTTTATTCTCCTCGGCGCTGTGGTCAGGGATATAATTTACGAGTGCTGTGATACCCTGCGGAATAGTCTTTGTAGGGATAACAATAATCTGTTTATCTTCAACAAGGTCTACTGCCTGGTTTGCAGCCATGATGATATTCTTGTTGTTTGGCAGGATAAATACTGTCTTTGCATTTACATGCTCGATAGCGTTGAGCATATCCTCTGTGCTAGGGTTCATGGTCTGACCACCCTCTATGAGATAGTCCACTCCAAGGCCTCTAAACACTTCATTCATGCCTTCTCCGATTGAAACAGATACAAAGCCCATTTCCTTTGCAGGCATGTTACTTATCTTTTCATCAGCCTGAGCAGCTTCATAAGCCTCTTCCTCAGCCTTCTGCTGTGCTGCAAGCTTCTGTGAATCCTTGATGAGCTTTTCCTGATGCTCCTCACGCATATTGTCGATCTTTATCTTGCTGAGTGAGCCGAAGGTAAGTGCCTTCTGCAGTGCAAGTCCAGGGTCGTTTGTATGTACGTGAGTCTTTACGATCTCATCGTCAGCTACAACGACTATAGAGTCACCGATTGACTCGAGGAATGCCTTGTATGCGTGCTCCTCATTGTCTGACATTGGCGCATTGAGTACAATAATAAACTCTGTGCAGTAACCAAACTTAATCTCTGCCTCTGTCTCAGCCGAAATCTTTGCAGGAGCTGCTCCTGTTGGTGCGCCCTCGATTGTATAATCAATCTCCTTGCCGATAAGGGCATCATATGCTCCCTTTAATACCTGAACAAGTCCCTGTCCGCCCGAATCCACAACACCTGCCTGCTTTAATACTGGAAGCATCTCCGGTGTCTGGTCAAGCACATACTCAGCCTGCTTTATAACCTCTTCAACAAATGTGACAACATCCTCTGTTTCGTCTGACAGCTCCAGAGCCTTTTCTGCTGCGCCCTTTGCCACTGTGAGGATAGTTCCCTCCTTAGGCTTCATAACTGCCTTGTAAGCTGTCTCAACCGCCTTCTGGCATGCCTCGCAAAGAATAGTGACATCTATTTCATCGTATTCCTTTATAACCTTGCAGAAGCCTCTGAAAAGCTGTGATAAGATAACACCCGAGTTTCCTCTGGCACCTCTTAAAGAGCCTGATGAAATAGCCTTTGCAAGCTCTGCCATGGTAGGATTTGTGAGCGAGCTGACCTCCTTGGCCGCAGACATGATTGTCATTGTCATATTTGTTCCGGTATCACCATCCGGTACCGGGAATACATTCAGCTCATTTATCCAGTCTTTCTTTGAATCAAGATTCTTGGCTCCCGCAAGAAACATCCTTGCAAGGAGCTTTGAATTAATGCTTGTGATCTCCACTTTTTGTAGTCCTCCTTAATCAATTACCCTTACGCCCTCAACGTAAATATTGATCTTTGCAATTTTCATTCCTGTAAATGACTCAACCTTGTACTTAACCGTCTCGATAAGATTGTCCGAAACAGTGCCGATCGAAATACCATACGCTACTATTACATGAAAATCAATGGTAATTTCGTTGTTCTCATCTACCTTTACATTTATTCCATGGTTCAGGTAATCTCTCTTTAAAAGCTTTACAAGACCATCCTTCATGTTGACCGCTGCCATGCCTACTATTCCAAAGCACTCTACAGCTACAGAGCCTGCATAGGTTGCAATAACATCTGTATCAATTAAAATTTGTCCATATTGGGTATCCATCTGTCCCTTCATAATATATACCTCCATCATATTGTGACGTAGCTAATGTTATTATACCTTTTTTTTCACAAAAAGCAAATATTTTTATATTTTATCCTTGCATTCTTTATTTTAATCTGATAGAATACATTTGTTGTGAGCTTAAGAGTATGGTAAGCTTAGTGAAATGCAAGGAGGTGCAATATCATGGCAAAATGTGCAATTTGTGAAAAAGGTGTTCATTATGGAAATAATGTCAGCCATTCTCATAGAAGATCAAATCATGTTTGGAAGTCAAACATTAAGAAGGTTTCTTGCAAGGTCAATGGAGTTCCACAGAAGTTATATGTATGTACTTCATGTTTAAGATCTGGCAAAGTTGAGAGAGCTTAGTCTTTATTTTTGAATCTTTTGAATTTTAAAGGACATCCGTTTGGATGTCCTTTTTATTTGCTCACATATATGAAATTAATCCTGCTTATCGTCCTCTGCCTCGTCTACCTTTACATCGTCGAGATTAAGGTCATCATTTTTTCCCTTTGAGAAGCGGCTTACAATGTCCGGCACCATATCAAGAATCTTTGTCATGCCGTCCTGATTCTTTACATTGACAAGCTTTGTCTGTCCATTCTGGATAACGAGCACTGCACTTGGCTGAATCTTTCCACCCATACCGCCGGCTCCGTTATTTTTCTTTTCTGCCGAAAATGCTCCTGCTGCCACTCCAAACGACACATCCACAAGCGGAAGTATGATTGTATCCCCTATATGAATCGCATCACCAACTACAGTCTTTGTAGTGATAAAACTGTCCATCCCCTTGAAAAGTGACTCTACTGTGTTATTGAAACTATTATCTGCCATAATATCTTCCTCCTATCTGCTTATCCTATTATATAATCTGCGGCAGTTTTTATCAAATAAAATTCTAAGTGTTGCCGCTAAAATACTTATTACTATCACATGCCCCTTTATGTCAAAGCTGCCCTTTGCATATGGATTTTCACTCTCGAAATCAGGTGTAATCCGCCATCTGTTTGTATAGCCGACAGGAAAGCATGCTAAAACACCTAATGAAATGCCTGTTGTATCAGGCGAGCCGGTTGAATAAACCATTGTAAGCTTAAGCCTCCTTGGGCATATTCTTTTAAGAATGATAAAAAGCTCTTTTTTCAGATGTGAAAAAGCAGCTTTATTTCTCTCATCACTGTATTCTCTTTTTAGCTTATAGATACAGTTTTTTATTCTATCTGACTTATCTTTAAATTGTTTTTTATGTACATCATTATCCGCAATTTGAATACGTCCACCAAAACCGATGATCCATGAATAAAATGTACTATTTATAATGTGTCTTACTTGGACACAATAAAGATTTTCATTTATTTTTTTTGGATGAATATTTT
>OGNQ01002040.1_pt1 | contig 11080 bp, 9 predicted proteins | sample 1573481 | NCBI WGS metagenome assembly OGNQ01 (sample SAMEA2581920, study PRJEB24529) | metagenome | biome: Human gut stool | place: China | collected 2011 | reverse complement strand
TACCAGAGCCTGTTAGGGTGGGACGAGTAACGACGGTCTCACGCTTTTTTTGTGTCGTCACACAGGACTTCCGTGCCCAAGGTGTGATGGATACGTTGATGAATGTAGCCAGTATTCCGGAAGAAAGCGAAAGCCGACTTCCGAGTGAGGGATTGCCTCCCGTCACAGCCGCCGGTTCGCAAAGATGCGGGACCGGGGTGTCCTTGGAGTATGTCCTGCATCAGACGCACGGTCTTCCGCAAGAATGCCGATGGTATGTTTTGAGAGCTACGTATGGACGTGAACGGGAGGTTGAAGACCTATTGAAGAAACGGGGCGTTTTGGTGTATGTGCCGAAACGGAAGACGTTGAAGATGGTAAAAGGAGAGAAGAAGAAAGTAGAGGAATCCCTCTTGCCCAATCTTGTTTTTGTGTTTACGGACGAGTGCACGGCCCGCCGTTTGGTGGCATTCCCATTGAAATCTGAATCCCGTCGTAAAGACAAGATGCCCGTAAGCCTCCATTTCATGTACGACCATACGTCTTTGAATGAAAACGGGCTGAATGACGTGGTGGTTATACCCCACAAGGAAATGGTCAATTTTATTCGTTTTACCATCGGAGGGAGCGAATCTATCCGTGCCGTCTCACCGGCTGATTTCCGGATCAAGAAAGACCAGCACGTCGTGATTACCGAAGGGGATTTCAAAGGCGTAGTAGGACGCGTGGCCCGTATAGACCGCCAGACTTGTGTCATCGTGGACTTGCAGCCGATATGCTTTCTGGCTTCGGCCTATATCCCCAAGGCTTTTTTGAGGGAAGTGCCCGTACAGGATAAATCACGTAGATAATAAAAAAGGTAGAAATGTTTGGTTTATTCTTTTTTGGCCGTTATCTTTGTGGAAGAATCGTTTAAACAGGTTGTGAAAATGAGGTTTCCCATAGGCATACAGAATTTTAGAACTTTGAGGGAGGATGACTATTTGTATATAGACAAAACGGAGTTGATATACAAATTGGTTGATACCGGTCGTTATTATTTCCTGAGCCGCCCGAGACGGTTCGGTAAATCTCTTTTGGTTTCTACTCTCGAGTCTTATTTCCAAGGGAAGAAAGAACTGTTCAAAGGCTTGGCCATGGAACGTTTGGAGAAAGATTGGACGGCACGTCCCGTGTTCCATCTTGATTTGAACGTTGGGAAATACGAAAGTACCCAGTCGCTTTTGGATACGTTGAATGAAGCTTTGACGGTTTGGGAGCAGGAATATGGGGCTGCGGAAGCTGAACGCAACGTGGGCTTGCGCTTCAAAGGAGTTGTGCAGCGTGCTTACGAAAAGACAGGGTACAGGGTCGCGATATTGGTGGACGAGTATGACAAGCCGTTGCTTCAGAACATCGGCAACAACGAGCTTCAGGAAGAGTTGCGTGGCATCCTCCGTTTGTTTTATTCCGTGCTCAAGACGCAAGACCGCTACATTAAGTTCGGGCTGCTGACCGGAGTGTCGAAGTTCAGTAAACTCAGTGTGTTCAGTGACTTGAACAATCTGGAAGATATTTCGCTCAATCGCAATTGGGCTTCACTTTGCGGCATTACGGAAGAGGAATTGCACAGCGGGTTGAAACCGGCGGTGGAGGAGATGGCGGAAAGTAACGGACTGACTTATGAAGAAACACTGGACCGATTAAAAGAAATGTACGATGGTTATCATTTCGATCGAGATTCCATAGGGGTGTACAATCCGTTTAGCTTGTTGAATGCGTTGAAGAACAAACAATTCAATGATTATTGGTTTGAAACAGGCACTCCCTCTTTCTTGGTGGAGATACTGAAACGTACGAATTATGAATTGAACAATCTGGCGCACGAAGAACAAACCTCGGATATGTTGAACAGCATAGATTCTGTATATAGGAATCCGGTTCCTCTACTTTATCAGAGTGGTTATCTGACCATTAAAGGATATGACGAACGTTTCAGAATGTATAAGTTAGGCTTTCCGAACCAGGAAGTGGAAAACGGATTTGTGCGTTACTTATTGCCATATTACTCCCCGAAAGAAAGGGGTGAATCGGAGTTCTTCATCCAAAAGTTCATCCAAGAGGTAGAGCGCGGTGATGCCGAAGCTTTCATGGAACGTTTGCAGACGATGTTCGTTGACAATAGTTACCAAGTAATGGGCAAGATGGAGCTCTACTTTCAGAACACCATGTATGTTATCTTCAAGATGATGGGCTTTTATACCGAAGTGGAGCGCACCACCCATCGCGGCCGTATCGACATCGTCATCAAAACGTCGGATTACATCTATGTGATGGAAATCAAACTCGACGGCAGTGCCGATGAGGCTTTGCAACAGATTCATGAGAAAGGTTATGCCGAGCCTTACCGTAAGGATGGCCGGAAGGTGTTCCTCGTAGGTGTGAACTTTTCGTCTGATACCAAAGGGGTGGAAGAGTGGAAGGTTGAGGAGTAGAAAAGTAAGTGTCCAAGAATGGCGTATTGCTCCAAAGTATAAAAAGAATGACCTTCGTTGCCGTAATTTCGAAAGATTATTCATCTCGTTATAAGGCAGAAGCAATTCTATAGGAGTGCCCCTCCAACTGTCTGCCTGAAAAATAAATATTTAGTCTTGAAATCCCTTTATTTCCTGAAAAATGTACAGGATAGTGACCATAGTATGCCAAAATGAGACGTTTACGGGATAAACTGTATGATGGTTCTTGTCACGGAGGGCGATAGCACTATTACATATACAATTAATGGATAACCCAACAACTAACAACAAACGGATAGCGAAAAATACACTGCTCCTATACGTCAGGATGTTATTCATGATGGTGGTAAACCTTTATACCTCGCGTGTGATACTCCAGACATTAGGAGTTGAAGATTTTGGCATAAACAATGTGGTTGGTGGGGTAATCACCATGCTCGGATTTCTTACAAGTTCGCTTGGTGCTGCTTCCTCACGCTTTGTCACTTATGCGTTGGGTAGAAATGATATAGTTGTCATGAAAAAAACGTTTGGCTCTGTCTTTGTCATTCACTTGTTTCTAGGAGTGGCAGTGATATTGATAGGTGAAACCTTTGGATTGTGGTTCATGACTACGCAATTGCAGATACCTGCGGAAAGAGAAGCTGCTGCTTTTTGGGTTTATCAGTTTTCTGTTCTTTCTTCCGTCGTTGCCGTAATCAGCGTGCCTTTTAACGCTAGCATCATAGCACATGAAAAAATGTCAGCTTTCGCCTATATCAGCATTATGGATGTCATTCTTAAACTGGTAATTGTCTATATGCTAACAATGATTCCATACGACAAGCTGATTACCTATTCTTTCTTATTCTGTTGCATACAGATGTTGGACATGGTAATCTACAATATATATTGCCATCGAAAGTTTAAGGAAGTGCGAGGGAAACTTATTATAGACAGATTGATGTTCAGGGAGTTATTTGCTTTTGCCGGGTGGACAATGAATGGGAATCTGGCTGTCATAGGCTATACGCAGGGATTGAATATTCTGCTGAATGTGTTTTTCGGTCCAGTGGTGAATGCTGCAAGAGGTATTGCCGTCCAAGTGCAGAACGCCGCCATGAATTTCAGCAGGAACTTTCAGATGGCCATCAATCCACAGCTTACAAAGAGCTATGCGGTTGGCGACCTCACGCACATGCACCAGTTGTTGAGTTCTAAGATTTCATTTTTCCTTATGCTGATGATTTGTCTGCCTATAATGTTGGAGGCGGATTTGATTTTGCAATGGTGGTTAGGAATAGTACCGGAATACACGTCAAGTTTCTTGCGGTTGATTCTTTGTTCAAGTTTGTTGAATACATTGGCAAATCCGATTCTCGTTTCAGTTCATGCTACGGGGAAACTAAGGCGGTTTCAGTTGGTAGAAGGCACCATGTTGCTTTGCATAGTTCCGGTAGCGTATCTGGTCTTGAAATTTTTTCATCTTCCACCCGAATGTGTGTTTGTTGTGCATATTATCGTTGAGATTCTCACGCAATGTGCTCGTGTAAAGATTGTGTTACCCATGATTTCAATGAAGTTGGACGGATATGTGACGGATGTGATAGTCCCGATATTGAAAGTTTTGATACTTGCTCCCATCATCCCTATTGCCGTATATAACTGTTTGGGTACTGGAGTCATAAACTTCTTTGCGGTGTGTGTGCTTGCGTTATGTAGTGTGTTTGTAACCGTCTATTGGACGGGATGTACCGTAAGCGAAAGGGAGTTCATAAAAAAGAAATCGTTAGATATCCTTAATAAGGCAAGAAGATAAAAAGGAAAGAGGTCCTGAAAGTATATTTGTGATTTTTTTTGATACAAATAATATTATATATTGTGTGTGAAATACCAAATATTACCCATTGACAGAATTAAATTGATAAAATAAATAAAGTGTAAGGGGGGTATATTACTGATTGTTTGTAAATTAGTAGTGGTTAAACTATTGATTTACAATCAAACTATGCACAACCTATATGCAATATTTGCAAAATATCTGAACATATGCAAGCAAGTGGCAGGTAATTTGGTAAATGAATCAGGTAATATTCCTAGAAAAGACGTTGTTCCGCGATTCTCCGATCTTGAAGTAATTGCGTTGAATATAATTTCAGAAGCAATAGGAATTGACAGTGAATCTTTGCTATTTGCTAAATTGCAGGAGTATAGAAAGGAAATTCCTAATCTTATCTCTCGCAGACAATATAATGACAGACGTAAGATAACCTCACCTCTGTGCAATGCAATCAGGGAAGGTTTGTATAGGAAATAGATGGAGGTGAAGATTATTTCTGTTTTTTGAAAGCCTATAGAGGTCTGTCGTTTTGCTGTAGTATGGGAAAGAATAATTTTGAGAAAGTGCTGTAATTGGGATACTGTGTTTCACAAGGAATACATTATTACGGATATAAGCTGCATTCAGTCTGTGGATTAAGTGGCGTAATCCATTCTTTTGATTTTATCAAGGCAAGCGTACATAACATTCATTATTTGAAAGACGTAAAGGTTGAATATTGCAACAGTACTTTTATAGATGACGGAGGGTATATAAGTGCTAGTGTATAATTGGATTTGTTTGAAACTGCAAATATCAGACTAGAAGTTCCATACAGAGCTAATCAGAAAGGGTGGAAACCTGTATTTTCCGGGTTTGCCAAAGTAAGAAAAAGAATCGAGATACTATTCTCACAGCTATGTGATTAATTTATGATTGTAAGAAATTATGCGAAAGATACTGATGGGTTGTTTACCCCAATTATAGGGCAGATTAGCGCACTTACAATCCTACATACATCAACTATAAAAATAACCGCCCCATTGGCAAAGTTAAGTATACGCTGATTTAATATCGCCAACGGGTATTAAATATAAGGTAATGGTATTGTCTAATTTTGTAGTAATTAGTTTAAAAGTAACTATTCGGTCTTTTTTACAGTTTTTTAGGTGAAATATTATTTATAAGGTTTTATGCTGAATTTGCTAATAACATTATTATTGTTGTTGTTTATTGCTCGTAACCCAAAGAAGGGGATTGTTTTTACAGCAATGGTAATCCAACCGTTAACATATATTGGGTCCGGTATAGGTACGATTAGTATGTATTATATCTTATCGGCCTTTTCATTGATAATTGTCTTTTTATCTCCTATTAAAAAGAATCTTTCTACATATCCAAAATCTTTATTCTTAACATCTTTTCTGATGGCATTATCTTTCCTGTTGACAACTATTTTTAATGATTGGTATCATGTAGAAATCGTTATGGCCAATCTCTTGACACAATTAATTTTTCCTATATTGTATTGGTGTGTTTTAGATGACACAATAACTATTAAATATTCAATAAAATGTCTTTCGACGATAAGTTGGGTAGCTATTGTTGTGGTTATACCTGAACTACTTTTATCACATAATTATATCACTGATATAATAAATAAAATTTTTATTACGACAGATTTTGTGATAGATTCTGAAGGTATGCGTTATGGTATAAAGCGTACGAATTCAATTTTTTCATACTTTTCAACTTTTGGCGTTTTTTGTTGTTTAAGTTCATTTATTGTTTGGGTATTAGTAACTAAACTAAAATATGAAAAGAAAAAATATGTATATTTGATGTTTTTGTTGCCTTTTTGCGCCTTTACAACAGGTTCAAGAGCTATTTTTCTTGCTTTGTTTTGTATATTGTTAGGGTTGTTTACTAGTAAAAGAATTATAAAAACGAATGTATTTAAACTGTTTATTGTTACTTGTATAGTGCTGAGTCCTTATGTTGTTGATTACTTATTTACAATAGTAGATAGTATTATCAATTCAAGTGACACATCTTCCGTAGAGGGTAGTAATTCTGATTTAAGAATGATGCAGTGGAATATTTGTCTTCCTTATTTTTCTCAATCTCCAATATGGGGGAATGGTCGTTTGTTTATTTGGGAATATGTGGCATATAATAATCCAATGTTGCTTGGGGCTGAAAGTCTTTGGTTTTCTCTTTTGGTAGATTATGGATTAATGGGTGCCTTAACGTATATATTGATGATTGCGGCTTGTTGTATTGTTTTGTATAAGTATAATTCACGTTTAATATGGATGCCAATAGGTTATTTTTTGATATTGTCTCTTTCTCCTGATAGTGGCATTGAGTATAATCAGTTACTTACATTTGTCGTTCTCTCTATAAGAATATTGCAAAGTTACGAAAGAAGTGTTGTTCGTGATGCTGTACATTAGTAAAGGTTTGAGGTTTATCCTTATACAGGGAAGTATTAATTAATATCTTTTTTTAAGAAGCTATGAAGATTTCTTTTTCGGTTATAGTTCCTTTATATAATAAAGAGAACTATATATGTAAAACAATTGCTTCTGTGCTTGCACAAAGTTATCAAAATTTTGAGTTGATCGTGATAGATGATGGATCTACAGACGGAAGTTTGAAGAATGTTGTCGATTTGTCAAATGAGAGCGAAAAAATAAGGGTTATACATCAGGAAAATCAAGGTGTTTCGATAGCAAGGAATCGCGGTATATTCGAAGCTCGTAATGATTATATTTGTTTTTTAGATGCTGATGATATTTGGAATGAAAACTGTTTGAATGTATACGCGTCATTAATTGAAGAATATAGAGAATATAGTGTGTTTTGTGTAGCTCAAACTAATTATAAATATAATGAAATTTTTAAGAACGGACAGACGGTAGTAATCATGGACTATTGTCGGTATAATATGTTGGTGCAAACCAGTTGTGTTTGTTGTGAGAAGCGAGTTTTTCAGAATGTAGGAATGTTTCCTGAAAAGATACAAATGGGTGAAGATCGTGATATGTGGCTGAGAATTGCTTGTAAATATCCTATTGTATATAAAAACTTAGATTTGGTTGCTCATTCTGTAAATACTGAAAATAATTTATCTCAGAAACATCACCCATTGGATAAAACTTTTGATTATAGTAAATGGTATTCTTATTCTTCTGATTATAAGCAAAATATAAATAAGTATGCTTCTCGTATGCTATTAATCCAAGCTTTTGATGAATTTAAATTTGGAGAGATTGATAATGTTTTACTGTTGTTAAAAAAAATAAAAAGATATTATTACTTCAAAAGGATTTATTTGATGGGCTTGTCTGTATTTTCAAAATATATAATGTGCTCAATTGCAAAAAATGAAAGAGATGACTAAAAAATGGATCGTACGGCTTAGTGGAGGCATAGGAAATCAATTGTTTATGTATGCTTTTGCTAAGTATATAGAAAGTGTGTGTCATAAGGATGTTTATATGGACTGTATGTCTTATCGTCGTTCCAATCTCCGAAAACCGGAGATTTTATCGATATTTCCATCTATAAAAAGACATGATTTATTTTTGAATGATGTGGCTTTGCGCGGAGGAGTAAAGTATGTGATGTCGTGTCTTATGAAGCTTCTTTCTCATTATACAATTTACGATACAGGTGATGCCGGTTGTGTAGATATTAAGGATTTGTGTGGGGATAAAGAAATCTATTTTACAGGATTTCATCAGACTGGGGTATATGTGGATTGGTTAAAGAAGAATAATCTTTTTGCTGATATATTTGCTCCGCGGCAAGATGTTCCTGATATAATAAAATTCATATTAAATGAAATTTCTTTATCAGAAAATCCTGTATCTGTACATGTAAGAAGAGGAGATTATGTGGAAGCTTGGGCTAGAGATAAGTATTTGGTTTGTACATCTGGTTATTACCAAGAGGCCATAAGAAAATTGCAAAGAGGTAATGTACGTTTTTTTGTATTTTCTGACGATGTGGATTGGGTACGAAAGAATATTCCATTGCCAGACAATACTTTTTTTGTTACTGATGCCTGTGAAGTAAATACTTATTGGTATATTTGGCTGATGTCTAAATGTAAGCACAATATTATATCCAATTCAACATTCAGTTGGTGGGGGGCCTATTTAAATGAAAATAAAGAAAAAATCGTTGTTGCTCCATCATTATGGCAACGCGGAACAGAATTTACTCTTAACCAAGAAGGATGGGTTGTTATAGATGTAAAGTAATAGGGTTAATAAGTTACTTAAAAAGATTGTTCTCAGATTTTTGGTTGGTAAGAAACTTAGAGTTGACTTTTTATCAAACGTTTCATTAAAGTCAAAATTTGAAAGATTGAATTATATAGGTAAAAATTGTATTTTCGATGGTGGAATGGGCTTGGGTACTTATATGTCTGATGGTACGATCTTTTTTTGGTAAGATTGGACGTTTTACTTCTATTGCATCAGATGTGACTGTTTTTATAGGAACACATCTTTATGCTTATTCGTTTGTAATGACTTTTTTTATTATACTTTTCTGTCTCTGAATATAGAACGAATACTTTTGCAAAAAGATCGCTTTTTCAGGAGTTGAGGTTTGCTGAACATGATTTTTCTGTTGTTGTAGGAACTTATTGTTGGATTTGCTATGGAGCAAAATTAGTGAGAGGAGTAAGAATTGGGGATGGAGTGATTGTTCTTGCATGTGCCGTTATTACAAAAGATGTACCTCCGTATTCGATAGTGGGTGGTGTCCCTGCTAAGGTGTTGAAATATAGATATAAGGAGGAAGATATACAGATTCTGAGAAATATAAAATGGTGGAATCATGATATCAGTTGGTTTGAAGCGAATTAGGAGAGGTTATGTGGTATAGAGTAAATAAAGATTTTGAATCAATGCAACCAAAGATAAGTGTGATAATTCCGGTTTATAAAGTTGAGAAATATTTGGATCGTTGTGTCAATTCTGTGTTGAACCAAACCTTGAAAGATATAGAGGTTATATTGATTGATGATGGTTCGCCTGACGGGTGTCCAGCTATGTGCGAAGAATATAAGAAAAAGGATAATCGTGTGAGGGTGATACACAAGGAAAACGGAGGTTTGGGCTATGCACGTAACAGCGGATTGGAAATCGCGACAGGAGAGTATATTGCTTTTGTCGATTCTGACGATTTCATCGAGGAAGATATGTATGAAAGCCTTTATAGTGACGCAATAAAATACAATGCAGATGTGGTGTTTTCAAATGTGAAGTTTTACAAGGATGGAAAGACGACCACAAGAGAGGATGTAGAAGAACAAACAGTGTTCAGCGGAAAAGAAGCTGTAAAGAGCTTTTTATTAGATATGGTGGCACCGTTACCCAATGAGTGTCGAGACGTGAAGTATATGGTTAGTGTATGGCGGGCCTTATACAGGTTTGATATTATAAAAACTCATTTTATACGTTTTTTCTCAGAGAGGGAAATCGTTTCAGAAGATTTACCATTTAACATAGAATTTCTGAAGTATTCAGAGAATATAGTATACTCTGATAAGGCTTTTTATAATTATTGTTATAATTCTGTATCATTGTCGAAAACGGCTTCTTTTGAGAAGTATGATAAAATGGTGGGACTTGTAAAATTGATAAAATCACAATTAGAGGAACTTTTTTCTTATAGTGTTTATTCTTTGCATTATTATCGCTATGTTTTGTTTGTATTACGAATTTCACTTTTGGGAGATTTACGTATTTGTAGAGAGCAAAATATGAATTGGCGTCAGCAATTCCGTAGGCGGTGTAGTAATGAAGTTTATGCAGAGGTGTTGGCTGCCTATCCTATGGGCAAAATGCCGCTGAAGTTTAGGTTATTTTATGGTTTCATTAGAAACGGATTTTCATTTGCAGTAAAGGGGATGTTAATGTTGTTAGAAGGAAAGCGATTATGATACGAAATAAAAAAGATTTAAAGAATTATATTAGTGCTGATTTCAAAGCCCAAGGAATGGAACATCCCTTTCTTGCAAGACTAACATATGGCGAGAATTGGCAGATGTTCAGTTATATGAGAACGTTGAGATATTTAGAATATTATAAAAACACACGTCGTTCTTTGTATGGAAAGTTGCTGTTTGCTTATTATCTCCTACGACATAGACGGAATTGTTTAAAATATGGTATTACAATAGCACCTAATGTTGTAGGTCCGGGATTACAGATTGTGCATACGGGGTTCAGGCGTTTTGGAGAACCTGGTATGAAAATAGGGGCAAATTGTACGGTGCTCCCAATGGTGCTTCTTGGTAAAAAAAGACCGGGTGTTGATATTTCAAAATTTGAAATTGGTGATAATTGCTATTTGGGGGCAGGTTCGATTGTGATGGGGCCTGTGAAGATAGGTGATAATGTTACAGTTGGTGCGGGGGCTGTGGTGACGAAAGATGTACCCGATAATTGTGTGGTAGCAGGTAATCCTGCTGTGGTTATATCTCATAAGATAATAGTTGATTAGGTTATATGAATGCGATTTTATTGCAATGCAAATTCTTTTTGGTTGCATGGCTTAATGTGACATATAACCTTTTCCCCAATCCCTTACGGAGATATTATTTACATTTGTTTGGGATACATGTGGGGAATGGAAGTTGCATTCATAGGGGATGCCGTTTTTTTCATGTCGGAAAACTTTCTATAGGGCGGAATTCTGTAGTGAACTTTGGATGTTATCTTGATAACCGAAGAGGGATTGTCATTGGTGACAATGTAGGGTTGGCACATCATGTCAAGGTTTATAC
>OGNQ01002038.1_pt1 | contig 11087 bp, 5 predicted proteins | sample 1573481 | NCBI WGS metagenome assembly OGNQ01 (sample SAMEA2581920, study PRJEB24529) | metagenome | biome: Human gut stool | place: China | collected 2011 | reverse complement strand
AAGAACGTACAACGAGTTTTTAGTTATTTATATTGGGAGTTTTGACACGCCCTCCACGCCGCCCTCTGAAGTCCTCCCACAGATTTCACCGAATTCACAGAAACGACTGGTGAGGAATATTCTCCCACAGATTTCACAGATGCTCACAGATGGTTAGGCTGCGTAGGGTTCTCCCACAGAATTCGCAGAATTCACAGAAGTTTCTGGCGCAAGATGTTCTCCCACAGATTTCACAGATTTCCACAGATCTTTAGGTCGCGTAAGGTCCTCCCACAGAATTCGCAGAACCCACAGAAGCGACTGGTGAGGAATATTCTCCCACAGATTTCACAGATGCCCACAGATGGTTAGGCTGTGTAAGGTTCTGTGGCTTCTGTGGGAAGATGGTTTGGTGGCTGCGTGGGTATGGCAGGATGCCATACCCTCCTAATCCGCAATCTGTGGGAATTTTCGTAGGAGGGAATGTGCGTTTTGTGTGAGTTAATAGTGTAAAAACTTAAAAAAATTGTGAAAATTTTTGCTGCTATACATATTTTTATTAAATTTGCAGCGAAGAGGGAGTGCGTAGTGCCGGAGTGCGGCGCGTAACACGCAGAATACGCAGAACACGCCAACACAAAGCAACACACCCCCCCCCCCACTACTGAAAACCGAAAGAAACCGATTTTAAAACCGATTTATTCAAACAGAATTTTTTTAATTAACTTAATTCAATAACAATTTATTAACAAACAAAGAAAGGATTTAGTATGAAAAAAATCTTATCTCTTCTTTCGATGTTGATGATTACCGTAACGGCATTTGCTACAAGCTATACGGACAAACTTACCTACAAGTTGACCGTATTTACAGCTTTGACAAAGGATTTGCCCGCAGGTGAACTCACCATCGAACCTTATGGCACATCAAATTATACGGTGACTGCCAAAGGATGTGATTTGTCTGATTTTGATGCAGGTAACTGGGACGAAATCGTTTGCGAGGACGTTGCAGGTACAAAAGACGCAAATGGTGTTACCACAATCACACTGGATAACCCTTATGCTTACCGTACATCAGACAAAACAAGTTTTTCAAACACTAAACTCGTTGTGAAGTTCAACGGTACAAAGGCTTATGCTCATTTCGAGGGCAAGATAAAAATCGGGCTTGCTTTGCGCGCTTTTGAGTACACCTTCGGCACAGACGAAGGCTTCGACGGCGGCGGTTCTACCGGCGGTGGCGAAGTAGCAGCACCTTTCGAGAAGGTTAACTTCGTAGGCGATGGCACTAACTTCAACTGGAGCATCCCAGTAAATTGGGATACACAGAAGATCGTTATGTCTATCGACCCATCTACATGTACTGGTGCTTGCGAAGATATTATTGGTCTTGGTCAAGTTGCAACAGCTTGGGATAATACTCTCCACTTATATCGCAAGCCTAACGGCACCCTTCAGGGATACTTCAATGTACCTGGTGGCAGCAACAACAACACCAATCCGTTCGATGAGACCAATCCAATTAAGGTTGAGGTGTCAAAGGCTAAGGGCTTTGTTGTTAATGACGTGGTGAAGATTCCTGCAAGCGAAATGAGTGCTCTCTTCGCTCTCTCAACAGTTAATATGGGTACTGGTGAAGGCTCTAACGACAAGTCACGTGCTACATACAACTACGTTAAGGTAGTTGATAAGGATTGGACAGAGGTTCCTCCTGTAACTGTTGTTGGCACCAAGGAGTTCAAAAACGTTGCTTACACCACTTCAATGGGTGGTAACGGAACTGCAACTGTAACATTCACTGAGATGTCTGACGGTACATTCCCGATGACATTCGTTTCTGACGATTTAAATGTTAAAGCTGAAAACCTCACAAAGGATACAGACGAGAAGGGTCGCACTACTTACACTGGTACAGCAAAACGCACAGATGTTGATGTAACATTCACTGTTAAGGCTGTTGTTTACACAGAGGGCACAGAGGAAAAACTCTACATGACAATGGATAACGGCTCAAGCTTCGTTGTTACTGTTGGTGAGGATCCTGACTACGTTGCTCCTGTAGTTTACAAGAACACTCTGAAGGTAGTTCGTGGCACAGACACCAAGGCATATGAAAACGCTGAGGTATCTGTACTCGTTAAGGGCGAGAACAAGTACGCAGTTACTATCCCTTCATTTACTGATATGGACCAAATGGAAGGTACAATCGGTAAGCTCACATTCGAGGCTACTGGTGTAGAGGAAAATGGCACACTCAAGCTTACTGCTACTTCTGCTACAACAACTCAGGAAGGTGGCAGTGGTTGGGATGCAGCTGCTTTCACAGCTTCTATGGATGCTACTGTAACTGGCGAGACTCTCGCAGGTACATTCACAGTAGTATATCCTAATGATGCAACTAACTATACATATACATTGTACTATGGTGTTGAGCCTCCAACAACTCCAGAGGCTCCTAAGGATGTAACCGTTGTTGAGAAGTATCAAGCTGACGGCTCAGGCTTCTCTCACACAATCAATGTTGATTGGGATAAGCAGAAGATTGTTGCTTCTATCGACTTCTCTAACGGTGGTGACGACAAGGATATCCTTGCTATGACTACTGGCAATAGCTTCGCTGCATTCCAGACAAGCACATACCGCACAATGCACTGGTATTGCAATCAGACTGCAAAGCAGATGTCTGGTTTCTTCGCAAAGGACGGCGCTGGTAACAACAACACCGGTCGCATGGACGTTGCTGACTGCCTCGCAAAGTTCGAAATCTCTAAGGCTGAGGGTCTGAAGGTTAATGGTGAGGTTAAGATGACTCCTACTGTTCTTGAAGATCTCCTCACAGGCGCTCCTATCATCATCGGTAGCGGTGAGTCTCCTAAGTTCAGCAATGCATTCTACAACTACATCAAGGTAGTTTCTCTCGATTGGAAAGAGCCGACAGAGCCTGAGGTAACTGAGGTTTCTAACAAGACATACACAAACAACCTCCGCATCCTTGATGGCGAAACGACAGTTGTTGAAGAGGCTGAAGCTAATGTGAACATCGTTAAGTACTCTGACGAGTCTTATAAGGTTACTCTTAAGAACGTTAATATGCTCAACAAGACTCAGGACCTCGTATTCGTAGGTAAGGCACTCATTGAAGAGGCTCCTACTGAGGCAACAGAGCCGCTCACAATCATTGCTAAGTCGGATGCTGCTACAACAGAATTCTTCGGCGAGGAGATGAGCGCAACATTCGAGATCACAGAGGTTTCTGCTGAAGAGATCAAGATGGGCTTTGTTCTCAATAATACAAGCTTAGAATATCAGGGCGAGTTCAACTACACTGAGGAAGAAACACCTGAGGTTTACACAAGCAACCTCCACATCTACGACGCTGCAGCTCCTGAGACAGACCTCTTCCAGGCTGACCAGGCTAAGGTAGAGTTCTTGGCTACTGCTACAGGTGAGTTCAAGCTCACTCTTAAGGACGTAACACTCAACGAGAAGAAATCTGACCTCGTATTCACTGGCACACTTCCTACACCACAACCTGGTGGTCAGGATCCGCTCGCAGAAGAGGGTGAAACAACTCCTGCTGAGCCAGCAATGGTTCTCAACGCTACTGCTGACGAGGCTACTGCTACATTCCTCGGTACTACATCTGCAACAGCTGTGTTCAATGTAATCATGAATGATGAAGCAGAAACTGAAAACGATGCATTCGCACTCACATTCACTATCACAGCAGGTGAGAAGACTCTCGGTGGTGAGTTCAACTACGAGAAGCAGGATACTCCAGATGAGAAATATCCTGTCAACTTCGACAAGACAGCTAAGAGCACACATAGTAGCCGTGCCCTCAACAGCTTCTCTCTCCAGCAGACTGGCAAGGACAAGCAGACAGAATCTGTATACGCTTCAAAAGCTGCTTACGAGGATCACACATCTAAGGTGTTCACAGTTGAGGCTGGCAGCGAACTGACAGCTTCGTTCGATTACACAGGCGAATGGATGCATAGCTTCGTTTACATCGACTTCGATAACGATGGTCAGTTCTCTTACAAGGAAGGACAGTGGGATCAGACTGGCACCGATTTGGTAGCATTCAGCTTCTACTCTCTCGACTCTAACCCAAAGAACGATGCATCTGGTTACAACTCAGTAGGTGATGAACTTACAGGAGATGCTCGCAATACTTATGCTGCACCTTCGTTCAAGGCTCCTGCTAAGGCTGGCGAATATCGTATCCGCTTCAAGTTCGATTGGAACTGCATCCTCCCTGGTGGTTCAAGCAGTATCCTCTCTGACGGTGGTGGCGTTTGGGACGCAACTCTTAAGGTTGTAGAGCCGGTTGTTGACGGCATCAGCTCAATCAACGCTGAGGTTGCTAATGGTGAGACACAGCTCTTCACAGTTAACGGCGTTAAGCTTAACAAGCTCCAGAAGGGTCTGAACATCGTTCGCACTGCTGACGGCAAGGTTAAGAAGGTACTCGTTAAGTAATCATAGGAGGGTATGGCATCCTTGCCATACCCACGCATCCACATAACTAACGTAAGAGGGCATGGCATTCCGCCATGCCCTCTTTGTGTTTTCCCCCCAGGGGGTGCGTGTTCTCCCCACGGAATGCACGGAACCCACAGAAGTTTAGGGTGCGTGTACTGCCCACAGAACACACTTAGGAGGGTATGGCATCCCTGCCATACCCACGCCGCCCACTGCCAATCCTCCCACAGAATTCACGGAATTCACAGAAGTTTCTGGCGCAAGATATTCTCCCACAGATTTCACGGATGGGCACAGATTAGGAGGGTATGGCATCCCTGCCATACCCACGCCACCCTCTGCCAATCCTCCCACGGAATTCACAGAATTCACAGAAATTTCTGGCGTAGAAGAGCCTCCCACAGATTTCACAGATGCTCACAGATGGTTAGGTTTCTGTGGGTTCTGTGGGAAGATAGTTTAGTGGCTGCGTGGGTATGGCAGGGATGCCATACCCTCCTAATCTGTGGGCATCTGTGAAATCTGTGGGAGAATATACGCAGCCAGAAAATTCTGTGAAATCTGTGAATTCCGTGGGATAATTAATGTTGGTGCACGAGTGCTCGGTTGGTGCAGCGGAGACCGCTGAAACCCCTAAGAGGGTTGCGTGGGTATGGCAGGATGCCATACCCTCCTACAATTGTCCAGACTGGGGGGACTAAAATTCTGTGCGCATCTGTGCCATCCGTGGGAGGATATCTCAGCAAGAGGTTTCTGTGGGTTCTGCGAATTCTGTGGGAGGATGCAGTGGCTGCTTGGTTGGTGCAGTGGAGACCACTGCACCCCCTTGTAGAGTGCAAAAAGTGCATTGATTTCTTTGTCGTTACGAAGTTTCGTTGTATATTTGCAATGTAAACAAAGTATAGGACTATGGGCAAATACATCAATCCGTTCACCGACTGGGGCTTCAAGCGACTGTTCGGGCAGGAGTTCAGTAAACCGTTGCTGATAAGTTTCCTCAACGACCTGCTCGTCAGTGAACTACACGTCAAGGACCTCACGTTCCGCGACAAGGAACTGCTGCCACCCACGAAAGACCAGCGTGGCATCATCTGCGATGTCTACTGCGAGACGGACACCGGCGACCGCTTTATCGTTGAGATGCAGAACCGCTGGCAGCCGAACTTCCTCGACCGCTCCATCTGCTACGCCTGCCGTAGCATCCTCGACCAGGTGGACACGGGTAGGGCAGAGCGCGAGGATGCCTATAAGTTTCTGCCCGTTTACACGATATGTTTTATGAACTACATGCCGCATACGGACGAGGTATCTAAGTTCCGTACGGACATCGTATTGGCGGACAAGGACACGAAGGCGCAGGTGTCCAACAAGCTCCGCTTTATCTACTTGGCGCTTCCGCTCTTCGAGAAGAAGGCGGAGGAATGTGTTACAGATTTTGAGAAATGGATTTACGTATTGAAGCATATGGAAGCATTAAGCAGAATGCCGTTCACGGCACAAAAGGAGATATTCAAGCAGCTTGAGGACTATGCCGACAGCCACCGCCTTACAAAGAAGGAGTGGGAGGCGTACGAGAACAGCCTCTGGGTCGTGCGCGACAATATGGCGTGCATGGCAGCTGCAGAGCGCGAGGCACGAGAGAAAGGACACGCGGAGGGTCATGCGGAAGGACACGCCAAAGGTATGAAACAAGGTCGTGCGGAAGGCATGAAACAAGGTCGTGCGGAAGGTCGTGCAGAAGGTCGTGCAGAAGGTCGCGCGGAAGAGAAGAAGGCTATTGCGAAGCAGTTCCTTGCAATGGGACTTACCGTAGAGCAGGTTGCACAGGGCTCAGGTTTATCAATAGAAGAAGTAAAAGGTTTGCAGTAACCCCCTATAGGGTGCAGCAACCAAGCAAATATTACAAATAAGAGGGCATGGCATTCCGCCATGCCCTCTTTGTGTTTTTCCCCAGGGGGTGGTGCTGTATTCTCCCACAGAATGCACGGAACGCACAGAATGTTTAGTTGGTGCAGCAGTCTCCGCTGCACCAACCGAGCAGAGATGTACTGCCCACAGAACACACTTAGGAGGGTATGGCATCCCTGCCATACCCACGCCACCCACTTAATAATTCTCCCACAGATGGCACGGATGCTCACAGATGGTTTGGCTGCTTAGGGTTCTCCCACAGAATTCACGGAATTCACAGAAGCTTCTGGCGTAGAAGAGCCTCCCACAGATTTCACAGATGGCCACAGATGGTTAGGCTGCGTATGGTTCTCTCACGGAATTCACAGAAGTTTCTGGCGGAGAATATTCTCCCACGGATTTCACAGATGCACACAGATGGTTAGGCTGCGTAGGTTTCTGTGGGAAGATAGTTTGGTTGCTGCGTGGGTATGGCAGGATGCGATACCCTCCTAATCTGTGCCATCCGTGCAATCTGTGGGAGAATATCTTGCGTCAGAAACTTCTGTGGTTTCTGTGGGAAGATAGTTTAGTGGCTGCGTGGGTATGGCAGGGATGCCATACCATCCTACAATTGCACAGACTGGGGTGGGAGATAGCAGCAAAAAAGTTTGTGGGACTATCACTTTTTTATTACTTTTGCACCAAACAATTAGACACGACACCCTGCATACGATAGACTTAATTCAATAATAGTTAATAAATAAAAGAAAGGTTTTAAAGATGAAGAAAATTTTATATCTTCTTGTTATGATGGTGATGAGCATCACCGCGTTCGCACAGACAGACGGTTTGTATAAGGGTCAGCTCAACTATGAGTTGCTCGTCGGTTCTGAGGTGAAGAAGCTCGAGTTGCCGGAGGGCATCTTCAAGCTGGAGAAGCGCGTTGATGGCCACTATAACGTGGAGGCTAAGGGCTGCGACTTCACAGAGCAGGGCTACGACAACTGGTACGAAATCACATGCGACGACCTTGAGGGAAAAGTGGACGAGAACAGCGTTACAGTAATCGATGAGACTGACGTGTACGTACTGCGCTCAAGCGATTGGGCAGAGTTCAAGAACACATCGCTCACCGTTAAGTTTAAGGACTCGAAGGTGTACGCTCACTTCGAGGGCGATATTGTGCATAACGGCAAGAAGGTGACACTGAAGTACACCTTCGGCACCGACGACTTCGGCACTACAGAGCCTTCAGAGCCAGAGGTGACAGAGACATCGAACAAGACATACAAGAGCAACCTCCACATCTTCAACCTTGAGTCGGAGGACGAGACTCTCGACCTCTTCAAGACCGACAAGGCAGAGGTGAACATCGTCAAGTACTCTGACAATTCGTGCAAGGTGACTCTGAAGAACATCACTCTCAATGGTAAGACTGCCGACCTCGTGTTCGTTGGTAAGTTTGATACCGATGAGCCTGCTCTCGACCCGCTCGCAGAGGGCGATGATGAGAATGGAACAGTAACACCGGAGGGAACATTCTTAATGACTACTTCCGACGACGCTACAACAGAGTTCTTCGGAGCAGCTATCAGCGCAACGTTCGAGTGGCAGGAACTCTCTGAGAACGAAATCAAGATGTTCTTCAATCTCGAAGGTGGTTCTATCTCTTACGAGGGTGAGTTCAACTACAAGGAGAATTCGGAGACAGCTATCAACGGCATCCACGCTGCTAATGGTGAGGCACAGCTCTTCACAGTTGACGGCGTTAAGCTTTCTAAGCTCCAGAAGGGTCTGAACATCGTTCGCACTGCTGACGGCAAGGTTAAGAAGGTACTCGTTAAGTAATCTTTCAGGGGGTGCACTTGTCCACAAGTGCACCAACCAAGCAAACGGTGCACCCACAGAATAAACTCATAAGAGGGCATGGCATTCCGCCATGCCCTCTTTGCGTTGCTACCCCTCCCACGGATCTATCGTAGGAGGGTATGGCATCCCTGCCATACCCACGCCGCCCTCTGAAATCCTCCCACAGAATTCACGGAATTCACAGAAGCTTTTGGCGTAGAAGAGCCTCCCACAGATTTCACAGATGCACACAGATGGTTAGGCTGCGTAGGGTTCTCCCACGGAATTCACGGAAGCTTCTGGTGGAGAAGAGCCTCCCACATATTTCACAGATGCTCACAGATGGTTAGGCTGCGTATGGTTCTGTGGGAAGATAGTTTGGTTGGCAGCGTGGGTATGGCAGGGATGCCATACCCTCCTAATCTGTGCCCATCCGTGCAATCTGTGGGAGACTATCTTGCGTTAGAAACTTCTGTGGATTCTGTGGTTTCTGTGGGGAGATAGTTTGGTTGCTGCGTGGGTATGGCAGGATGCCATACCCTCCTAATCTGTGCCCATCCGTGCAATCTGTGGGAGAATATCTTGCATCAGAAACTTCTGTGGGTTCTGTGGGTTCTGTGGGAAGATAATTTGGTGGCTGCGTGGGTTCTCCCACAGAATTCACGGAATTCACAGAAGCTTTTGCTGGAGAAGAGCCTCCCACGGATGCACACAGATGGTTAGGCTGCGTAGGCTTCTGTGGGAAGATAGTTTAGTGGCTGCGTGGGTATGGCAGGATGCCATACCCTCCTAATCTGTGCACATCCGTGCAATCTGTGGGAGAATATCTTGCGTCAGAAATTTCTGTGGTTTCTGTGGCTTCTGTGGGAAGATAATTTGGTGGCAGCGTGGGTATGGCAGGATGCCATACCCTCCTATAGTTTGCTCTGTTAGCATTGTTGGTGCACTTCTTGCTCTGGCAAGCGGCAAAGCCGAGCGGAGACAGCTGCACCCCCTGGAGCTGCACCCCCTTGAAGTTTGCAACAAGGTTGCAGAATATTTTTCCGAACTTTGTCAATGATTATTTTTCTTTTAGTGATTAACAACAAATGAAATATGATTAGAAGAATATCCTATTACTTATTATCAGCAGTCTTCGTGGCGGGAATGAGCGCCTGCGGAAGCAATGCGCACGACGGTCACGACCATGCAGACCATGAACATGCTGCGCACGACCATGACCACGACCATGATCACTGCGAGGCGGAGGGTCACGACCATGAGGCTGAGCTTGCAGGCAAAGAGGCGAAGGGCGCACATGCCGACGAGATAATACTCTCTGCGGAGAAAGCCCGTGCAGCCGGAGTGAAGGTGGAGGAGGTGAAGCCAGGCACGTTCCACGGTGTGATACATACCAGTGGTAAGGTGATGTCGGCATCATGCGACGAGACCACCGTCGTGGCTACCATCAGCGGACGCGTGCAGTACAAGAACCACGTGAGTGAGGGACTGAAGGTAGCAAGTGGCACCACGCTCTTCTCCATCACCTCCGCCGGTATGCAGACCGCCGAGGGCGACCCCGTGCAGCGTGCACGCATCGACTACGAGCGTGCCGAACGCGACTACACACGTGCGAAGATACTCATTAAGGACCGTATAATCAGCGAGAAGGATCTCGCCGTGGCGAAAGCCGAGTATGAGGCGGCGAAGCTGACATATAACAGTATGCAGCGCACGCGCAGCGCGGGTGGAGTAGTGGTGACGGCTCCGCGCAGTGGCTACGTGAAGCAGTGTCTCGTGAACGGTGGCGACTACGTAGAAGCCGGTCAGCCGCTCGCCATCATCACGCAGAACAAACACCTCTACCTGCGTGCCGAGATACCCGAGCGCCACTTCAATGAGCTGAACAAGATACGCTGCGCGAAGTTCCGCACGAGCTACAGCAAGCGTCTCTACGACATCACGGATATGGGCGGACGCATAAAGTCGTACGGTCGCTCGGCAGAGGTGAACAACTCGTACCTGCCAGTCATCTTCGAGTTCAACAACACGGGCGACGTAGTGCAGGGTTCTTACGCCGAGATATACCTCATAACCCAAGACCGCCCGAACGTCATCACGCTGCCCCTCACCGCCCTCACCGAGGAGCAGGGCATCCACTTCGTCTACGTGCAGATAGACGCGGAGGGCTACCGCAAGCAAGAGGTGACGCTCGGCGAGAGCGACGGTGAGCGTGTGGAAATACTGACGGGTGTGAAGCAGGGCGACCGCGTCGTGACGAAGGGTGCCGTGCAGGTGCGATTGGCTTCGGCTGCAAACGCCATCCCGGCACATAACCATAATCATTAATTTCTGAAGTAGACGAGGGACGAGTATACAAGCAAACAGTGCGTGTTCTCCCACGGAATACATAGAAGGTTAGGGTGCGTGGTGTTCTCCCACAGATTTCACAGATACTCACAGATGTTCTCTCAGGGGGTGCAGCAGTCTCTGCTGCACCAACCAAGCAGAGATGTACTGCCCACAGAACACACTTAGGAGGGTATGGCATCCCTGCCATACCCACGCCACCTGCCGTGATTGTATTCTCCCACGGATGGCACAGATGCACACAGATGTTTAGGTTGCGTAGTATTGTCCCACGGAACACGCAGAATACACAGAAGTTCTCCTCTGCAAGAAAATTCTGTGAATTCTGTGGGAGTACATTTCAGCAAGAGGTTTCTGTGTGTTCTGTGAATTCTGTGGGAAGATGCAATGGCTGCTCGGTTGGTGCAGCTGAGACAGCTGCACCCCCTGGGTGGGTGCGTGGGTATGGCAGGGATGCCATACCCTCCTACAAGTGCACAGACTGGGAGGGTGTCCTAAAATATCTGTGCGCATCTGTGATATCTGTGG
>OGNQ01002037.1_pt1 | contig 11103 bp, 10 predicted proteins | sample 1573481 | NCBI WGS metagenome assembly OGNQ01 (sample SAMEA2581920, study PRJEB24529) | metagenome | biome: Human gut stool | place: China | collected 2011 | reverse complement strand
CGACCAGTCTTTCACCATTTTTTTCGCTGGCTGCATTTGTGAGTCCAGGCTCTACTGGTACCGTACTGATATGTGGTGTTCCCTCGATGCAGTCGACCACCTCCTTGGGATTCATGCCCTTAAACTCATCAACTGTTTTTACCAGTATATGTGCCAGTATGCTCTTCTGTCCTAACAGACGCTTTGCACTCGTATCATACTGTGCATCCTTGTCTGTGACTTTCACTGCATTTTTTAATTCTGTATTCACTGGCCTTCCTCCTTTTTGTAACAGATATAGTCATCCCCAAAAAGGCAACTGACCACACCTATATTATAACTTACCCATTTCTTTTATACAATCAATTTTTATATTTGGAAAAGGAACAAAAGAAAAACTCCAAACCTGTCATAGACTTGGAGTCTTGATTCCGTCCATTTTTTACATTGTCTGCACCGGTGCATGTTGTTCCTGCTCCTCATGCTCCAAAGCATCCTGCTCCGGTACATGGTCTATATTTTTTGCTGCTTCCTGCACTTTTGCCATATACCGGATTTTAATGCTGCTGTAATCAACCCCTGCCGGTTCCAGCACTTTTTTCTCTAACATATTTAACATCGCTTCTGTGTCAAATTTTCCCTCAAAATAAAGTTCCTCATCCACCTTTATCGGTACATCCATTTCTTCCAGTGAACTGCCAAGGATCGTCCTCCAGCGTCCGGCTACTTTTCCACACATTTCCATAAATCTTTCATGGATATCCGGCTGTTCATTACAGGTCTGCAAAATCTTTTGTGCCACCTTTCTCCATGTAGGTGTCTCTATCCATTCTCCCGATGCGAACTGGACTGCCAGTGGTCTTTTCCCTTTCAGTTCCGCCGGGGATACTGTGATAAGGCTGCTTTCCCGGATCGTATCTCTCTTATCTGTATGCATCTCCCCACTCCGGTACATCTGGAGCAGTGCATCACATTTCGTGTTTACAAGTTGTAACATTTCCTCCCTCAGTTCTTCTATCAGTTGCTCATAATTCATACGCTTTTCTCCTCCTGTCGCACACTTACTTCATGTGCTTTTTCTATATCCACTTCCCTTTACTCATTTTCCGCTATATATCGCTCCTGCTGTTCTTTCCTATTTTTGTGCCAACAATAAAACGCCCGGATCATCGGGCATTTTATTCTTACCATAAACTGGCAGGAACAACGTTTCCTATTTACTTGCTGCCATTCCTGCCGCAGCCTTACTCATATCGAATCTCCTGTTCCATGACTATGCCTGACTGGAACTGTATCAGCAGTTTCTCGCTGGATTCCACTTTGATGGTCGAGATCAGCCGTCTGACAAGGTCATTGTCGAACTCCGGTATCTGGCAGGTGCTTGTGCTTAAGTAATGGTCGATATCTTGGATTCTCTGTTCATAGCTGTCAGCCATCCATTTCTCGTTTCTGGCTGTTTTCTGTGCCTCTTTTAAGGCATTGATTTCTTCTGCTATGGTGCGGTAGCGTTCATCAAACTCCGGTGTGTAGGAGCCAGTCTTTGCATTCTCTGCAATCAGTGCCACCATCTCTTCCTGCTTTTCTTTTATCTTTTCTTCGTATTCCTCAGACTCTTTTGCGATGCTGTAGTTCCCGATGACATGGATGATGTTCTGCCGGAAGTTTTCCATAAATTCCATATCATCACTCGTGATCCTGTGGATGGCTTCCATCACTGCCCTGTTTAATGCGTTCTCTTCGAGTGTCTCGGATTCCCCGCATTTCTTCACTCCGTTGGTCAGCCGGTTGCTGCATCTCCAGACCACTTTCTTTTTCCCGTTTCTCGCCCAGGTGACTCTCCTATACTCCTGCCCGCATTTTCCGCAGATCAGCATGCCGGTCAGTGCATAGGTGGAGGAATACCTGCTCCTCTGGTTCTTCTTCCGGGTGACAGCCGCCTTGCATAAGGATGCCCTCCGCATCATCTCTTCCTGTACCCTGTAGAACAGCTCTTTCGGTATGATTGCCTCATGGTCATCTTCCACATAATACTGCGGTACGATTCCAGTGTTCTTAACTTTCTTTTTTGTCATGAAATCCACCGTATAGGTTTTCTGCAGTAATGCATCTCCCATGTATTTTTCATTGCGGAGCATTTTGTCTATTACCGTGGAATGCCATTTGTCCTGCCCTGTGGCGGTCTTGATTCCCTGCTCTTCCAGATGCTTTGCAATCTTCCCGGTACTGTAGCCTTCCAGATAAAGCCGGAAAATCAGCTTTACGATCTCTGCCTCTTCGGGTACGATGACCAAGTCCCCGTCCTCGTTTTTGGTGTATCCCATGAACTTTGTGCAGTTTACGATGACCTTGCCTTTTTCAAATTTCCTCACGACTCCCCAGCGGATGTTCTCACTGATGTTGCGGCTCTCCTCCTGTGCCAGGCTGCTTAAGATGGTGATAAGGATTTCGCCGGTTCCCTCCAGTGTATTGATCCCCTCTTTCTCGAACACCACCGCCACGTTCTTTTCCTTCAGTTTTCGGATGGTCACCAGCGAGTCTACCGTGTTCCTCGCAAACCTGCTGACCGACTTTGTAAGGATCATGTCGATTTTTCCTGCAAGGGCATCCTGTATCATGGCATTAAAGTCTGCCCTCTTTTTGGTGTTTGTTCCACTCTTTCCGTCATCCGCATAGATGCCGGCATTTTTCCAGTTTTCGTTTTCCGATATCTTGCTGGTATAATACTCCACCTGTGCCTCATAGCTGCTGTCCTGCTCTTCCAGTTCCGTACTGACACGGCAGTAGGCAGCGACCTTCATTTTCTTCTCTGACAGTTTCACATTCCGGTCATACTGCACCTTGGCAGGTATCATGCTGATCTTTTTTGCTGTTTCTGCCATCTGCTCTCCCTCCTAATCCTTGTATCCGGCTGTGACACGGCTCCCATTGATAAGCTCCACTTCTGCCATGTTTCCACCATGCACCCAGATGCGTGCGATTATTTTTCTATATAAATTTTCATCAAATGTTTCCAGTTCCTTTTTTCCTGCAAGGATGTTTTTGATCTCCTCTGTCCGGAACTCCCCATCCCTGACCTCCAGCGTCCGGTATCGTTCCTCTGCCCTTTCATAGAGCAGTTTCATCAGGTCTGTCTCTGTGCGTTCCTGCTCTTCTTTCATGTGCTGCAGGTTCCGCTCCAGAACCCGGTACTGAGGACTGAGCTTTTCCTCCTGCCTTTGTACCCGGAGCAGGCCTTTGTTTCGTATCACTGCATTGATGGCTTCCACACACACCTGCTTTGCCTGCCCGTCTGTAATAAAACTGTTCCTGCAGTTTTTTGCTCTGCCAGTCACATAGTTCCTGCACTTCCACTTGGCAGTGCCGCCACGCTCTTTTTTGTGGCTCGGCTGGATATGGCTACATACTGCCCCGCATTCTGCACACCAGATGACACCTCCGAAGAGGATTCTCTCATCCCTGCCGGGCCTGTGGTCTGCCCTTCCAAGCTCTGCCCTCACCTTTTCCCGTCTGCACTGGACTCTCTCAAACAGTTCCTCTCCTATGAGCTGCGGATAGTAGTCTGTGCCAAGGTAGCTTGGGTTTTCCAGTATCCTGCCGATGGATGCGTGGGTCCAGGACACTTTCCCTTTTGCATTGCATATGTTTCTCCCTTTCAGGTTCTGGGCGATCCTGCCTGCCGCCACCCCGCTGTCATAGTCTGTAAATATCTGTTCCACAATTTTTCTCTGCTCTTCGCAGATGGTGATTTTTCCATCCACAACCTTATAGCCAATTGGCATGTGCCACTGCATCCTGTCCGCCTCCCCTCTCCGTCAGTTTCAGTCCGTTGTGCAGGCAGAAGGTGATGTCGTGTTCCTTGGAGACTACAATCTTCTCCGCTGTCATTTTAAACAGTTGCTCGTCAAACTCCTCCCTTAATCCGTCCTGTTCTGCGATCAGTTGGATAAGCTGTTCGATCCGTACAATTTCTTTTGTCCTCCGCAGCTTTCTGGTCAAAAGTGTCTTTTTTCTCCTGCATTCCGTCAGTTGCCAGCCAAGCTTGCTACTGCTCTCCATAAAAAGAGCAGAGTCCATATATCCTTTCCTCATGACTTGGTTTAGGATTTGGCTCTGCTCGCTTATATCTTTGATTTCCTTATCCAGTTGTCTGATTTCCTCACTGTCCTGCCTTGCTGCCACAAGTTCTGTCAGCTCTTTTAACAGCGGCTCTAATATCGTTCCCTGATTGGTGTACAGCTTGTTCCACATGTCTGTAAAAGCCCGGTGCAGCACATCCTCCCGGATGGCTTTCATGCAGCAGCTCTCTTTATCCTCCACATGTCCGCTGCACGTCCAGATGATTTTTTCATATGGTTTCCCGATGTAGATTTTCTGCCGCCGGAAGGTTCTTCCGCACTCTCCGCAGATGATTCTGCCGGAAAACAGGTATCTTTTGGTGTAGTCACTCTTGTTCATGTGCAGTACATCCACCCGGTATGCCATCAGGTTGCGTACCGCTTCTGCCTCCTCATGTGTGACGATTGGCGGATGGCTGTCTTTGATGAGATACTGGTTTCTCTGTCCGTTGTTTACCCTGCGGACAAATGGGAACCTTGTTTCTGTATATGTCCTCTGCTGAAGCATATCTCCCTCATAAATGGGATTTTTCAGAATGTCCTGTATCACCCCGTCCTGCCACTTTTCTGCACCACGGATTGTTGGAATGCCTTTCTGGTTCAATGCCTTTGCTATCACATACACTCCCATGCCGTTTAAGTAAGACTCATAAATCCACCTTACGGTTTCTGCCTCGGATTCTATGATGACTAAATTTCCATCCTCGTCTTTTCCATAGCCATACGCTGGCGTCGATATGATATAGGTTCCATCCTGAAAGCGTTTCTGTATCGCCCATCGGTTGTTGCTTGAGATGTTTTCTGATTCCCCCTGCGCCACCGATGCCAGGATGGTAATGAACAGCTCGCTTTTTTCTGACAGCGTGTTGATATTCTCTTTTTCAAAGTAGATTCCAACGCCAATCTCCTTCAGCTTTCGGATGGTCTGGATGCATTCCACCGTATTTCTTGCAAATCTTGTGATGGATTTCGTAAGGATCAGGTCGATGTTCCCATCCTCACAGTCTGAAATCATCATCTGGAACTCATCCCTGTGCTTTACGTTTGTTCCGCTGATTCCTTCATCCGCATACACCCCTGCAAACTCCCACAGGGGGTTGCTCTCGATTTTTTCCGTATAGTACTCGACCTGTGCAGTATAGGAAGTTGCCTGTGCCTGACTGCCGGTACTGACTCTGGCATATCCGCACACTTTCAGCCTGCGTTCTTCCTGTGTATGTTTCTGCGCTTTTGCTGCCTTTATGACAGTCACTTTTTTTACCATACTTTTTTCTCCTTTCCCAGTATTTTCAAGGGTTTTCACTCCCTGTCAGCAACATACACTACCACATAGTCCTTTATATATCCAGTGTTATTACAGATATACTTTTGCTAATTCCGGGGAGAAAGTCTTGACATTCAAAACCCGGATTTTTTCCCATTCTTCCTCGGTTAACAGCTTATCTTCATGCATCCTTTTTAAGAGAAATTCGGCAATCTTATACCGCACCTCATTCGCTCCGCCTTCCATCATCTTTTCCCTTTTTCCTCCCGCAATTTAAGAACGTTAAATTCATTCTCCCAAGCCAAACACTTTTGCCCAGAAGAAACACCTTTACATCATCCCGATTTCAGCCATGGTTGCAGCCTCATCTTCTTCCCGGAAATACTGTTCCGATACATCCCTGCTGACTGAAAGCACCTCTCCTGCGTCCTTTTCTCCCATCTGGATTGGGATTAAGAACGGATTGATTTCCTTGCAGAATTCCTGATTCGGACAGCTATTGATAAAATAGCCACAGGTATCTAATATCAGCCTGTCACACATATCTGTGATGACGATCTTTTCAGCCTCAAACATGTGGCTGCCGATATAATTTGCGATATTTTCTGCCGTGGTCGAGATATAGTCCTCTTTCCTCTCCCCTCCATCACTCAGATAAAGATAGGCATATCCTGCCCTCTCCGTTTCAAAAATCCTTAACATCATTTCGGTATCTTCTTTCTTCATCTCCTGTTTTCCTCCATTCCCCATTTTTCAGCTTTTCTTAACTCCACAAGAATACGGCGGAAGTTCCCCTCCGCCGCATGGTTTCTGTAATTAAGTCTTACTGCCATAATCCTTCACTTCATAAATAAAAAGTGTCTGTCCCTATTCGTCACTACTCCCCGGAACCGAAATGCCGCCAAAACAGAGAAGAAAAAATCCCAAAGCCGGCATTTCATGGGCAGTCAGTCCAGACTGTCTTTGGTCCCTGCCACTCGGACAGGCAGACATCACAGGTATCTCACCTCCACCACTGCGTGCTGGCTAATCTCAAGGTGTATCATTATAGGCCATTCCCCTCTTCGCGCCTGTCCACCATAGACAGGCTGTACCCCGGCTTTCCCGCTCGGCTCCTTAGATGCGATCTTTTTCACAGCATGGCTGGCAGAAAGAACATCTGCCCGATTGCTGCAGGAGTGTCACTGCGCCCCGGTTACGGCTCATGAAACGGCTAACGTATCTGAACTGCTGGATATGGCTGGCAGGATATGGCGTGATTCCATCCTGCGCTCGGAGCCCTGCATTCCTCTCCGGCATTTTTCAATGTGCGTTTTGTCTGCCTGTGTCGTATCCACACACGAGACATGAGAGGATTCCCGGAAGAGACCATCTGTCCAGAAAAAGTTCCTCTCATAAGGTACTCACAGAAAAACACGTTTTGAGGGGGGTATTAATCAAAATATTTTTTTATTTTCTTTACCGCACCGTTTATGCTCTCCCGGATGTTCTTCTCTCCGACCCCTTCTTTCGCTGCAATCTGCCGGTATGTCATGCCCTCAAAAAAATAAAAATGCAGCCGCTCTCTCTGCACCGGGGTGAGTGACTGCATTGCTTTCTGCAGGGTTTCTATTTCCATCTGCCGGATGACCGTATCCTCTACCGATTCCCCGGTCAGCTCCACCAGATCTTCCGTTTCTCCTTCTGTATATCCGTCCTTGGTCGTATGTCTGATATCCCGCATTTCCTGTGCGTGGGCTTCTTTGCGGAACGTATCGGCAAGTGCCTCGTAGACTTCTCTGGTCACATAGGTGTATTCCAGCTCTCCAACTGCATCTTTATAAAAATCCTTTACTCTGATCCTGATCCATTCTGACATTCAAATGTCCTCCATTTCGTAATTTTTTTGAAATGAAGGACATCTGGCGGACCTCTGGATTCTGCTTTACTGGAAAAAGACAATAAAAAAAGGTGCTGTTCCCATGCAAAATAAAGCATGCAAAACTGCACCCGGATGTTATCCTTATGAACTTTTCCCTTTCTGCCGCCCCCTGCAATCCGGTGCGGCATGAATTCCCCAAAACATGCCACGCCTTTCTTCTCCTAAGCCTTTTTGCGGTACTATACTTGGAAAGAAAGTGCGTTTCAATATAAGTGTAATAAGTCTTACGGTACCTGTAATAAGTTACCGTCTTGGATTGTCATCCCTCCTGTTTTCCAGAAAAAAAGTCCCTTCCGTTTGTTCGGAAAGGACTATCTATTTTCGGTATGTGACTGTATCCATAGCTGTGCATTTCCTATAAGCATAAACAGTGCCGTGATGCAGATTCCTGTATAAACAGCGTAAGCATACAGTACCTGGCCTGCATGCCACAAAATGCCAAGCACAGCCAGTTCCAACGCTGCAATCAGCCTTGCTTTTCTGCCAAAATGCTTTTGTTCCTCTTTATCCAGTTTTCGGTTCTTGCTGTGCATGGGACTGAGTAAAAAAATAATCCCTGCGGACACCAGCAATACTGCCAGCAGCCATGCCAGCGATGTCTTACAAAACACAGCCTGTGTATAAACCGGAACCAGCAGCACCAGATTGGAACCAAGATAACAGAAAATCCTGCTGTCTGAGTGATATCCACCAGTATAGCTGCGAAGAACCATAAAAGAAAGGGTAAACACTGCCACAACCGCCAGTTGCTCTGTGAGCAGGCCGATGACCAGTGCCGTCACAACGTTTAGAAGCAGGATCATACCATTGCGTATTCCAAACTGGTATAATTCCTGCTCCTCCTCTTTTATGATTCCCCGCTCAACCATACGGTGGCTGAGCCATTTCGTCATGATTTAAAACCTTCTGAGTTTTTTGGAATCTTCCGGCATCTTGTCCTGTCCCAGATACCACATGCAGGAACGGTTCGTTGCCATGGTTGTCACCATAAGTGCCAGTGCTGCCATCACACTCATGGATTTGCTGCTCAGTCGGTACATCCAGTTTCTTTTCTTCATTTTTAGTAAAACCCTCCTTTTTTTGATGTTTTCACTCTAACAGTTTCTGTACAGAAATCAATCTATCTGTAACAAGTTGCAGGTTTGCTGTAATAAGTTGCAGTCTCACTCCAGTTTTGCAACTCCGTTGAGCAGAAGGACTGCCTCAAAATGTTCCCCCTGATCCTTTAACATCAGCTCCCCACCGTATTTTTCTGCCACTTTCCGCACCGAACGGATTCCCCTGCCGTGTTTTATTTTATCTTTTTTGCTTGTCTGTTGATAGGAACTTGTCCCGGATGGCTTGCTGTTCTTAATGGATAAAAGCAATCTGCCCTCCTGAAACTTTGATTCCACATGAACATACCGTTTTTCCTGTTCCACTGCCATCGCCGCCTCTATCGCATTATCCAGAAGATTCCCATACAGAACACCCATGTCCCCGATATCCACGGATACTCTCTGGGGGAGCAGCGTTGTAACCTGCATCGGTATCTCTTTCTCTTTTGCCTTTACGCTTTTTACTTTTAATATGGCATTCACCACAGGATTTGCGGAATAAATGATCTCTTCTGCCAGCCGGATATCTCCCAATACTTCCTGCAGTCTGTCCTTGATCAGTTCCGCACTTCCCTGTTCCGCCGCTGCGAGCAGTCCCGTCAGCCGGTTCTTCATATCATGCCGGATGTCCTGTATCTGTTCCTGATACCGTTCCATGTCCTGATAGTATTCGTTCCGGTATAAGATTTCCCTCTGGATCATTTCCTCTTCGTGCTGTTTTTCTTCCACTGTCGTATACTTTTCAATCATCAGAAAAATTACATAATTAGTGATGATAATGACAAAGATAATGCACATGCACAGCACGACCATCTGTGCCGAGATTAATTCTTTTGCAACCTCTATCAGTAAAAAGCAACTGATCAGGCTGCATAAAGGTATCATTGTCAACATATATTGCGTTTCTTTTGGCATTGCTGATAGTCGAATGCTTTTTCCAGATTTCAGTCTGCAAAACACCTCCACAATTGTTGCTTTCAAAAGTGCCATAAAAAACACGATAAAATAATATGAAACCGTGGTATCGTCCAACACCTTTTCCATGAATGCCTTATTAAACAAATATCCTAACGGTTCTGCAACTCCCATAATCCCCATATACAGCAGAACCGCAATCAGCCTGCTTACAATCCCTGCCTCATACTGGCAGACATATACACAGAGAATCGCCACCATCGTCACAAAATTCAGCCAGCTTATCCCCATCTGGTTCACCGCACTTCCAATCAGCTCGCACACTATCAGCAGAAGAACAGAAAACTCCATGGAAGTTTTTCTGTTTCCAATGAACTCTTCTAAATACCTGCGGTAAATGCAGAGGTCAAAAAGATTTATGACAAGCCTCACCCCATATAATGCCATGTCACATTCCTCCCTGCACAAATGCGATGTGTTTTTCCGTCAGCTCCTTCCGGTACCCTCTTGTCACTCCCAGCTCTGTGCCGTCTGTAAGCATGACCATGCCGCTGGATACAGAATGAACATGTTTCAAATTAACGATAAAAGAGCCATGAACGGCGGCAAACATGCGCTCGTCCAGTTTCTCCCATATTTCATTCAGGTTCATGTTGGACTGATATTTCATTTTCTTTGTGTGGATTATCGCCTGACGCCCCCGCTTTTCCAGATACAGGATTTCGTCAAACTTCAGACTGTACCGCACCCTGCGGTAACAAAATGAGAAACTCTGATTGGTCAGATTCAGATAGGTTCCTGCCTTCTCAAACAGCACACGGAGCCTTTCTTCTGAGATTGGTTTTGGAATAAAATCAAATGTGACAACTTCAAATACACTTGGCATGTATTTGGTATAGCTGGTAAGAAACACCAGTAATGCCTTGGAATCTGTCTCACGGATCTGTTTTGCCACCGCCAGTCCGTCCATTCCAGGCATCTCAATATCAAGAATGTACATATCCGGCTTTTGCTCCGCATCTGCACATTCCCTCAATAATTCTTCCGGTCTGGTATAAAACACATACTCCACCGCATAGTCGATCATACGCAGTGTATAGCGTCTGATCCTTTCAATGTCCTGCTGATTATCATCGCAGATTACTACCCTCATATATCGTCTCCTTCTCAAAATATATTGATCAAATATACATCCCGGAGACTGTGCTGCTTTAACGGCCTGTCATCAGCTTTCTCATATACGCAAGCATACTGTCTATAAATACATCCCGTTCCTCCCTGCTGCAGTTTGCAAGGAACAGTTCAATATCAACCTTATGATTTGTATCCCCCGTAACCAGATAAGTCGGCTCAATCCTGTACTTTTCATACAAGATCAGCATTTTCTCCGGCTGTAAGCCATAGACACCACTTTCGATTTTGCGATAATGCTCTACCCCTACATCCAGCGTCTCTGCAAAAACTTCCTGCGTATATCCACTGTTTTCTCTGGCGGTTTGCAACCTTTTTCCGATCTGTATATTGATTTCCTTCTTCTCTGCTTTCATGGAATTCACCTCGCTTTTATGGTAATGATACCAACGAGGAATACCCGAAAACAGATTGCAATACAACACTTCAAAAGTCGTATTGCGACATATACCCATAAACGAAAAGTGAGCAGCAGACACCAATCCGCTACTCGCCTTCTATCTTTCTTTATTCTAATTACATTTCCTGTTATTCCACCAGTTTCCCAAGCACCACATGATTATATTGGTAACTCACAATCCTTTAGCCAAAATCGCAGTTCCATAACAGTCACAGCAATTT
>OGNQ01002034.1_pt1 | contig 11113 bp, 8 predicted proteins | sample 1573481 | NCBI WGS metagenome assembly OGNQ01 (sample SAMEA2581920, study PRJEB24529) | metagenome | biome: Human gut stool | place: China | collected 2011 | reverse complement strand
TGTTAAAGTTATGGAACATCTGACCAAGAACTTCTAACTGGTCTTTTACAATCGTAATGGACTGCCCCACACCTTCAAATTCTTCGCTCTCAAAATTTGTATTTTTGCCATTCCAATAATTAATATAATATTATATATTAATTATTGCTACCTTTCAACAAAAAGCAGGTGCGAATCTAATTCCACACCTGCCAAAATAAATTATATAACATTTATTATTCTTAATTATCCAGAATAAATTGTTGCTGCTAAATTTTGTAATTACTTAACAACTCTTACCTTAATAACACCATCTATAGCTGAAAGCTTAGCTGTTACATCTTCTGTGATAGCTGAACCTGTATCAAGAACAGAGTAAGCATAATCTCCTCTTGACTTGTTATCCATAGAATCAATGTTAATACCTGCATCACCCATAACGCTTGTAAGCTTGCTTATGATTGCTGGAACATTCTTATGGCATACTGTAACTCTTCCTGCTGATGTACATACGCCACAATCACAGTTAGGATAATTAACAGAATTAACAATATTACCGTTCTCTATGTAGTTTCTTAATTCCTTAACTGCCATAACAGCACAGTTATCCTCAGCTTCTTCAGTTGAAGCACCAAGATGTGGAAGTACGATAACGCCTTCCTGTCCCGCTGTTGTTGTGTTAGGGAAATCTGTAACATACTTAGCAACCTTGCCAGACTTGATAGCATCAAGAATAGCTGGCTCATCAACAAGTACATCCCTTGCACAGTTAATAACTACTGTACCCTTCTTCATCATATCAAAGGCTGCCTTATTAATCATACCCTTAGTGCTGTCAAGTGCTGGTACATGAATTGTGATATAATCACATTCCTTGTATATATCCTCAACATTAACAATATGCTTAACTTCGCTTGAAAGATTCCAGGCTGCATTAACTGAAAGATATGGGTCATATCCATATACTTCCATTCCAAGGCTTATAGCTGCATTAGCAACTAACTGTCCAATAGCGCCAAGTCCGATAACACCAAGCTTCTTACCCTTGATTTCTTTACCAGCAAATGCTTTCTTAGCCTTTTCTGCTGACTTAGCAATATCCGCATCATCTTTATTATCTTCTACCCACTTGATACCGCCAAGTAAATCTCTTGAAGCTAAAAGTAAAGCTGCAAGAACGTGTTCCTTAACTGCATTGGCATTAGCACCTGGTGTATTAAATACAACAATACCCTTATCTGCACATTTATCAAGTGGAATATTATTAACACCAGCACCAGCTCTTGCTATAGCAAGAAGATTATCTGGCAATTCCATATCATGCATCTTAGCACTTCTTACAAGTACTGCATCTGCTTCTTCAAATGCTGCATTAGCATTATAATCGCTTGAGAAAAGGTCAAGACCTACAGAAGCTATATTATTAAGACAATTTACGTTAATCATTAGGCATTCTCCTTTTCGAACTTCTTCATAAATTCAACTAACTTCTCAACACCTTCGATTGGCATAGCGTTATATATAGAAGCTCTCATACCGCCAACTGTTCTGTGTCCCTTAAGATTTACAAATCCGGCTGCTTCTGCTTCTTTAACAAACTTAGCATCAAGTTCCTTATCTCCTGTTACGAATGGAACATTCATAAGTGAACGGTCTTCCTTAACAACTGTTCCCTTAAACATCTTAGATTCATCAAGGAAATCATAAAGAATTTTAGCCTTCTTTTCATTGTGTTCTTTCATAGCTGAAAGTCCACCCATCTTCTTAATCCACTTAAATACCTTGCCGCAGATATAGATATTGTAGCAAGGAGGTGTATTATAAAGAGAATCTGCATCTGCCTGTGTCTTCCACTTTAACATTGTTGGTGTTCCTGGAAGTACGTCATCTGTTATAAGGTCTTCTCTTATAATTGCAATAACAACACCAGCAGGTCCGATATTCTTCTGAACTCCACCGTATACAACTCCGTACTTTGTTACATCAATTGGTTCTGATAAGAAACAAGATGAAACATCTGATACAAGTATATGTCCCTTAGTATTAGGGAGTGTCTTATACTTAGTACCATAAATTGTGTTGTTCTCACAGATGTATACATAATCTGCATCCTCTGGAATATCAAGATCTGAACAATCTGGTATGTATGAATATGTCTTATCCTCTGAGGAAGCTACAGCAACAGCCTCACCATAGATTTTAGCTTCATTAAATGCTTTCTTAGCCCACTGGCCAGTGATAATATAAGCTGCTTTTTTGTTCTTCATAAGGTTCATTGGAACTTCTGCGAAGAACTGCGATGCACCACCCTGAAGGAATAATACCTTATAATTGTCAGGTATATTCATAAGCTCTCTTAAGTCTTTTTCAGCTTCTTTGATGATGTTATCGTAAACCTTGGAACGATGGCTCATCTCCATAACCGACTGACCAGAACCCTGGTAATCTAACATCTCATCTGCTGCTTCCCTTAATACTTCTTCGGGTAATACTGCTGGACCTGCACTAAAGTTATAAACTCTTGCCACTTTCTCTTCCTCCTGATTCATTTCAATAATTAATCATAAACCTTTAATCATAAGTAAATATATTCAAAATAACTTAATATATTAAAAATTTATTAACATTTATTCTATTCCTGCTAAATCGCTCTGTCAAGTTAATATTTTATCATAATAAAGTATTTGCTGTACTTTTTTTAATACCAAAAGGCTGATGCTTAATTAGCACTCTCCTTTTTATTAAGATCATCTCTGTCAAATGCTTCTGATATAGGTGCTCCAGGTGCAACCATAGGGAACACCTTATCATCTTTGCATATATCACATTCAATGACACAAGGTATATTAAGCTCGATAGCTTCTTTAAGAGCCTTCTCAAAGCTTTCTATATCTGCTACGCGGTATGCCTTAGCTCCCATACCTTCTGATACCTTAACAAAATCAACCTGATCATTAAGTACTGTTGCAGAATAACGCTGTCCATAGAAAAGATCCTGCCACTGGCGTACCATGCCAAGAACATGGTTATTAAATATAACTTCAATTATTGGAATGTTGTAACGTGTAGCTGTTGCAATCTCATTCATATTCATACGGAAACAGCCATCCCCTGCTATATTAATAACAACCTTATCACGACAGCCAACCTTAGCACCTATGCTTGCACCAAGTCCGTATCCCATCGTGCCAAGTCCACCTGATGTAAGAAGTGTTCTTGGACTTTTGAACTTATAATGCTGTGCAGCCCACATCTGATGCTGTCCTACATCTGTAGATATAATTGCATCTCCGTTAGTAATCTCATATATCTTTTCCATAATATATGGTCCATTAAGAACATCTTTTCTGTACTTCATAGGGAACTTTTCTTCATAATTTTTGATATGTTCCATCCATTCTTTATGCTCTGACTGCTCAAGCTTGGCATTAACTCTCTTTAGTATCTCAGCCGCATCACCTATTACAGAAGCATCTGTATGTATATTCTTATTAACCTCAGCCGCATCTACATCAAACTGAAGAATTTTCGCATTCTTTGCAAATTTCTTTGTATTTCCTGTAACCCTGTCAGAAAATCTTGCACCGATTGTAATAAGAAGGTCACATTCTGACACACCAAAGTTAGATGTCTTAGTTCCGTGCATACCAAGCATACCTGTATAATGAGGATCTGAACCATCAAATGCACCTTTACCCATAAGTGTATCGCATACAGGTGCATCTATCTTTTTAACGAATTTTCTTAATTCATCCGAAGCTTCTGATGCAATAACTCCGCCGCCAACAAATACATATGGCTTCTTAGCAGCTTTAATCATAGCAACTGCATTTTCTACATCTTCTTCTGTGATTGTATCTGTAACTCTCTCAATTGGCTTAGGAGTTTCTTTAATGTAATCACACTCATTAGCTGTTGCATCTTTAGTTATATCAACAAGAACAGGACCCGGACGTCCTTCCTTAGCTATCTTAAAGGCTCTTCTTAATGTAGCGGCAAGATCCTTTACATCTTTTACAATAAAGCTGTGCTTAGTAATCGGCATAACTATTCCAGCTATATCTACTTCCTGAAAACTATCTCTTCCAAGGAGTGGAAGTGTAACATTACATGTAATGGCAACGATTGGAATTGAATCCATCATAGCTGTTGCAATACCTGTTACAAGATTAGTGGCACCAGGTCCTGATGTCGCAAAACATACGCCAACCTTTCCTGTTGCTCTCGCATATCCGTCTGCGGCGTGAGATGCACCCTGTTCGTGAGATGTAAGGATATGTGTTATCTCATCTGAGTGCTTATATAACGCATCGTAGACGTTAAGAATGGCTCCACCTGGGTATCCAAATACAGTATCTACGCCCTGTTCTTTTAAACATTCAACTATAATCTCTGAACCATTTAATATCATTAGTCTGTCTTCCTTTCATTATATTTATCATTCTATTTTATCTAAATATACTTATTATGCCTCTGGTGTCTTTAAAACAGCACCTCTGTTACCTGATGTAACCATTGAAGCATATCTCTTAAGATATCCTGTTGTTACCTTAGGTTCTCTTGGCTGCCATTTTGCTTTTCTTGCAGCAAGTTCTTCATCAGAAACTTTAAGTTCAAGCTTTAAGCCTGGAATATCAATGCTTATGATATCGCCTTCCTCTACTAAAGCAATAGGACCACCTACTGCTGCTTCTGGTGAAACGTGTCCGATAGAAGCACCACGGCTTGCACCTGAGAAACGTCCGTCTGTAATAAGTGCAACTGATGAACCAAGTCCCATACCAGCAATAGCTGATGTTGGGTTAAGCATTTCTCTCATACCAGGACCACCCTTAGGGCCTTCATATCTGATAACAACAACATCACCAGGTACAATCTTTCCACCCTTGATAGCTGCAATAGCATCTTCTTCACAGTCAAATACTCTTGCTGGACCTTCGTGTACAAGCATTTCATCAACAACAGCTGAGCGCTTAACAACTGAACCATCTGGTGCAAGGTTACCAGAAAGAACTGCAAGACCTCCTGTCTTACTATATGGCTTATCAACTGGTCTTATGACTTCTTCATCTTTATTATAAGCCATAGCAATGCACTCACCGATTGTCTTTCCTGATACTGTCATACAATCTGTATTAAGAAGTCCAATATCAGCAAGCTCCTTCATAACTGCATATACACCACCGGCTTCATTAAGATCTTCCATATATGTAGGACCTGCTGGTGCAAGGTGGCAGAGGTTAGGTGTCTTTTCGCTTATTGGATTAGCGAACTTAATATCAAAATCAAAACCAATCTCGTGTGCAATAGCTGGAAGATGTAACATACTATTTGTTGAACAGCCAAGTGCCATATCAACAGTAAGTGCATTCATAATAGAATCCTTTGTGATAATATCTCTTGCTGTAATACCCTTATTAACCATATCCATAACCGCCATACCTGCGTGTTTAGCAAGTTTAATTCTCTCTGAATATACAGCTGGGATTGTTCCATTTCCACGAAGTCCCATACCAAGAGCTTCTGTAAGACAGTTCATAGAGTTAGCTGTATACATACCTGAACAAGAACCACAAGTAGGACATACCTTTTCCTCAAATTCAAGAACATCTTCTTCTGTCATTGTTCCAGCGGCATATGAACCAACTGCCTCAAACATAGATGAAAGACTTCTCTTCTTACCCTTTACGTGACCTGCAAGCATAGGACCACCTGATACAAATACTGTAGGAAGGTTAAGTCTTGCTGCTGCCATAAGAAGTCCCGGAACGTTCTTATCACAGTTAGGTACCATAACAAGTCCGTCAAACTGATGTGCAATAGCCATACATTCTGTAGAGTCAGCTATTAAATCTCTTGTTACTAAAGAGTACTTCATACCAACGTGTCCCATAGCAATACCATCACACACAGCGATAGCTGGGAATACTACTGGAACACCACCAGCTTCTGCTACTCCTAGCTTAACTGCATTAACAATCTTATCAATATTCATATGACCTGGTACAATTTCATTATATGAACTTACAATACCAATCATAGGTTTCTTCATCTCTTCTGCTGTGAAGCCAAGTGCATTAAAAAGGCTTCGTGCAGGTGCCTGCTGCATACCGCTTCTTGCGTTATCACTTACCATAACTATTCTCCTTGTAAATCTAATTCTTTAAGTTAAAATGTTCTCTTAGCCCACATATTTACATAAAACGAATAACTTATTCCACTATTTGTTAAGCCTTCATACATTATACTGCTTCACTAATTATCCAGCTTTTATACATTATGCTGCCAGGGAACATTTATCATTACTGTCTATACTTTATTTATACTCTCTCTGCTATAAGGTCACCCATCCTGTCTGTTCCGACCTTTGTGCAGCCTTCTGAATAAATATCTGTTGTTCTGTAACCTTCCTTAAGGACTGCTGCAACTGCTGCCTCAATAGCATCTGCTTCCTTATCAAGGTCAAGTGAATATCTTAACATCATAGCTGCTGAAAGGATAGTTGCTATAGGGTTAGCTATATTCTTTCCTGCTATATCTGGCGCTGAACCATGGCTTGGCTCATATAATCCTAACTTAGTCTTACCAAGGCTTGCTGATGATAACATACCGATAGAACCTGTTATCATACTAGCTTCATCTGAAAGAATATCACCGAACATATTCTCTGTAAGAATTACATCAAACTGTCCCGGATTCATAACAAGCTGCATAGCGCAGTTATCTACAAGCATATCCTCTAATTCAACTTCTGGATAATCTTTAGCAACTTCGTGTACAATCTTTCTCCAAAGTCTTGAAGAATCAAGTACATTTGCCTTATCTACACTTGTTACTTTCTTTCTTCTCTTCATAGCAATTTCAAAGCCCTTGATTGCTATCCTTCTAATCTCTTCTTCATTATATGTAAGAGTATCTATGGCAGTCATAAGTCCGTCAACTTCTTCTGTGTGTCTTTTACCAAAGTAAAGACCACCAGTAAGCTCTCTCATAATAACCATATCGAAGCCATCTCCGATTATCTCTTCCTTAAGAGGGCAGGCTGCCTTTAACTCATTGTATAAATATGCAGGACGAATATTAGCAAATAACTCCAAATCCTTACGAATCTTTAATAATCCAGCCTCTGGTCTTAGGTCAGGTGCAACATCATACCATCTTGAGTTACCCACGTTGCCACCAACAGCACCAAGAAGCACTGCATCTGAAGCCTTAGCAATTGCTACTGCCTCATCTGTAAGAGGTACTCCACACTCATCAATAGAACAGCCTCCCATTAAAATCTTCGTATAATCGAACTTATGTCCATATTTGTCAGCTACTGCATTTAATACTTTAACTGCTTCTGCGACTATCTCTGGTCCGATTCCATCACCGGGAATTAAAGTTATTTTACAATTCATAACGCATCCTGCCTTTCCTTCTTGTACTAACGCCCTACTTAAGTTTATTAACCCACTTTCAGGCTATTGGTTAATATATTACTCCATAATAGTGCATTTTTCAAGTATTTGTACAATATCGACAGTATCAAAACGCCCATTTTTATCAAAATAGAAAAAGCACATTCTCGCACCGTATTCGGTCGTCTGCATCAACCTGCATATTCGTGCGAGTGTGTATTATCGTCACATAATATTTTTTGTATAACAGAGAATCCTATCAGAATTTCCCATTACACAAAAAAGCTTCCAGTACCATTTACCGGCACTGGAAGCTAAATCTTTTAATTCTGATTTATTATTCTCTCTGATTATTCTTCTGATGAAGCTGGCTTTTCTACCTGAGCAATTGCTTTCTTCTGCATTGTTATACGGCAATTCTTATTGTTACCAAATTCAACGATAACATCATCTTCTGTTATATCAAGAATAACACCATAGAAACCACTTGTTGTAAGAACATAATCACCTATCTCCATAGAGTCCATAAGCTGCTGCTGTTCTTTCTGCTGTTTCTTCTGTGGCTTAATTGCGAAAAAGTACATTAATGCACCAAGTGCAACTACATATACTACAATAATACCAAGCTGTCCCATATATATTCCTCCTAATTACTTGCCTTCATATAGGCTCAATATTGTTATAATACCTTAATTATGGTCATATGTCCATTGTTTAATGATAAATTTATAGCATTTTTATGATTTTAAATATTTATGCACTGCCATTAATTACTTCTTATCATAAGTCTTAAGCAGATATAATCTTTCATCCTTAAAGCTCTTATAATTTCCTGCATCAATAGCCCCCCTTATATCTTCCATAAGGTGATTATAAAAGTAAAGGTTATGAAGCACACAAAGTCTCATTCCAAGCATTTCCTTAGCCTTAAGCAAATGTCTTATATATGCTCTGGAATAATTCCTGCAGGCTGGACACTGGCAGCCCTCCTCAATAGGTGCTGTATCTTTTTCATACTTTGCATTAAAAAGATTAATCTTTCCAAACTTTGTATACACATGTCCGTGACGTCCATTTCTTGATGGATATACACAGTCAAAGAAATCAATACCCCTGTCAACCGACTCTAAGATATTAGCTGGTGTACCAACTCCCATAAGATAAGTTGGCTTGTTCTGTGGAAGGTATGGAACAACCTCGTCCAGAACGTGATACATTTCTTCGTGTGTCTCACCAACCGCAAGACCGCCAACTGCGTATCCGTCAAGATCAAGCTCTGATATGCGCTTTGCGTGGTCAATTCTTATATCATCATAAATTGCCCCCTGATTAATACCGAATAACATCTGACTCTTATTTATAGTATCTTCAAGTGAATTAAGACGATTCATCTCCTTCTTACAACGCTCAAGCCATCTTATAGTTCTCTCAACTGAATTAATAATATACTTTCTATCAGCCTTAGCAGGCGCACACTCGTCAAATGCCATTGCTATAGTCGAACCCAGATTAGACTGAATCTGCATACTTTCCTCTGGCCCCATAAATATCTTATGTCCATCTATATGTGACTGGAAAGTTACTCCTTCTTCCTTAATCTTACGAAGTCCCGCAAGTGAGAACACCTGAAATCCGCCCGAATCTGTAAGAATAGGCTTATTCCAGTTCATAAACTTGTGAAGACCTCCAAGCTCTTTTATAAGCTTATCACCCGGTCTTACATGGAGGTGGTAAGTATTGGATAACTCTATCTGTGTTCCTATTTCCTGTAAATCTGTTGTAGCAACTGCACCCTTAATAGCAGCCACTGTACCAACATTCATAAATACAGGTGTCTGCACAGTTCCATGAACTGTTGTAAATTCAGCTCTTTTTGCTCTTCCATCTGTCTTTAATATCTTGTACATATTCTCTCTTTCCTTATATATAATCTTAAATTAATTGCCCTTAAATATACAACCTATATTTCTCAACAAATATATATAATCTGCATCTCTTAATAAAATGCAATCTATATATCTAACAAATATATAACTCTTAATCACTCTGTTCTATAATAAATAATTCCTGATTAATCTCTCTTATAAAACTCTGTTATCCTGTCAATTCTTGATGTCATATTGGCAAATATCATATCCACAAGAGTAACTGCTGTCATCGCCTCGACAACAACTACAGCTCTTGGAACTATCATTGGGTCGTGTCTTCCCTTTATTGATACCTCTATATCTTCGCCAGATTTGCTGACCGTCTCTTGAGTTCTTGCTATTGAAGGTGTAGGCTTGACTGCCGCTCTTATGATTATATCAGAGCCATCGCTCATACCACCAAGCACACCACCACTGTGATTGGTCTTTTTGACAATCCTTCCATCTTTAATAGTAAAGCTGTCATTATTCGTACTTCCTGTACTGTCTGCTGCTGCAAATCCATCACCAATTTCAAAGCCTTTTACAGCACCAATGGAGAAAATTGCTTTGGCTAAATTTGCATCGATTTTTTCGAATACCGGGTCACCGATTCCGGCAGGAACACCGGTAATAACACATTCGATAATACCGCCGGCAGAGTTCTGCATGGCTTTGCATTCTTCCAGATAGGAAGCAGCTTTTGCAGCAGCATCTGCATCCGGCATATAGAGCGGATTCTTCGTGATTTCTGCGGTGTCAAATCTGGTTTCGTCAATGGTGATGGGACCGATGCTCTTACTGTAGGTGAGAATCTCAATGCCAAGTTCCTTTAAAATCTTTGCGGCAACCGCACCGGCAGCCACACGTCCGATAGTTTCACGGCCGGAAGAACGTCCGCCACCACGGTAATCCCGGAAACCGTATTTGGCATCAAAGGTAAAGTCAGCATGTCCCGGACGATAGTAGGAAGCAATCTCACGGTAGTCTTTGGAATGCTGGTTTTCATTTACCACAATCAGTGAGATTGGAGTTCCAGTGGTTCTGCCTTCAAAGACACCGGAAAGAATATGTACTGCATCATCCTCTTTTCGCGGGGTAGAGAAAGCAGATTGTCCCGGTTTACGCCGGTTTAAATAGGTCTGTATATCTTCTTCACAAAGGGAAAGTCCGGCAGGACAGCCGTCAATTACGACACCGATTCCTGTTCCGTGTGATTCTCCCCAGGTTGTAATTTTAAAGTTAGTTCCAATAGTTGAGCCTGCCATAGCATCCTCCTGATTTGTTTTTGTAAAAAAGTCAGACTCTATTATAGAAGATTTTTCAGATACTGGCAATCCCACAGTTGCAAAAAGTGCGAAAACAAGGTATGCTAGGATAGTATTTGTAAAAAGAACAGAAACAGGAGATTATATGTACGAATTATTAAAACAGGATGGAAGAGCAAAGAGGGGCATTTTTCATACCGTACATGGTGATATACAGACCCCGGTGTTTATGAATGTAGGAACGGTCGCTGCCATAAAGGGAGCTGTTTCTACCGAAGACTTAGAGCAGATTAAGACACAGGTGGAATTATCCAATACCTATCATCTGCATGTACGTCCGGGAGATAAATTAATCAAAGAGCTGGGCGGACTGCACAAGTTCATGGTGTGGGACAAACCAATCCTTACCGATTCCGGTGGATTCCAGGTATTTTCACTGGCAGGACTCCGTAAAATCAAAGAAGAGGGAGTCTATTTCCATTCCCACATTGATGGAGCAAAAATTTTCATGGGACCGGAAGAAAGTATGCAGATACAGTCTAATCTGGCATCCACA
>OGNQ01002029.1_pt1 | contig 11145 bp, 11 predicted proteins | sample 1573481 | NCBI WGS metagenome assembly OGNQ01 (sample SAMEA2581920, study PRJEB24529) | metagenome | biome: Human gut stool | place: China | collected 2011 | reverse complement strand
GCGGGTGGCAGATGATATTCGGCGTGGCGACCCACCCGGATTATCAGCGCCGCGGCTGCGCGGAAAAGCTGCTGCGCTACGTGGTGGAGCAGGCCCGCCAGCAGGGAAGAAAGGGCCTTGTGCTGACCTGCAAGGAGCATCTGCTGCACTTTTACGGCAAGGTGGGCTTCGTGGACGAGGGCATCTCTGATTCTACCCACGGCGGTGCGGTGTGGCACAAGATGCGCCTGACATTCTGACAAATGGCAAGGAAAGGGGGGAAAAGCATTTTCCCCTCTTTCTTTTTTCAAAAGGGTATGTTATACTCAAAAATTGACTGAATACCAAGGAAAGGGCGTGTACGCCATGCACGACGAGCTGATCCGGCGGCTCAACGAAACAAAGACCATGTCCATCGTGGGTATGTGCAAGAACGCGGGCAAGACCACCATGCTCAACTGGCTGCTGACGGCGGGCCATCTGCGGGGCACGCTGGGGCTGACCTCCATCGGGCGGGACGGCGAGTCCACCGATGTGGTCACCGGCACGGAAAAACCGGGTATCTTTGTCCGTGAGGGTACACTGATCGCTACGGCCAAGGATATGCTGCGGCTGGGCGATGTGACAAAGGAGATTTTGATGACCACAGGTATCCCTACCCCGCTGGGCGAGGTGGTCATCATGCGCGCCCGCAGCGCCGGCTATGTGCAGCTGGCGGGGCCCTCTATCACCACGCAGCTGCGGTCGGTGTCTGAGAGCTTTTTTGCCCTGGGGGCTGAGAAGTCCGTCATCGACGGTGCGCTGGGGCGCAAGAGCCTGGGTGCCCGGGCGGTGGCGGAGGGCGTTATCCTGTGTACCGGCGCCAGCTACAACGCCAGCATGGAGAAGGTCATCGCCGACACGGTGCACATCTACCGGCTGATGAACCTGCCCAAGGCCGAGACACTGCCGCCGGAGTGCCCCGACGGGCTGGAGGCCTGCGTCAGGGAGTACGGCGCAGCGCTGGTGACCGGCGCACTGACGGATACGATAGTGGTGCCGCTGCTGCGAAGCGGCGTGCTGCGGAAGTGCCGCCTGGTGGTCAAGGACCCCAGCAAGGTGCTGCTCAGCGCCGATACGCTGGACAAGCTGGCGGTGCGTGAGGTGGCGCTGGAGACGGAGGATGCGGCGAAGACGCTGTGCGTCACCGTGAACCCGGTGTCCGCCTACGGATGGAAATTCGACAAGGATGAATTCCTGTTCCGTATGAAAGAGGCGGTGGACGTACCGGTCATCAATGTGAAGGAGGAACTGGCATGATCGCGGTCAAGTTTGAGGAAAAAGAGAAGATCGGTCTGCAATACGCGCTGGAAACGCTGCACGGCTGCTCGCCCTTTGGTCAGGAACGCATCCGGCGGCTGCGGTTTTATGCGCCGGAGGAACGCGCCGCACTGGAGGAGGAGCTGTACAACGTGGAGCAGGCGGCCAACGCCGCCGGTGAGCTGAAGGACGTGTACAACAAGCTGATGACCGGCCTGTGCCAGATGAAGGATATCCGCAACTCCCTGCGCCGCTGCGCGGCGGGGGAGACGCCGGACCATGTGGAGCTGTTTGAGATCAAGGGCTATTTGCAGCGGCTGGACGGTATGCGCCCGCTGTTTGAGCAGATCAACGCGGTGACGCACTTCAAGGGCATGACCTTCCACGAGGTGAAGGACGCATTGGCGGTGCTGGACCCGGATGGTACCGGGAGCCGGGGCTTCTATATCCCGGACAGCGCCACGGCAAAACTGAAGGAGATCCGCAGCGCCAAGAAAGAGGTGGAGGAACGGCTTTTCCACGCCCAGACCGACGCGGAAAAGGACGATCTGCGCCTGAAGCGCACCCGACTGTGCGGCGAGGAGGACGCGGAGGAGATGCACGTCCGCAAGGCCATGGGTGCGGCACTGGCCCCTATGGTGGACGATCTGCTCTCCGATGCGGAGACGGCGGGGCGTCTGGACTTTATTATCCAAAAGGCACTGTTTGCCGTGCGCTACGGCGGTGTGAAGCCGGAGCTGACGGAGAAGGACCTGGAGCTGGAGGATATGATCAATCCGGAGATCTGCGACCTGCTGGAGCAGCAGGGCCGCCGCTTCGTGCCGGTATCCATCTCCCTGACGCCCGGGGCCACGGTCATCACCGGCGCCAACATGGGCGGAAAGTCCGTGGCCATGAAGACGGTGGCGTTGAACGTGCTGCTGCTGCAGGCGGGCTTCCTGGTGTGCGCCAAAAAAGCCCGTATGCCGCTGTTCCACAGCGTGAAGATGCTCTTTGACGATTTGCAGTCCATCCAGTCCGGCCTGTCCGGCTTCGGTTCGGAGATCGTACAGTTCCAGAAGGCGCTCTCCGAGGTGGAGCAGGGCTATTCGCTGTTCCTGCTGGATGAGTTTGCCCGGGGCACCAACCCGGACGAGGGCGCGGTGATCGTGCAGGCGGTGACGCGGTATCTCAACGGTGTGGACGCCATCTCACTGCTGACCACCCACTATGACAAGGTGGCGGAGTACGCCCGGACCCACTATCAGATCATCGGCCTGCGGGATATCGACCCGGAGGCTATCCGCCGGGAGCTGGCCGTGACCAGCGAGGACGGCGTGGCGGTCATCGCGCGGCACATGAACTACGGCCTGTATCGGGTGGAGGGAAAGTCCGACTGCCCGCGGGACGCGCTGAATATCTGCCGGATGCTGTCCCTGAAGCCGGAGATACTGAAAATGGTGGAGGAAAGCTATTAAAAAAGCGCCCTGCGGGGCGCTTTTTTTCTGTGTGGGGTGCGGGCATGGAGGGAGGGGTGCTTTCTCGGGGAAATGCCGAAATACAGGGCTGAAATTTATTCGTATCGCACAAAAAAATTATTGTCTTTTCTGTCACAATGTCACTTGACAAGACCGCTGAAAAAGGTATAATTTATAGATAGAAATTTCATAATATCAGTCAATAGAGGCGCGGAGGACAGGGTACTGCATATTTGGGGACAGGCACCCGGTAAATTTGCAGGAAGGGGTCTTCCGCCGAAGGGGCCGGACGGGTCTGTGCGTACGGTTCCTGGCAGCGCGGTGTAAGCGGCGCTGCTGTCATGTAGTGATACATGGAGCGCTATTGGTCAACGACCTTGACCGATAGCGCTTTTTTCATACCCAAAAGAAGTGCCGAGGCCAGCTCTGGTATTGGAAATGCACGTCCAAAAATTTGAAGGAGGAAAAACTTATGGAAAAGATGACATCTCTGCTTCGTCTGCGTATGAGCGCGAAGGACGCCCACTACGGCGGCAACCTGGTGGACGGCGCACACATGGTGCACCTGTTCGGCGATGTGGCCACCGAGCTGCTGATCAAGTGCGACGGCGATGAGGGCCTGTTCTGCGCGTATGACAACGTGGAGTTCCTGGCGCCCGTCTACGCCGGCGACTACATCGAGGCCTACGGCGAGATCGAGAAGATCGGCAACACCTCCCGTACCATGAAGTTCGAGGCCCGCAAGGTCATCGTCTCCCGCCCCGACATCAGTGCTTCCGCCGCTGACGTTCTGGCTGAGCCCGTGGTGGTCTGCCGTGCCCACGGCACCTGCGTCACCCCCAAGGACTGCCAGCGTCTGCCCATCGAGAAGTAAGGAGCGGAAACAATGGAGAAGCTTATCATTACCGCTGCTATCTGCGGCGCTGAGGTCACTAAGGCCCAGAACGAGGCTGTTCCCTATACCGTCGAGGAGATGGTCCGCGAGGCTAAGTCCGCCTACGAGGCCGGTGCGGCGATCCTGCACATCCACGTCCGTGAGGATGACGGTACTCCCACCCAGGGCCGCGAGCGTTTCAAAGTCGTCATGGACGCCATCAGCAAGGAACTGCCTGACGTCATCATGATCCCCTCCACCGGCGGCGCCACCGGCATGAGCCCCGAGGAGCGTCTGCAGCCCACTGAGCTGTTCCCCGAGATGGCCACCCTGGACTGCGGTACCTGCAACTTCGGCGATGAGATCTTCGATAACACTATGCCCACCATGCGCGCCTTCGGCAAGCGCATGATCGAGAACGGCATCAAGCCCGAGTACGAGTGCTTCGAGCTGGGCCATATCGACACCGTTCTGGGCATGGCCAAGAAGGGCGAGGTCCCCGGCGATCCCATGCAGTTCAACTTCGTGCTGGGCGTGCACGGCTGCACCCCCGCCACTGTGGAGAACCTGGCGTTCTTCGCCAGCAAGATCCCGGCCAACGCTACCTGGACCGTGTCCGGCGTGGGCCGCGCTGCCTGGACCATGGCCGCCGCCGCTATCGCTATGGGCGGCAACGTCCGTGTGGGCTTCGAGGACAACATCTATCTGGGCAAGGGCCAGAAGGCCGCGTCCAACGGTGAGTTGGTGGCCAAGGTCGTCCGTATCGCCAAGGAGCTGGGCCGCGAGATCGCTACCCCCGCTGAGGCCCGCGAGATCCTGTCCCTCAAGCCCCTCAAGTAATGGCGCAGTCACTGAAAACTATCAAAGTAACAAATAAACAATTTTAGGAGGAAACTAAAATGGCTGAACTGAAAGGCAACAAGTACGGTACCCACCGCGTTATCGAGCCCAAGGGCGTTCTGACCCAGGCTGCTTGGAAGATCGACAACGACATGAGCAAGGTCTATTCCAACGAGATCGTCTGCGATGTCACTTCCCTGAACATCGACTCCGCTTCCTTCACTCAGATCTCTGAGGCCTGCGGCGGCGACGAGAAGAAGATCGGCGAAATGATCCTGGGCATCGTCGCTGAGCGCGGCAAGCAGCAGAATCCTGTCACCGGTTCCGGCGGTATGTTCAAGGGTGTTGTCGCTCACATCGGCGAGGACCTGAAGAAGAAGCCCGGCTTCGACCTGAAGGAAGGCGACAAGATCGTCTCTCTGGTCTCCCTGTCCATGACCCCGCTGAAGATCGACAAGATCCTGGCCATCCACAAGGATATCGACCGCGTGGACATCGTCGGCAAGGCCATCCTGTTCGAGTCCGCTCTGTATGCCAAGATGCCCGATGATATGTCCGAGCCTCTGGCCCTGGCTGCTCTGGACGTGGCCGGCGCTCCCGCGCAGGCCCGCAAGCTGCCCCACGAGGGTGACAGCGTCCTGATCCTGGGTGCCAACGGCAAGTCCGGTGTTCTGTGCGGTTGGGAAGCTATGAAGAAGGTCGGCCCCAAGGGTAAGGTCGTGGGCGTCGTCCGCAACCCCAAGCAGGTCCCCGGCCTGATGGAGCTGGGCGTGTACACCGACGTGATCGTCGCCGACTGCACCAAGCCCGTTGAGGTCATGGAGGCTGCTCTGGCTGCCAACGACGGCAAGGAGTATGATCTGTCCATCTGCTGCGTGAACATCGAGTCCTGCGAGATGTCCGCCATCCTGCCCGTCCGCGACGACGGTCTGGTGTACTTCTTCTCCATGGCTACCTCCTTCACCAAGGCTGCCCTGGGCGCCGAGGGTATCGGCAAGGACGTTACCATGATCATCGGCAACGGTTATACCAAGAACCACGCTCAGATCACTCTGGACGTGCTGCGCGAGAACCCCAAGCTGCGTAAGCTGTTCGACGAGAAGTACTGCTAACTGAATATTCTGCCTGCAGAGGGATGCCCTCTGCAGGCAGATATTAAATACTCCGGTTAAGAGCACATAACGCAAAAGCGATAATCAGACAGGATGATTTGCATATGAAAGACAAGAAACGCACGATTCTGATCGTCGCCCTGGTCCTCTCGCTGGTTGTCAATCTGGTTTTCCTCGCACTGCACGCAATTGGCGCTCAGGAAAAGAGCATAACGGGAACCTTTGCCTCCTTCGGAGGGAAGGCCGTGGAGGGTGAAACCTATCTGGCCGTGGAGCCGGACGGGGAATACACCCTGTACCGGCAGTTTCAGGTGCTGGAAACCGGTGCCTGCCGGGTGGAGGAGCACGTCATCTATTCCGGTGACCGGCCCGTAGGCTATTTCGACCGGAAGGACGCCGTGGTGCTGTTTCTGGACGATGCGGCATACTCCCTGACCCGCACGGATTCCGTTCCCGTTTATGTGAACGTTCCCGGCAAAATGAATTAGTAAATTATTAAGGAGACTTAAATATGAAGACTCGCAATGGTCTGTTCGCTGACGTTCCTGAAAATCTGTGGAACGACTGGCATTGGCAGGTCGCTAACCGCGCTGAGACGGTTGAGGATCTGAAGAAGTACATGACCCTGACCCCCGACGAGGAAGCCGGCGTTGCCAAGACCCTGGGCAAGCTGCGCATGGCCGTCACCCCCTACTATCTGTCCCTGATCGATCTGGACGATCCGTTTGATCCCATCCGCAAGATGGCTATCCCCCGCGCTGAGGAGCTGGAGTATGCCGACTATGAGGATGCCGATCCCCTGCACGAGGATACCGACTCCCCCACCCCCGGCCTGACCCACCGCTATCCTGACCGCGTGCTGCTGCTGATCACCGACCAGTGTTCCATGTACTGCCGTCACTGTACCCGTCGTCGTTTTGCCGGTCAGAACGACTGCGAAGTGCCTATGCAGCAGATCGACAAGTGCATCGATTATGTGGCCGCCCACCCCGAGGTCCGCGACGTGCTGCTGTCCGGCGGTGACTCCCTGATGGTCGAGGACGACACCCTGGAGTACATCATCAAGCGCGTGCGCGCCATCCCCCATGTGGAGATCGTGCGTCTGGGCTCCCGTACGCCCGTTGTGTGCCCCCAGCGTATCACCCCCGAGCTGTGCGCCATGCTGAAGAAGTATCACCCCGTGTGGCTGAACACCCACTTCAACACCCCCAAGGAGTTCACTCCCGAAGCCGCCAAGGCCTGCGCTATGCTGGCTGACGCCGGTATCCCCCTGGGCAACCAGTCCGTGCTGCTGGCCGGCGTGAACGATTGCTCTCACGTGATGATGGAGCTGGTCCACGGTCTGGTCAAGATGCGTGTGCGCCCCTATTATATCTATGCCTGCGATCCTTCCCTGGGCCTGAGCCACTTCCGTACGCCCGTGTCCAAGGGTATCGAGATCATGGAAGCCCTGCGCGGTCATACCTCCGGCTACTGCATCCCCACCTTCGTGGTCGACGCTCCCGGCGGCGGCGGCAAGACCCCCGTTATGCCCAACTACCTGATCTCCGAGACGCCCCGCAAGGTCATCCTGCGCAACTTCGAGGGCGTTATCACCTCTTACACCCAGCCCGAGCACTATGTTCAGGATTGCCACTGCGACGTCTGCACCGGCAAGAAGAAGGTGGAGAAGACCGGCGTGGCATGGGTCGCCGAAGGCACCAAGCAGCGCTATCTGGAGCCCACCAAGCTGCTGCGTAACGAGCGTCACGTCAAGAAGTAAGAGAGAGGAAAAACTATGGAAAGCAAACTCGGCTTGAATTTTGAGCTGGTCAACCGTGCCCGTGCCTCCGCCGCCAAGATCGCGGACGACACCCAGCACTTTATCGACCAGCACACCACCGTCACGGTGGAGCGCGCTGTTTGCCGTCTGCTGGGTATCGATGGCGTCAACGATATGGACGTTCCTCTGCCCAACGTGGTCGTTGACCACCTGATGGCAAACTCCCTGCTGCCCGTGGGTGCCGCGTGGGCTATCGGCAACGCTATGGTGGAGACCGGCAAGGATCCCCAGGGCGTGGCGGAGGCTGTGAACAGCGGCGAGCTGGACCTGAGCAAGGTCCCCGCCCATTCCGACGCGGAGATCCGCGGCGCCATCACCCCCGTGGTGAACGCTACCGTGGAGCGCATCAACAAGAACGTTGGCAAGCGCAACGCCTACCTGAAGGAGTGGGGCGATAAGGAAGGCCCGTACCTGTACATCATCGTGGCTACCGGCAATATCTACGAGGATATCACGCAGGCCAAGGCCGGTGCCAAGCAGGGCGCGGACATCATCGCCGTGATCCGTACCACCGGCCAGTCCCTGCTGGACTACGTGCCTTACGGCGCGACCACCGAGGGCTTCGGCGGCACCTACGCCACCCAGGAGAACTTCCGCCTGATGCGCGCCGCGCTGGACGAGGTGGGCGAGGAGCAGCACCGCTATATCCGGCTGTGCAACTACTGCTCCGGCCTGTGCATGCCCGAGATCGCCGCTATGGGCGCTCTGGAGCGTCTGGACGTCATGCTGAACGATGCGCTGTACGGCATCCTGTTCCGCGACATCAATATGCAGCGCACCATCGTGGACCAGTATTTCTCCCGTGTCATCAACGGCTATGCCGGCGTTATCATCAACACCGGTGAGGATAACTATCTGACCACCGACGACGCCATCACCGCCGCCCACACCGTTCTGGCCTCCCAGTTCCTGAACGAGGCCTTTGCCAAGGACGCCGGTATGCGTGAGGAGCAGATGGGTCTGGGCCACGCCTTCGAGATGGATCCCGCCGTGGAGGACACCTTCCTGTATGAGCTGGCACAGGCACAGATGGCCCGCGAGATCTTCCCCAACGCGCCCCTGAAGTATATGCCTCCCACGAAGTTCATGACCGGCAACATCTTCCGCGGTCACATTCAGGACGCCCTGTTCAACATGGTGACCATCCTGACCAACCAGAAGCTGTGCCTGCTGGGCATGATGACCGAGGCCATCCACACCCCGTTCATGTCCGACCGCGCCCTGTCCATCGAGAATGCGCAGTATATCTTCCGCACCATGAAGGATCTGGGCAGCGAGCTGACCTATAAGGAGAACGGCATCATCCGCAACCGCGCCAACGAGGTGCTGACCAAGGCCACCGACCTGCTGAAGGAGATCGAGAAGCTGGGCCTGTTCACCACCATCGAGAAGGGCATCTTCGCCGATGTCAAGCGTCCTAAGGACGGCGGCAAGGGCCTGGCCGGTGTTGTGGTCAAGGACGACAAATACTTCAATCCGTTCATTGAAGTCATGAAAGGCAAGGTGGGAGCATGAGCAGCGGACTGTATAATACCCATAAGATCGATTTCGATACAACGCTGGATCTGACCCGCCTGAAGCCCTATGGCGACACCATGAACGACGGTAAGGTGCAGACCAGCTTCACCCTGCCCGTCAAGGACGATGAACGCGGCGAGGAAGCTGCCCGTCAGATCGCCAAGAAAATGGGTCTGGACGAGCCCAATGTGGCTTACCACACCCCCCTGGACAAGGAGTTCACCTTCTATGTGGTCTATGGCAGCTGCGTACACTCCGTGAACTACGAGGATATCCATGTTATTACTGTGGAGTCCGATGTGATGAGCATGGAGGATACCAATGAGTACATCAAAGAGCACATCGGCCGCAAGGTCGTGATGGTGGGTGCCTCCACCGGCACCGACGCTCACACCGTGGGTATCGACGCTATCATGAACCGCAAGGGCTTCGCCGGCCACTACGGCCTGGAGCGTTACGAGATGATCGAGGCGTACAACCTGGGCTCTCAGGTCCCCAACGAGGAATTCATCAAGAAGGCGCTGGAGCTGCACGCGGACGTGCTGCTGGTCAGCCAGACCGTTACCCAGAAGGATGTACACATCCAGAACCTGACCAACCTCATCGAGCTGTTGGAGGCCGAGGGCCTGCGCGACAAGTTCGTCGTATGCTGCGGCGGTCCCCGCATCACCCATGAGCTGGCCAAGGAGCTGGGCTTTGACGCCGGTTTCGGCGCCGGCAAGTATGCCGACGACGTGGCGTCCTTCGCCGTGACCGAAATGGTCAAGCGCGGCATGAAGTAAAACCATACGGCACCACTGGGTCAACTGCATAGGCAGATGGCCCAGTGGTTGCTGTCATAAAAAAGTAGGAGGAACAGAAATGGCAAAGAAACCTGTACTGACTGCCGCTGAGGCAGCAAAAATGATTCCCGATGGTGCCACCATTATGTGCGGCGGCTTCCTGGCCTGCGGCCAGGCCAGAGCAATCGTCAAGGAGCTGGTAGCTCTGGGCACCAAGGACCTGACCTTAATCGCCAACGATATGGGCCGCGCGACTGGCCCCATGGGCGAGGAGTTCTTCGGCATCGCGGAGCTGATCCACAACCATCAGGTCAAGCGCGTCATCGCCACCCATGTGGGCATGACCCCCGAGGTCGGCCAGCAGAACACCGAGGGTACGCTGGAGGTCAACCTGCTGCCCCAGGGCACCCTGGCTGAGTGCATCCGCGCCGGCGGCGCCGGTCTGGGCGGCGTGCTGACCCCCGTGGGCATCGACACGCTGGTGGAGGAGTCCCCCTTCTGCCTGGGCCGCCACACTGTGGACGGCAAGGATTATCTGCTGATGAAGCCCATCCACGCCGATTTCGCCCTGCTGGGCGCCTATAAGTGCGATGAGTACGGCAACTGCTGGTACAAGGGCACCATGCGTAACTTCAACGTGGTGATGGCCACTGCCGCAGACACCGTGATCGCCGAGTGCGAGTATATCGTTCCCGTGGGCGATATTGAGCCGGAGAACGTCCATACCTACGGTATGTGCGTGAACTACATCGTGGAAGGAGACAGAAAGTAATGGAAAAGTCTGAGATCAAGGGCTTTATTGCCAAGCGCTGCGCCAAAGAGCTGAAAGATGGCGACGTCGTAAATCTGGGCATCGGTCTGCCCACCCTGATCCCCCACTACCTGCCCGAGGGCGTGGAGCTGATCATCCACGCTGAGCTGGGTATCGTCTCCGCAGGCAAGGCGCCCAAGGAGGGCGACGAGAACTACGATCCGTACCACGTTGTGGACGCCGGCGGCAGCCCCGCCTCCGTGGCCTACGGCGGCGGCTTCATCGACTCCGCCAGCAACTTCGGCCTGATCCGCGGCGGCCATGTGGACGCTTGCTTCCTGGGCGCGCTGGAGGTCGATGCTGAGGGCAACCTGGCCAACTGGATCATCCCCGGCAAGAAGATGCCCGGCATGGGTGGCGCCATGGACCTGTGCGTGGGCGCCAAGCACTGCATTGTGTGCATGGAGCACACCGCCAAGGGCAACCCCAAGATCTTCGAGAAGTGCCGTCTGCCCCTGACCGCCTCTCACTGCGTGAATAAGATCATCACCGAGATGTGCGTGTTTGAGGTCACTGACAAGGGCCTGCTGATGACCGAGATCAATCCCGAGTTTACCGTGGACCAGATCAAGGAAGCCACGGCCGCTCCCTTCGAGGTCGCCGTTGACCTGAAGAGTATGCTGGACTAAGTGAAAATGCGTATGACTCCCC
>OGNQ01002025.1_pt1 | contig 11158 bp, 6 predicted proteins | sample 1573481 | NCBI WGS metagenome assembly OGNQ01 (sample SAMEA2581920, study PRJEB24529) | metagenome | biome: Human gut stool | place: China | collected 2011 | reverse complement strand
ATGACATTAGAAAGCCTGCAATACGGACAACTGCATCTCAGTGACATCAAACTGGATGCCGGATTACAAAAAGGCAACGGCCACGTCGCGCTCGACAGCCATAACCCGCTATTGGATATGCGTTCCAGAATCGACGCGCTGCTGAGCCGACATAATACCGACCTGACTTTCAGTATGGATATGCGCAGCATCGACCTGTATGCCCTGCGACTGACTGACAAACCGTTCAAGGCCGGCATGTGCTTGCACATGGACGGCAGTACGAACCTGAAAAACGCTCATACGGTACACGGTATCGGATATCTCTCTCATAATGCAGGATTCGGTAGTCCGCCCCAAAGATTTGGCCATGAATGTGCTGGCTCTCCCGGACACTACGTATGCCGACATTTCGGCCGGTGACTTCAAACTGCATCTTGACGGCCGCGACGGCTATGAGACGCTGATGAAAAAAAGCGAAGAATTCATGGCTGTGGCCGACCAGCAACTGCAACGCCGGCATCTGAATCAGGACTCACTCAAGATTTTCCTGCCACGCATGACGCTCAATATGGTGTCGGGAAAAAACAACCCCGTGGCCAACTATCTGACGGCTATGGGATACTCTCTCAACGAATTGAAGCTGAACCTGAATGCCGACCCCGAAATCGGCCTGAACGGAGGCGGCCATATTTACACGATGAATGCAGGAGGCATCTTACTGGATACGATACAGATGCACATCTTTCAGGATACGACCGGCGTAAAAATGGACGGACGGGTGCGAAACGGCCCCAAGAACAAACAATTCGTATTCGAGTCCCGGCTGAATGCTTATCTGCACTCCACCGGAGCGGGAATCAATTTGATTTATCTGGACGACAAGCGTAAAAAAGGAGTGGATCTGGGGCTGAGAGCCGACGTGCAAGACAATGGCATCAAAATTGTGTTCTCACAAATTCATCCGATTATCGCCTATCGAAAATTCGATATCAACGAGAATAACTACATATTCCTGGGGAACGACAGGCGGGTGGAAGCGGATGTGAATATGCTCGCCGACGACGGAACGGGAGCCAGGATTTACTCGACGCCCAATCCGGAAGCTTTGCAAGACCTGTCCGTCAACCTGAACCATGTAAACCTAAAGGAACTGACCGCCGTCATTCCGTACGCTCCACGCATCTCCGGATTAATGCAAACCGACGCCCACTTGATACAAACGGAGGAAAACCTGTCCGTCGTAGCCGACGTCTCGGTGAAAGACATGGCGTACGAAGATGCACCGCTGGGCAATATCGGCCTGGGAATGGTCTACCTGCCCAACAACGACGGGACGCATTTCGTAGATGCACGTATTTCGCATAACGAAGCAGAAGTCCTGACGCTTTCAGGAGCTTACAAAGACAACGGTAAAAGCGGAACGATAGAGGCGGACTTGGATTTGGCAGACTTCCCGTTGTCGTTGGCCAACGGTTTTGTCCCGGACCAGATGGCGGCTTTAGGCGGTATGGCCGACGGCTGCATGAAGGTGAGCGGCCCGACCGACCGGCCCGTCGTAGAAGGATGGCTGGCCACCAAAGCCATGAAAATAACGTCATCCGAGTACAGTTTGAACCTGCGTCTGGAGGATGATACCATCAAGGTAAGGCAAAGCCACCTGAATTTAGACAAGTTGAACGTATATTCCACAGGAAAGAACCCGCTCGTGTTCGACGGAACGGTGGATTTCGCCAACTTCGATAATATCTTGCTCGACCTGAAAATGAATGCATCCAACTTCGAACTCATCAACGCCAAACGCACCCAACAGGCATCGGCCTACGGAAAAGTGTACGTGGATGTCAATGCACGGATGGCCGGGAATCTGAACAATATCAACATCAACGGACGTTTGGGGGTATTGGGAAGCACCGATGTGACGTACGTGCTGAAAGACACTCCGCTTTCATCGGAAGACCGGTTGAGCGGCCTGGTCACGTTCGTAGACTTTAGCGATACTACGACCGTGGCTACCCAGGAAGAAGTACAGCCCATGAACATGAACGTGATGATGCAAATCAGCATAGACCAGGGTACACAGGTACACTGCCTGCTGAGTGCCGACCGCTCCAAATACGTTGATCTGGAAGGGGGCGGCGAGCTGACCATGAACTATACTCCGCAGGGGGAACTGACGCTCACCGGACGTTATACGGTGCTGAACGGAGAAATGAAATACTCACTTCCGGTTATCCCTTTGAAGACATTCACCATCGCCTCGGGCAGTTATGTGGATTTCAACGGGCCTATCCTGAATCCTACTTTGAACATCTCGGCGTCCGAACGTATGCGTGCCACCGTGACGGAAAACGATACCCCACGCACTGTTTCCTTCGAAGTGGGGCTGTCCATCACGCGTACGTTGGAAAACATGGGGCTGGAGTTTACCATCGCAGCCCCTGAAGACATGACCGTGCAGAACCAACTCGCAGCCATGTCGATAGAGGAGCGCGGGAAAGTGGCCGTCACCATGTTGGCCACCGGCATGTACTTGTTGGGAGATAATGAAAGCGGAGGATTCTCTACGACCAATGCCCTGAACGCCTTGTTGCAAAGCGAAATCACCAACATTGCAGGCAAGGCTCTTGAAACCATAGACTTGAGCCTCGGCGTAGACCAGGAAACTACGGCCGAAGGAACGGAGCGCACGGATTACTCATTCCGCTTTGCCAAACGCTTCTGGGGCAACCGTGTGAGCATCATCGTGGGCGGTAAAGTGTCTACGGGCGAGAATGTGGAAAACACCGGCCAGTCGTTGATAGATAATGTATCGTTAGAATATCGCTTGGACAAGAGTGCCACACGTTACGTCACCCTATTCTACGACAAGAGTTATGAGTCTTTGTTGGAAGGCGAAATCACCGAAATGGGAGCCGGTCTCGTACTGAGGCGTAAAATGACACGTTTAGGGGAACTGTTTATCTTCAAGAACAGAAAAAAGAATGAACCTCAACACGAAAAAGAGAAGAAATGATGAAGACAAGACTGAAGATATATTGTGGTGTGATCCTGTGCTGCGGTTTGGCGGCAGGGTGCTCAACGACCAAGAACCTTCCCGAAGAAGAGGTTTTGTACACCGGTATCAAGGAAATAGACTATGGCCAAAAGTCGAAAAAGAAAGCCAAGAAAAAGGCTAAACAAAAGGAGGAAGAGGGAGTCATTACCTCTTTGGCCGATGCTTACAAAGCTGTAGACGACTTACTCACACAAAGAGATTTGTCTGTGCTGAAACGGAAAGAGGAATTGACTCAGGAGCAAAAGGACTCCATCGCCGCCGTGCAACGTATCGAAGAAGAGGCGTATGAAACGGCGAAGGAAGAAGTGGATGCGGCACTGGCTTACGCCCCGAACAACGCTCTGTTCGGAAGTTCGTCCTACCGTATTCCATTCCCCACCGGACTGTGGATATACAACGCTTTAGTGGGCAAGAAGTCACGCTTCGCAAAATGGTTATTCGATACGTTTGCAGGTACTCCGGTCTTCATCAGTACCGTCAATCCGAAAACCCGCGCACTCGTAGCACAAAACACACTCCGGAACTACGGTTATTTCAACGGTACCGTGGATTATGAAATCCTACCGGAAAAGAACCCCAAAAAGGCCAAAATCAGCTATACCGTCAGACCGCGCAATCTGTTTCGTCTGGACTCCATAGCCTACCTGCGCTTTCCGGCTGTGGGCGACAGCCTGATACGGGAAACGTTCCGGCAACGTACCCTTTTCAGCGGTGATCCGTTCAGCGTAATCAATCTCGATGCCGAAAGAACCCGTATTTATAACATGTTCCGCAATTCCGGTTATTTCTACTACAAACCGGAATACATCACCTATCGTGCCGATACCATACAGCGTCCGGGATTCGTACAACTGCAAGTCGTACCGGCCGACGGCATTCCCGCATCGGCCAACAAAAGGTATTACCTCGGACGGACCACCGTCAATCTGTTCAATAATGATTCTTATGAACTGACCGACACGCTACAGTTTCGCGATTACACCTTATATTATGACGGAGGAAAGAAAGGCAAAATCCCTTTGCGCTTCGGTGCCCTCCGGCGTAATCTGTTCTATCGGAAAGGCATGCTCTACCGACAGGACATTATGAGCTTCGTACAACAGCAACTCTCGGAAATGAATGTGTTCAGCACGGTAAACCTGAAATACGTTCCGCGTGATACCACTGCACTCAACGATACACTCGACATCGAAATCACCGGTATCTTGGACAAACCCTACGACGGGGAGTTCACCACAAAGGTAACCTCTAAAAGCAATGGGCAGATCGGTCCGGGACTCTCGTTCAGCATGTCCAAACGCAATGCTTTCCGAGGAGCGGAAAAGCTGAAATTCGAAGTACACGGATCATACGAATGGCAAACCAACTCCACCGTACAGGGACGTAGTTCCGTCATCAACTCCTACGAATACGGTACTTCATTGTCGTTGGACTATCCCCGACTGATATTTCCCGGGGCACGTAAGTTCTCCCGACGCGCCAAAACGAGCACCTCGTTTGTACTGGATGCTACATGGATGAACCGGGCCAACTATTTCGGCATGGTGTCTTTGAGCGCACGGGCGGCCTATACTTACCAAGCGCGTCCTACAATCAAACACGAATTCGTCCCGTTCCGCTTGGATTACGACGAACTGTTGAGTACAACCGCCACTTTCGACTCTATCATGAACGTCAACCAGGCACTCTACGTAAGTATGCGCGACCAGTTCGTTCCTTCCATGCGATACACTTTCACTTATTCCAGTCCGCGCAAGGCACGCAATCCGCGTACTTTCATCTTTGAAGTGAAAGAAAGCGGAAACATCACCTCCGGTATTTACGCCGCTTTCGGTAAACCGTTCAACCAAAAAGACAAGAAACTTTTCAACGTGCCTTTTGCACAGTATATCCGTTTTCTGGCTGAGTTCAGAGAAGAATTCCGCCTTACCCCCCGTACAAGTATCGCCACGCGAGTGGGAACCGGCGTGATATTCAGTTACGGAAACTCTACCGCAGCTCCTTACAACGATCTCTTCAGCGTAGGTGGTGCCAACAGTATCCGTGCGTTCACCGTCCGCGGCGTGGGACCGGGTAGCTATATTCCGGGCGCGTCGGCCTATTCCTATATCGACCAAATGGGAGACTTCAAAATCGAAATGAACGCCGAGTATCGCTTCCCCATCGTTTCTATGCTTTCCGGAGCCGTATTCCTGGATGCTGGAAACGTTTGGCTTCTGGATGCAGACGTAAACCGCCCGGGAGGAACGTTCGACATTTCAAGATTCGGCAAAGACTTGGCTTTAGGCACCGGATTGGGTATTCGTTGTGACCTCGATTTCCTCGTATTGCGTTTCGATGTCGGAGTGGGACTTCACGCTCCTTACGACACAGGAAAGAGCGGCTATTACAACATGCCGAAATTCAAAGACAGTCTGGGATACCATTTTGCCGTAGGTTATCCGTTCTAAAACGGGCTGTAGCACGGACGCCCCCTCCTGTTTTCCCAAACAGTTCAAAGGGCTTAAAAAAAGAAGCCGAAAACACGACTTTTTCAAATAAAAAAGCTACTTTTGCAATACAGAACGTAAATATTTAACTTTTTAAACGAACGAATATGAAACCTACACTTTTCTTATTGGCTGCCGGTATGGGCAGCCGTTATGGCGGTTTGAAACAATTGGACGGGCTGGGTCCGAATGGCGAAACCATCATGGACTATTCTATCTATGATGCCATCCGTGCCGGTTTCGGCAAAATTGTCTTCGTCATCCGCAAAGACTTTGAAGAACAATTCCGCACACAAATCCTTTCAAAATACGAAGGAAAGATTCCGGCTGAGTTGGTATTCCAAAGTCTGGACGCACTGCCCGAAGGTTTTACGTGCCCTGAAGGCCGTGTAAAGCCATGGGGTACGAACCATGCCGTATTGATGGGTAAAGATGTCATCAAAGCGAATTGCCGGAAGGCTGCCAAAACACATACGCCATGGTGGGCTTCCGTTGCTGCAATACGCTCAGCGAAAACGGCTCCGTTGCACGTGGTGTCTGCATGTACGATGACCATCATCACTTGAAAGATGTGGTGGAACGTACGGAAATCATGCGTGTGGACGGTCCTATCTGCTACAAAGACGAAGAAGGCAAATGGATTCCGTTGGAAGAGAACGTACCGGTCAGCATGAACATGTGGGGCTTCACTCCCGACTACTTCCAGCATAGCGAAGAATATTTCAAAGAGTTTCTGAGCAATCCGAAGAACATGGAAAACCCGAAAGCCGAGTTCTTCATCCCGCTGATGGTGAATAAGCTCATCAACGAAGGTACCGCTACGGTAGAAGTGCTCGACACTACCAGCAAATGGTTCGGTGTAACATACGCTGCCGACCGTGAAGCCACAGTAGAAAAGATTGCCTCCTTGGTAGCAGCAGGAGAATACCCGGAAAAGCTGTTCTAAACAAGGCTCTTTTATTTCTTTACCTAAAAAAAGAATCCTTCTTGCATGGAGTTCATCCGGCAAGAAGGATTCTTTTTTATATTGTCCGCCCTCCATCTGACTGTCACCTAAAGGCAGTCTGTTTTTTTCTGCAAGATAAAGTAAAAAACACAGTATTGTCTTACAAAAAAAATCGTAAAATGAAGAAATCAACAATCTGTAAAAGCAAGAAAGCCGACTTCTTGGCTGTCATAAACAATTGAGATAAGGATATAAAGAAGCGCAACAAAATCAAAACATCTGCGAACTACCAATCATCCCTGCGTTCCTTTACACATTTCCTCCAAACCAAAGGCTACTGTCGCTCTGTAAGCTTCGAATCTATCACCGAAGAATTAATCGCATCTTACGAGACCTACCTACAACACGAACGCGGTATCACCAAAAACAGCAGTTCCTTTTATATCCGCACATTGCATGCGGCCTATAAAAAAGGAATTGCCATGCTCAATCTGAAACTTCGAGACCCCTTCGGCAACGTCTATACGGGAGTAGACAAAACCCGAAAACGGGCTGTAAACATCGATGTCATCATCAAACTCATGCAATATAAGAAGCTCAATAAAAGTATGGAATTCAGTCGCGATACATTTGTATTTTGCTTTTTCGCACAAGGTATGCCTTTCATAGACTTCGCCAAACTAAAAAAGGAAAATCTGCAAAACGGACGCCTTTCCTATTATCGGAGTAAAACCGGACGCCTGCTCTCTGTCAAGGTAGACAGAATCATGAGAACCATCATCAATAAATACGCCTCTCCCCAATCGGACTTTCTTTTCCCTGTGATGAAAACCACAGAATTCCGACAGTCCGTTTACGACTCAGCCTTACGGACATACAATCTCAATTTAAAAAAGCTATCCGAATTGTTAGGAGAGAAAGCCACGCTCACCTCTTACGTCCCGAGGCATTCATGGGCCTCGGAAGCCTTAAAGCTTCATATCCCGATGCACGTCATCAGCGAATCTATGGGGCATTCCAATGAAAAGACCACTTCCATCTATCTCACTTCGCTGGACCACCGCAACATTGATGCTGCAACAAGAAAAATATTTGAAACGGCAAATAGAAGAAGTAAAATAAAGAAACGAATCAGACAGTCTTCAACAAAAACTTCAACGTTCTCCTATTCAGCAATATATCCTCAATATTATTATTCCATCTCTATGCAAGAGGTGGATAAATCCGATGCAAATGTAGATAAAATACTTAAACCCACAAAATAATCGGTCTTTTTTTCTCGAAAAAACAAATGATTTACTAAAAAAACACGAAAGAACAGATTTGGAAGATGGTTCTAAAGCACTATGACTCACATATAATAGATAGGCCTACATTCCCTTTTTCCACCTCTTGCATAGAGAGAGAAAAGAATATGATTCTAAAAACAGGAAAGTAGAGAACATATATTTTTTAATTAATTTGTTTTATTATGAAGAAGAAGTTTATTAGTGTTGCGATGTTTTGCGCATTGATTGCCAGTTCCCCAGTTTGGGTCGGCTGCTCAGATTACGATGACGACATTGCCAATCTACAATCACAGGTAGACGCATTGAAACAAACGGTAGATGTTTCAACCGCAGAAGCCCTGAAAGCCCTGCAAGAAGCTCAAGCCGCATTGCAGGAGGACATCAACGAATTGACAGCGGGCAAAGCCGACGCACAGGCCGTGAAGGACTTACAGGAAACCGTGGCTGCACTCCAAACAGCCATCACAGAGAACGACATCACCAAAATCGGCGAATTGAGTTCTCAGGTCAGCGAACTGATCGCACAGGTAAATGGAATAGAAGGCGACTTGGATAAGACCCAAAGCGACCTTCAGCAACAAAAGACTGAGTTGGAAGGCAAGGTCAACAGCCTGCGCACCGATTTGGAGAAAGCCATTGCCGACAAAGCCGACCAAGCTACCGTGGACAGCATCAAGTCTGAGTTGGATGCGGCCGTAACAAACCTTACCGACGTAGAAAACCGTTTGGTGGAAGTAGAGAAATGGATTAAGAACAACGGACAGGAGTTGGCCAAACTGACAGCAAACGTAAGCCAGATCAACAACCTGATCGCTAAAATCAGCGAAGAAGCGGCTACGACCATTTCTGACCCGGCCATCTTGGCAGCCATCAAAGCATTACCCACCACGGTAAGTTCACTTACCACCCTGCAACAACAAATCGGCAAGGAAACGGAAGCCGGAAGCATCCTCTACCGTCTGGCCGCCCTCGAAGAATGGAAGAACACTATCGTGACCGAATTACTGACCGGCACGGGATACAGCAGCTTTGCCGACATTTGCCAAGACATCAAAGAGCTGCAAGAAGCATTGACGGGCAGCGGCAGCGAAACGCCGGGCGTAGACCCGAGCGACCCGGGCTTGGTTGAACAATTCAACGCACTGAAAGCCGAAATGGCCAAGTTCGACATGATTCAAAGCGTGGTGTACATCCCGAACCTTACTTCTACCGAAGAAGGAGGCTATTTGTTGAAGTCTTCCGTGCTGAAAGTGTACAACGAAAAGCTCACGACAGCGGACAAATACGAGACGGTGGCACAAGGCATAGCATCCAACAAAATCCAATTCCGCGTGTCTCCGGCCTCTAAAGCCAACGACTTCATAGGAGAAAACGCCAAATATACCTTGACTTTCGACGGCTCGCTAATCAGCAAGAAAAGCTTCTCTAAAGTAAAGACGGTAGGAGACCCCGTCTTAGTCGACGCAGAATCCGGCATCATCGAATACTCCGTAGAGACAGAAATTGGCGAGAATGAAATTTGGGCCGTTTGCGCCGTTATTAAGGCCGTAGACCCACAACCTGCCGAAGGCGAAGAAAGCACGGGAAGCACAAAGGACAACACGGACCTGACCACGACCTATTTCAAGGCAACGAGAGTGACGGACAAGGTGAAAACCATTGAAATCACGAACGACAACAGTTCCGCAACGAGCTTGCCTTACATGAATCCGGACGGCAGCAACAGCATGTTGGACTACAGCAAGAACCGCAAAGTCGTAGGCAAGGCCGAAGATGGTACCGTAATCGTGGAAGACATGGTAGGAGAATACGGCGTTCCGACTACGATTTCCTACGAACTGTCCACGTTGACGAACGACGACAAGAGCGACGACAACTGGTTCAAGATTGAAAACGGCCAACTTACATTGCCGAATGCATCGAACGCCATGATCGGACGTAAAGTCACAGTCACCCCCGTGGCCGACTTCGGTTCGTTCCAACTCAAGGCTCCGGCATACAAAGAAGTAACCATCGCACGCCGCGTCGTAGAGCATGACGTACAGGAAACCAAGGAACTGACGTGGAACAAGGACATCCAGTTCATTGCCCTGAGCAGCGACGAAATGGACGAAATCATCAAAGCAACCGAACTGTCACGCGGTGACTTCATGGAGCTTATCGATGAAAACGAACCGGCAGACTTGACCAAGTTGTGCCTGATGACCGGTAAAGACATCTTGGAAAAAATGCCTGCAGCAACCGACAAGGTAGCAAACGATAACACGCTGTACATCGTCGTTCCTGCCAAAATAAATACCGGTGAAGCCAAGAAACTCGATATCACATTGAAGGAAGAAAACAGCAGTACCACGCAGACCGACTCTTACATTATCCATGTAAACGTCAGCAAGATGCAGTATCCTGTCACTGTAATCGAGAAGAACCCGACCCGTTGGACAGAAGACGGGCAGACCATCGAATACAGACCGCAGATTGAATGGGCTGACGGCACAACCGACAAGGTGGAAGGCGTGGGCAACACGTTCAATGCCGAAGACTTGTTCGCCGACTATGCCGCATTGAGCCAACAGGCTGCCGACCTCGGCTTCACCCTCGTCATCACAAATGCTGACGGTGTCAGCTACAACTCTGCCACCAGGGCACTTACTTACGACAAGACCCAATATAACGGCAAAGTCGTTGAATTTGAAATCTACTTGGACTACAACGGTACGAAGATTGGCGCAACTAACTGCAAGATCAGCGTACAGGCATTGAGCGGAACATGGACGAACCCGGCTCAGATGGCCATGAGCGTCACCGACTTGTCTAAGACTTATAACGTGGCTGAAGGTGCCAAATGGGTTGATGTCGCCGGACGCACTATATGGGAAAACGGTGCCAAGGTGAAGACCGGCAAAGACAATAAAGGCAACTGGTTGTCCGACTTCAATAAGGATCCATTCTCGACAGCGGTATATGGCATGACCGCGGTGAAGTTTCGTTCACGGACGATGCCAAACAAGCGTCTTTCGCTACGGCTTACACGGTAACCATCCGTATCAGTGCCGATTCTCCGTGGGGCGCAATCACGAACATGCCGGACGACCACGTAGACATGACGTTCACCATTGCACAAGGTGCAAAATAATGACAAAGAGAGAAAGTAATCTCATAAAAAGCCTTGCCCATCCGTTTTCTCTCCATCTACGGACGAGGTAAGGAAGGTTGGTCAGAGATGGTCTCCGCGAGGAGGCCGTCTCTTGTATTTATAACGCTACGGACAGCCGCGCCAGATAATCATAATGTTCCCCGTCCTGCAAGCGTTCCGCACGGAAGCCGTTTTCCTGCGCATAGTAGGCCAAAGTGTCGAAGTCCACATAGAGCCACGGGAAAGGTGCGCCTTTCACTCGCT
>OGNQ01002024.1_pt1 | contig 11166 bp, 12 predicted proteins | sample 1573481 | NCBI WGS metagenome assembly OGNQ01 (sample SAMEA2581920, study PRJEB24529) | metagenome | biome: Human gut stool | place: China | collected 2011 | reverse complement strand
GCGGCTTTATCTCCAGCGGCGGCCTGGGCACCATGGGCTTTGGCTATGGCGCGGCCATCGGCGCGCAGATGGCGCTGGGCCGGGAGCAGCGGGTGGTCATGTTCACGGGCGATGGTTCCTTCCACATGAACCTCAACGAGGCCTGCACCGCTGTCAGCTATGAGCTGCCCATCATCACGGTCATCTTCAACAACTCTGTGCTGGGCATGGTGCGCCAGTGGCAGACCACTTTCTACGAAAAGCGCTACTCCCAGACCGACCCCCACCGCAAGACCAACTTCGTCAAGCTGGCCGAGGGCTTTGGCCTGAAGGGCTACCGCTGCACCAACCTGCCGGAGTTCCAGCAGGCATTTGCCGAGGCGCTCCAGCGCAAAGGCCCCACCTGGATCGAGTGCATCATCGACAAGGACGAAAAGGTCCTGCCCATGATCCCCGGCGGCGGCGACATCAACGACATCATCATGAAATAAGGAGGACACAGCAACATGGAATCCAATCAGCGCAGGGTCATCAGCCTGCTGGTGGACAACCAGAGCGGCGTTCTGGCCCGGGTGTCCAACCTGTTCTGCCGCCGCGGCTTCAACATCGACACCCTGACCGTTTCGGCCACCAACGACCCGGCCGTCAGCCGCATCACCCTGACCATCACCAGTGACGACCGGGCCCTGAAGCAGCTCATCCTCCAGACTGAGCGTCTGGAAGTGACCCGGCAGGTGTTCGTGCTGGACAGCGAAAAATCGCTGGAGCGGGAGCTGCTGCTGCTCAAGGTGGAATCGGACGTGCACAACCGCACAGAGCTGCGGGAGATCGCCTGCATCTACAAAGCAAAGATCATTGATCTTTCCCCGGACAGCATGGTGTTTGAACTCATCGGCCGGCCGGACAAGCTGGACGCATTTTTGAAAATGTTCGAGGGTTACAACATCCTTGAACAGTGCCGCACCGGCGTTACTGCACTGGAGCGCGGCGGGATGCACCAGCATATCCAGAAGCCGCCGCAGGAGGTGCGCTCCGTCCAGCTGCCCCCGCCGGGCGCAAGACGGGCATAATTACATTGCTTTTCCGCTCAGGGTGAGCGAAAGATAGAACAGAGCATACAAGACCGGAAGATAAACCAACCAGTTAATGTAAAAGGAGACTAACGATTATGGCTATCAAGAAATACTACGATTCCGACTGCAACCTCGGCGTGCTGGACGGCAAGACCGTCGCTGTCATCGGCTTCGGCAGCCAGGGTCATGCACACTCTGAGAATCTGGCTGAGAGCGGCGTCAACGTTGTGGTCGGCCTGCGCAAGGGTTCTGCTCACTGGGCAAAGGCTTCTGAGTTCGCTGCCACCCATGACAACTTCAAGGTCATGGAGGTGGAAGAGGCTGCCAAGGCCGGCGATGTTGTCATGATGCTGGTGCCCGATGAGCTGTGCGCCGATATCTACAACACCCAGGTTGCTCCCTACATGACCGAGGGCAAGGCACTGGCCTTTGCACACGGCTTCAACATCCACTTCAAGACCATCACCGCTCCCAAGAACGTGGACGTCATCATGATCGCTCCCAAGGGCCCCGGCCACATCGTCCGCCGCCTGTACACCGAGGGCGAGGGCTGCCCCTCTCTGATCTGCGTGGAGCAGGACTACACCGGTAAGGCCAAGGATATCGCACTGGCTTATGCTTCCGGCATCGGCGCAGGCCGTGCAGGCATCCTGCAGACCACCTTCAAGGAGGAGACCGAGACCGATCTGTTCGGCGAGCAGGCCGTGCTGTGCGGCGGCGTTTCCGAGCTGATCCACGCCGGTTTCGACACCCTGGTGGAGGCTGGTTACGAGCCCGAGATGGCTTACTTTGAGACCTGCCACGAGATGAAGCTGATCGTGGACCTGATCAACGAGGGCGGCTTCTCCAAGATGCGTTACTCCATCTCCAACACCGCAGAGTACGGCGACTACCGCACCGGCAAGCGCCTGATCACCGCCGAGACCCGCAAGGAGATGAAGAAGGTCCTGACCGAGATCCAGGACGGCACCTTCGCTTCCGAGTTCCTGACCGAGATGAGCCCCAACGGCGGCCGCAAGGTCCACTTCCTCGCTCAGCGCCGTATGGAGGCCGAGCACCCCATCGAGAAGGTGGGCGCAGAGCTGCGCAGCATGATGAGCTGGCTGAAGAAGTAAGAAAATCAGAAAAACCTCTCCGTCAGCGCTGACGCGCTGCCACCTCCCCTAACGAGGGGAGGCCTTGGCATATCGGGAAAGTCTGCACGGATGGACAAAGCACCGTCGTTAAAGCTCGACCTCCACGCCATCGGGGCGGTAGAAGGTGACGTTCCTGCGCCACTGGGGCTCGCCCATGGTGCGGCGGTAGCAGTCTGTCAGCTGCCGCACGGCTTCCTCGGGGCTGCGCACCTTTCCGCCGCAGCAGGGGAGCACCAGCACCCGGAACCAGGCATCAAAGAGATGCTCTGTCCAGCCGGTGTCCTTGGCCCCGCACCGGGCGTAAAAGCCCAGGCGGCGCACAGCCATGGCCTCGTCCTCGGCTTTTTCAGGGCACTCCGCTTCAATGAGGATGGCCTGCGCGCCCTTCTCGTGGTCAGGCAGGGCGGCCAGCAGAGCGGCTCCGATGCCGCCGGCCCGGTATTGGGGCAGAACGGCAAAGTAGTCCAGCTGGCTCACCTCACAGCCCACGGGCCGCACCATCAACAGATACGCCACCAGCGCGTCGTCCTCGTACACGCCCCAGGTGTGGGCGGTACCGGCGGCCTCGCTGTTCAGGATCATGCTCAGGGGCTTCAGCTCTCCGGCAGGAAAATCCCGGCGCATCTCGTTCAGGTAAACGTTCGTCAGCTCTTCGGCGGTCAGCAGCCGCCAGGTCAGGGGCACGGGATTCATAGGATGCGGGTTCCTTTCTGGATCACAGCTTTGAGATTGAGCTCCTGGTCGGCCAGGATGATGTTGCCATAGCGGCCCGCGGCAATGCTGCCGTAGTCATTGTCCACGCCGATGCTCTTTGCCGGGTTCTCGCTGGCGGCACGGACAGCGCTCTCCAGCGGCACGCCCATCTCCAGCACGGCCCGCTTCATGCAGTCGTACAGGCAGGTGTTGCTGCCCGCAATGGTGTCCGGGTGCTCGGTCAGGGTAGCGCGGGGTCCCTTGACCGTGATGGCCTGTCCGCCCAGACTGTACTGGCCGTCCGGCAGGCCGCAGGCCATCATGCTGTCGGCGATCAGGATGACATGGTCATCCCCGAAGGTGTTGAAGGTGAACCGCACCATGGCGGGGTGGATGTGCACGTTATCGGTGATGAGCTCCACCTCGGCGTCGTGCTCCATGGCCGCAATGATGGGGCCGGGCGCACGGTGGGTGATGCCGGGCATGGCGTTGTACAGGTGGGTCATGTGGGTGGCACCGGCCTCAAAAGCCTTGACAGCGGTGTCGTAGTCGGTGCAGGTGTGGGCGATGGAGATGCGCACCTCGTTATGGCACTCCTTGATAAAGTCCAGATTGCCCGGCTCCTCCGGGGCAACGTCCACCAGCTTGATCAGACCGTTTGCACGCTTCTGCAGGCGGCGGAACATGGCGGCGTCTGCGCCCTGCACATACTCCGGGTTCTGTGCACCCACCTTTTTGGGGCTGATGAAGGGGCCCTCCATGTTGATGCCCACAAGGTCGGCACCCTTGCCGTTTTTATGGGCGGCAGCAGCGTCCATCACCTTGTTCAGGATCTCCTCGGGATAGGTCATGGTGGCGGGGCAGATGGCCAGCACACCCTTGCTTGCCTCGAAATCCGCCAGCGTCTGGATGGCCTCCTCGGTGCCGTCGCAGAAATCCTTGCCCATCGCCCCGTGGAAATGGATATCCACAAGGCCCGGCAGGGCGTACAGCCCCTCGGCATCCAGCACCTCCTCGCCCTCTTCCGGGGCGGCAAAGGGCACGATGCGGCCATCGCGGATGACGATGGTGCCGCGCTCAAAGGTGTGGCGCGGGGTATAGACCAGTGCATTCTGAAGGATCATACAAAACACCTCGTTCTTTTTTCTTTTCACCCAGTATAGCACGCCGGGTGTTTTTTCAAAAGTCCTTTTGTGTGAACATTGTACCGCTGTGTACAAAAAGCGGGCCGCCAGGAGGGGGCGCTGTGCACCCCGCCCCCGGCGGCCCGGTTCATACTGCAAAATCAACCAGACTTTTGCAGTTCATTCTTTTCAGAAGTGCAGGATCACAGCATCTTCTTCAGCTCGTCGTAGACGAACTGCACCTTGGTGCCGATGATGACCTGGCAAGCGTTCTTGCTGGGACGGATGACACCGGCAGCACCGGCAGCCTTGACAGCCTTCTCGTCAACCTTAGCGTTGTCGAGGACCTCAAAGCGCAGGCGGGTTGCGCAGTAGCCAACATCCTTCACGTTCTCCTTGCCGCCGACAGCAGCCAGAACAGCAGAAGCGACTTCGGTGTAGTTGTTGTTAGCCAGAACGACCTTCTTCTCAGCTTCCTCGTCGTCATCCTCACGGCCGGGGGTCTTCAGGTCGAACTTGGTGATAGCGAAGTAGAACACGAAGTAGAACACCAGGAATGCTGCGATGCCCAGAGGAATGATCATCCAAGTCTTAGCAGCTGCGGGCAGAGAAGCGGAGAACACCAGGTCGGTAGCACCTGCGGAGAAGCAGAAGCCAGCACGGAAACCGGAGTAGTAGGTGATGATGGTGAAGATGCCGTACAGAGCGGAGTACACAACGTACAGCGGGAAGCACAGGAACATGAAGCCGAACTCGAAGGGCTCGGTAACGCCGCAGACGAATGCGCAGATTGCAGCGGACAGAACCAGACCGATAGCGGCCTTCTTGTTCTTAGCGGTCTTGATCATAGCCAGAGCAGCGCCCAAGATACCGAACATCATGCAGGGGAAGAAGCCGGACATGTACATACCAAGGCTCCAGCCCACATCAGCGGAGGTCTCGCCGGCCCAGAAGTGGCTCAGGTCGCCCAGACCGATGGTATCGAACCAGAACACGTTGTTCAGAGCGTGGTGCAGGCCGGTGGGGATGAGCAGACGGTTCAGGAAGGCGTAGATGCCAGCGCCGATGCCGTCCATGCCAGCGATGCCCTTGCCCAGAGCGACCAGCGCGCCAAAGATGACGGGCCAGACGAACAGCAGAACAACGGACACCAGAATGGAGATCAGGCCGGTAGCAATTGCAACGAAGCGCTTGCCGGAGAAGAATGCCAGCCAGTCAGGCAGCTGGATATTCTTGAACTTGTTGTAGCAGGCAGCGCCCACAACAGCGGCCAGAATGCCGATGAAGGAGTTGCCGGCGACCTTCTGGAAGGCGATGTAGGTAGCGGTGCCCTCTTCCAGATGGCGGACCATGCCGACCACGCCGGGGTTCAGCAGCTGCTGCATCATCAGGAAGCTGACCAGACCGGCCAGACCTGCGGTACCATCGTTGTCAGCCAGGCCGACAGCGGCACCGATGGCAAACAGCCATGCCATGTTATCGATCAGAGCGCCGCCTGCCTTGACCAGCAGGAAGCCAACGGTGTATGCTGCGCCGGAAGTCGGTGCACCGGGAACGCCCATAACGCCCGGAGCGAGGGCATAACCAAGACCCATCAGGATGCCGCAGATCGGCAGCACAGCGACGGGAAGCATCAGTGCTTTGCCCAGTTTCTGGAGATACTTCATCATAAAGCACATTCCTCCTTAAGAAATGTTTGTGTTTACAGACAGTCTCTGGTTGCAGGCTGTCCACAGTTCCGTAACAGAATAGTAACATATTTTTGCAAAAAAAGAAAGTGGTTTTTTCTTTTTTCTATTAAAATGCGTCAAAAGTCCTTATTCGATGGCACATCTGTCAGTATTTTTTGTTTTTTCTGCATGCGTCCTGATTTAAGTGCTGAAAAATCTTTTCTTTTTATGTCTATTTTGTCCAAAGGGTTGCATCCCACCATAGGTCTCTGCATCCGTACATTTTTAAACAATGCGCTTGCCGTCCAGCACGGCCTGTTTCAGGGTGTCGCCGTCATACACCAGCTTGAGGGAAAAGTAGGGGTGTTCCTCTTCCAGCAGACGGAAAAAGATCTTGTCCCCCTCCCAGATGGGCAGTTTTTGCACCTCAGACTTTTGCACCCACTGCAATTCGCCCTCGGCGCAGGCATCGCCCCTTATCATCTCGCCCTCCCACCGGTCGGCGGTGTACAGATGGATAAACTCGGTCATGTTGCCCCACACAAAGGTCAGCAGTCCCCGGGCACGGTAGCGCGTCAGGGTAAGGCCGGTCTCTTCCCGCACCTCCCGCACAAGGCAGTCCTCCGGGCTTTCAAACCGTTCAAATTTGCCGCCCACACCCACCCATTTGTCGTGGTTGTAGTCGTCCTGCTTTTTGATGCGGTGCAGCATCAGGTAAGCGTCCTCCCGCTCCAAATAGCAAAGGGTGGTGCTGAAGATGGGAAATTCCGGGTCCATAAATGCGCCTAAGTTCATTGGTCGTTCTCCTTTTTTGTCCGATGTTTTTGTCAGCGTCTGAGCGGGCGGGGCCGCTGACCGTATCTCTTTTCATAAGAAAGGGCTGCTGCATGAAACGCTGTGCAGCAGCCCTTTGGGAAGTGTTTCCGCTGCGGATGCCCACAAAGCAGCGGAAGCATTTTTCGATTTATGCCTTGCGCCCGGCGCGGCCCTTGCCTGCGCTGTTCAGCTTGCGCACCAGATCGTTCTGGTGCTTGCGCTGGCTTGGCGTGGGCTGGGGGTCTTTAGCTTCCCCGGCGCGCTTGCCGGTCTGGGCAACGTCAGGGTCGATGCGTTCCAGCGTCCACTCCTGATTGCCGCCCGCCACATAGTTCCAGATCTGCGCCTGTGCGCCGTTGGCGGTGTTCATGCCCACAAGGTCGATGTACTTATCCGCCAGCACATTGCGGATGCGGGTGCGCCCGCTGCGGGTGGGCTCCAGCGCCCAGCACTGGCTCAGCCCGCTGGTGCGGCTCCACTGGTGCAGCCATGTGCCCTCCACCACGCCGCCAAGTGCCAGATCGATCATCTTGCCGGTAAAGCGGTTCTGGATGCGCCAGCGTCCCTCGCCCGCGTCCACAAACTGCCACTGCTGCCACGGATGCCCCGCATAGCTCCACAGCTGGATGCCGGCGCCGTTCTCCGTGTTGAAATCCTTTACTTCCAGTACCTTCCCATTGGGGGCCTTGATAATGTAGTATTCCCCCTCCATAATGACGACCTGCGATGCCTTTGCCATAGAGCACAACTCCTTTCCGCTATGGTAGCCCTATTATACCCGATTTGCCCGCTGGCAACAAGAATGCTTTTCCATAATCTTTCTTTTGTTTTTTGTGCATTCTGCCGTGTTTTTGCACCGCAAACGTTTTCGGAAGCCAGCAATGTTTTTTACCGGCGGGCACTTTGCACTCCGGCGCAGGTTGTGGTACAATAAAGCCATCCACTATTAAGGAGGGGATCTTTCATGACCAACGAGACTTTACAAACCATCCACAGCCGCCGCAGCTGCCGCGCCTACGAGCCCCGGCAGATCACGGATGCCGAGCTGGACGCCGTGCTGGAGGCCGGCACCTACGCCGCCAGCGCCATGGGACGCCAGAGCGCCAAGATCGTGGTCGTGCAGGATGCCGCTACCCGCGCCCAGCTGACCCGGATGAACGCCGCCGTCATGGGCACCGACAGCGACCCCATGTACGGCGCACCCACCATTCTGGTGGTGCTGGCCGATGCCCACGCAAACTGCGCCGTGCAGGACGGCAGCCTTGTCATGGGCAACCTGATGCTGGCCGCCGCATCGCTGGGGCTGGGCAGCTGCTGGATCAACCGCGCCCGGGAGGAGTTTGACTCCGCCGAGGGCAAGGCACTGCTGAAAAAGTGGGGCATCGAGGGCGACTGGATCGGCGTAGGCCACTGCATTCTGGGCTACCCCGCCGCCGCGCCTAAGCCCGCCGCGCCCCGCAAACCGGACTACATTGTAAAAGTATAAGGAGTTTTATGAAGCCTGATTACAAGCTGGTCGCAAAGGCCAAATACATCCACAACACCGCCGACCTTGCCAGCGAGCTGTGGCACGAGGTCTACAAGCGCTACTACCCCGCAAAGCAGCTGGACACCCTTGTGGAGGAGCTGCAAAGCGCCGACGCCATTGAAGCGGACATCGACAACGACGTGAACTATTTTCTGGTGTTTCTGGGGGGCAAGCTCATCGGCTACTTTGCGTGGAAGATGGAGAACACCGCCCTGCACCTGATGCACCTGTACCTCAAGCCGGAATACCGCGGCAAAGCCATCGGCCGGGACATCGTGCAGACCTGTGAGCGGCTGGCCAAGGGCGAGGGCAAAGGCCGGGTGTGGTGCACCATCCACGCCAAGGCGCTGCCGGTACAGCAGTTCTTCAAGGCGCTGCGCTACCGCGAGCTGCGCCCCGCCGAGCAGGAAAACGGCACCGTGCCCCGCAACGAGCTGGTGTATGAGCACACCCTGAGCTGATTTCCGAAAAATCACAAAATAGCCATTGAAATTTATCCGCGTTTGTACTACACTGATGTAGTGTAATAAAGCCGCTGTTTGCGGGCATTTTGTGCAAAAAAGGAGACTATCATGGCGAAAGATCATCCCACCGGCAACTCCGGCCTGTACCGGGCTTTTCTGCAGCTCAAGACCCCGGAGGAATGCTATCGTTTTCTGCAGGACGTGTGCAGCTATTCGGAGCTCAGCGCAATGGAGCAGCGCTACAACATTGCCGAGTTGCTGGCCGACAAGTGCATCTACACCGAGATCATGGACAAGACCGGCGCGTCCAGCGCCATCATCAGCCGGGTCAGCCGGGTGCTGAGCGCGGACGATAGTGTGCTGCGTGCGCTGCTGGAAGCTGAAAAAAAGGCCGCTGACTGATACAAAAGCCGCGTACCGCCCAAAGCTGCGGCACGCGGTTTTTCTTTTTAAGATTTGAACAGGAGGTTATTCTTATGGCAAAAGCTGTTGTATTTTTTGCGGAGGGCACCGAGGAGTGCGAAGCTCTGCTGGTGGTGGATCTGCTCCGCCGCGCCAAGGTGGAGGTGCTGGTGGCCAGTGCTTCCGGCAGCCGGGAGATTCTGAGCAGCCATAAGGTGCACATCACCGCCGATGCGCTGGCAGAGGAGGTCGATTATTCCGATGTAGATCTGGTGGTGCTGCCCGGCGGCATTCCCGGCACGCCGAACCTTGCCGCCAACAAGACGGTGACCGACACTTGCGCCGCCTTTGCAAAGGCGGGCAAAAAGGTAGCCGCCATCTGCGCCGCACCCAGCGTGCTGGCAGCGCTGGGTCTGCTGGAGGGCAAAAATGCCACCGCTCACGCTGCATTTCAGGACAAGCTGGCCGGTGCCCATGTGCTGGACACCGAGGTGGTCGTGGATGGCAACATCACCACCAGCTACGGTCTGGGCGGCGCGATCCCCTTTGCGCTGGAGCTGGTGCGTCAGCTGGCGGGAGAAGCCGAAGCCGACCGCATCCGCAGCGCCATCGCCTACCGGCACTGAGAGGAGGGGGACTGTATGCGTTTTGTCACCTGCCGTCTGCCGGACGGTGTGGAGGACCCCGCCATCCTCTCGCAGGACGGCACACAGGTCTGGCCGCTGAGCTGGCTGGGGCTCTCCTACGAGACCCTGTCCGATGCCATCCCCTTCCTCACCCCGCAGGTGCGGTTCGGCTTGCAGCTGGCCATCAGCGGCATCCCCGCGCTGCCGGTGGAGGCCGTCACCCTGCAAAGCCCCATCCCCTGCCCCGCGCAGGACGTGGTCTGTCTGGGCATCAACTATATGGCGCACTCGGACGAGGCCGAAAAGTACTCTGCGGACGCCTTTTCTACCAAGCATCAGGACGCCATCTACTTCTCCAAGCGGGTCAGCCGCGCGGTACCGGACGGCGGCTTCATAGAGGCGCACACCGACCTTGTGCAGAAGCTGGACTACGAGTGTGAGCTGGCTGTGGTGCTGGGTAAGGACGCCAAGGATGTGCCCGCCGGGCAGACCAAAGACTATGTGTTCGGCTACACCATCCTGAACGATGTCTCCGCCCGGGACGTGCAGACCGCCCACAAGCAGTGGTATTTCGGCAAAAGTCTGGACGGCTTTACCCCCATGGGGCCCTGCATCGTCACCGCCGACGAATTTGACACCTTCCCGCCCGCGCTGCCTATCCGCAGCCGGGTGAACGGCGAGCTGCGGCAGGATTCCAACACCAAACTGCAAATTTTTGATATCGACCATGTCATCCACGAGCTTTCGCAGGGCATGACCCTGAAAGCCGGTACCATCATCGCCACCGGCACCCCTGCCGGGGTGGGCATGGGCATGGACCCGCCGCAGTTTTTGCACCCGGGCGACACCGTACAGTGCGAGATCGAGGGAATCGGCACGCTGACCAACACCGTGCGCTGAATCTCCTTGTGGAACTGCCCAAAATTTTACACAGATTTCAGTCCGATTGCACGAAATGCCGCCGCAGTACTGCTCTTTTACGGAAAAATATGGTATACTACAAAATACTGATAAAAAATGCGGCGCATCCGCATCAAAGGGGTAAATGACATGAAGGAATACGCATTTGGCATCGATCTGGGCGGCACTACCGCCAAGGTCGGCCTGTTCACCACCAGCGGCAAGCTACTGGAAAAGTGGGAGGTAAGCACCGATACTTCCAATAACGGTGCTCACATTCTGGAAAATCTGGCTGCTGCCGTGCAGCAGAAGATGCAGGAAAAGGGTCTGTCCGCAGACAAAGTCGAGGGTGTCGGTCTGGGCGTGCCCGGCCCGGTGCTGGATTCCAGCATTGTGCCCATCGTATGTGCGAACCTTGGCGGCTGGGGCAACCGCAACGTCTCCATTGAGCTCAGCGAGCTGCTGGGCGGCATCCGGGTGCTGGTGGGCAACGACGCCAACGTAGCTGCGCTGGGCGAGATCTGGATGGGCGCGGCACAGGGCTGCCGCAGCGCCGTCATGGTCACACTGGGCACCGGCGTGGGCGGCGGCGTCATCGTGAACGGCAAGGTCATCGACGGCGCTCACGGTGCCGGCGGCGAGATCGGCCACATCACCGTCAACCCCCACGAGACCGCCGTCTGCGGCTGCGGCAAGCGCGGCTGTCTGGAGCAGTATTCCAGCGCCACCGGCGTTGTGCGCTGCATGAAGAAGCT
>OGNQ01002022.1_pt1 | contig 11178 bp, 11 predicted proteins | sample 1573481 | NCBI WGS metagenome assembly OGNQ01 (sample SAMEA2581920, study PRJEB24529) | metagenome | biome: Human gut stool | place: China | collected 2011 | reverse complement strand
CTGGCCATTACCCGTTGCCCTGTTCCCTGTATGATCCAACCCATCATTACAGGAAACCCTCGGGCTCGCATGGGTGCTCATAAGACAGTAATTCTAAAAATTACGATTATGGCATCTGTCAGGCGGGATTGGCAACGGAATAACGGGTATCTGGTGAGAGCCGGATACCCGTTATTTTTTTGCTGTCACGAAAAGCAATAGATTTATTCACAGCTTTCAGGTATAATTGCCTTAAATCAATCCTATCCCATCCATTCCGAGATTTTTTCAAAAAATCTCAAAAAAGTTTAGAAGCATTGGAACAATTCAGCCGTTCTCATGCCATATATAGTAGAGGGCTGAATACAGAAGCGATTGGAGGTGACGCTGATGGACAAGCAGACAGGCCCAAAAGGTTTTCTTGTGGTGCTGCCCGGTGAGATCATCGAGATACCGCAGGACAGCGACAAATCATGGCTGACGCTGTTTTACAGCTTGCCGCGAGAGCTTGCGGAGAAATGGAAACCAGCCTATGAGCTGCCTCGCTGCCCGTATGAGGTTTTGTGGACGGACAAATATGACCACATCGTATGTGACGATATGTTCAAGCTGCTTGTGTGGGACTGCTACGCATGGTGCGCATGGCAGTTCTTTCAAGTCAAAGACCGCAAAGGCAACTACCGCGACATTCCCGGCAACTGGAATCAGTACGCAGGATACTTCCCCCTGTGGCGGCTATCGTACAGTATCATCCCCTACATCCGCATGAAATTTGAGCAGAACGGACTGGGCTTTCAAAACCTATACAACATCCCGCAGGGCGTGGAAGTGCCGTGGCTGACCTATCAGCAGTTCAGCAATCTGGTCGGCAATGTCACCGACATGGTGGTTGCGGAACAGAACTGGCAGCCGATGATCGATGCGATCTGGGAGAACCGCACCGTGGAGGACTACGAAACCACAAGCAGCACCGTCAAGACGGATTTCATGCGGAAGTGGCATCACAACCGCTCCGGCAAGCCAATTTCTCTTGACGAGATGATGGAGAGCGAGGACGGCGATATTTTCGAGGTAGCCGATCCACGGAGCGAGTTTGAGCAGAAGGTTATTTCTGAAATGCAGATTGCCGCCTTTGCCGAGCAGAGCATTAGCGAGAAAGACCGGGAAATATTGAAGCTGCGCATGGACGGCTTGACTGAACAGGAGATTGCAGACAAGGTTGGCTACAAGACCGCCAGCGCAGTCCATAAGCGGATCGCCAAAATCGCCGGAGTTTATGAGGACTATGTGACAGCGGAGTATCAGAAGTATTTGGACAAGTAAACAGACGCAGAAGCGGCAGCAGTTACCGAAATGGTAGCTGCTGCTTTTTCATGCGGGAAAGGAGATTTTATGAGCAGAGAACCGTTTGAAGCCATGCCTGATGTGATGGATGTAAAGCAGCTTGCCGAAGCGTTGCAGATTTCCAAAGCGGGCGCATACAACCTTTTGAGCAGCCCAGACTTCCCAACCTTGCGGATCGGCGGGCGCAAATTGGTGATGAAAAATGAGCTGGTGGAGTGGTTGAAAAGCCGCACAAACAAAACAACGTGAAAATGCAGTCAAGAGCTGAAAAAGTGGCAAATCAGCCGATAGGACAAGACAAAAATGTACCCCGCATCGTTTGGGACGTTTCCATTGAAAAATCGCAGCACTTTTCCAATTCAAGAGCTGAGAAAAAATCGTGAAAAGCAGGAGGTTTTATGAGAACAGGGCTTACCAAGAAGCAAAAGACAACCGTGATTTATTTTGACGAGCATAGCCGCATCATCGAGGTGCAGACACACAACACCGATCTTAAAAAGCGGCTGACGGCATTTGCGGCAAAGTACCCGCAATGCTGCCGCCAGACCGACGATGATGAGCAAGGCGGGCTGACCTTTGAGATTGAGAAAAGGCGGTTAAGTTTTCGGCTGACCGCGCCGTATAGCGAGGAACGGCGCAGGGCGGCAAGCGAAGCGGCGAAGAAAAACAGCGTAAACGGCATGGGTAGAAGCGTTCACAAATATCTGCTATAATTTTTTTGAAGAAATTTTGAAAATCGTGAAACCAAATCCGATTTTTGTCGGGATATATAGTGAAGGAACCTGACAGCAGATGAGAAAGGAGGTTCGCCCATGCAGGATAAAATGATCGTTGACTTATACTGGAAAAGAGATGAGAGTGCCATCAGCGAAACGGAGCGGAAATATGGGCGGTATCTTTCAAAGATCGCCTACAATATCCTCTCCGACTGGGAGGACAGCAAGGAAACCGTCAACGATACCTACTTAAAGGCGTGGAACTCCATGCCAACGCATAAGCCGAGCGTTCTCTCCACCTATTTAGGAAAAATCACACGACAACTATCCATTGATGCGTTCCGCACACGCAACAGGGATAAACGGAAGCACTCGGAATATGCAGTCTCTCTTTCCGAGCTGGAGGATTGTATTTCCGGCAGCGAAACCACGGAGCAGAGCATAGAATTGAAACTGCTTGCGGAAGCGATCAATACCTATCTCTACACGCTCCCGGCAGAAGCACGAAACACATTTGTCGGCAGATACTACTTTGCGGATCCTATCCGAGAAGTCGCAGACTACTACGGCGTAAGCGAGCCAAAGGTCAAGAGTATGCTCTACCGAACAAGGCAGGGACTAAAAAAATATTTGGAAAAGGAGGGCTATGAGCTATGAAGAAAGAACACATCAGTGACGCTTTGAATATGCTGAACGATGATATTATCGAGGAAACCAACAATGTCCGCACCAATGCGAAGCCGAAGCGCAAGTGGGTTAAATGGGGAGTTGTTGCAGCCTGCCTGTGTCTGGCGGTGACTATCGCCATTCCTGTGCTTCACCATAAGGGAGGTCCTGACACCCAAGATCCCGTGCAGAACATTGCCGCACTTGAGTACAACGGCAAATTTTACGAGGCTGTCAAACTTCCGGAGGTGCTTGAGAAGTATGGTCTGCCGCCTGAAATCACCGCCGATATGGCTGGCGAACACATTTCCTACCTGAAATCTGACGGAGGCATTGGCTATAAAAGCACTGTCAGCCAGACTGACATCGAGCTATACCGGTATGCACCTGCTGTTTGTGATGGCGTATATGTTCTGCGAGACGGTGACACATGGTATGCCGCGCTGTTCTGCAACTTCTATCAGTTTGACAGCAACACAAACTGTTCGTTCACCGAGCTTTATCGCGTGTATGGTATTGAGAGCGCAGACGATATTGCATCCATTACAGAAATGAAGTGGAACAACGAACAAGAAGTTGGCTCACCGGTAACAAATCGGCAGGAAATCACTGAGTTCTATCACATGACGATTACACTTGTGAGTTATGGAAACGATGACTTCCAGACGGAAGTATTTGATGGTATCCCCGAAGAAAATCAACAGGAAGCGCACACTGCTTTTGCCGATGATCGAAGAAATCTCCGAATCGAAACCGCCTCTGGCTTGCGCTTCTTTATCTCCTTCTATCCGAACTATGACTGGATTGAGGGCGGAGGCACAATGTCCTACTTCAAAATTGACAGCCAAATGCGCGGATGGATTGAGAGAAATTTGAACAGATAACAGTTGAAGTATATAAACATTAGAAAAGAGCAGCTATTTTCGCATAGAAAACAGCTGCTTTTTTCGTTTGCCCCAAAAATCAAGAAAGGAGCGACTACCTATGCCAAAGAAAAAACTACCGCAGACCATCGAGGAATGTAACGCCGAACTGGAACGCACACAGAAGCTATTACAGCAGTATGAAAACCGAAACAAGATGCTTAACCGCAAGCTGTCCACCGAAAAACGCAAGGAGCGCAATCACCGTATTTTCCTGTTTGGCGGCTTCATGGAAAGCATTGTGCCGGAACTGAAAACCATGACAGAGGACGAGGGAAAGGACTTCCTGTATCACATCGCAAAGAGTACGGAAGCACAGGAGTATTTGAAAAAACGCGCCGAGGGGGTGAAAGCCAGATAATACCCTTGGTAACAAGGGCGCACTTATACACCCTTGCGGGTGTCGTGCGCTCTGCCGAGGGCTTGTGGGCGCATGGAAGTTCCCACGCACCCACATTGGCGGCTTGCGCCGCACAGGGAAAACTGCATTTTCCCTGCGACAGCCTTTGCTGTCTACCCTTTTGCGCCCCCACGAAACGGAACACCTTGCTGCGGCAAAGTGTTCCGTTTCATGGGGCTGAATTTCGAGGATCGGAGGTAAACCGTTATCGCAATCTATCATTGCAGCATCAAAATCATCAGCCGGGGGAATGGCAAGTCAGCCGTTGCAGCAGCCGCCTACCGAAGCGGCGAGAAAATCACAAACGAGTGGGACGGCATGATCCATGACTACACCCGAAAGCGCGGCATCGTCCATTCGGAAATCCTGCTGCCGCCCAACGCTCCTCCAGACTTTCAAGACCGTGGAACGCTTTGGAACAGCGTGGAGCAAATTGAAAAGGCGTGCAACTCCCAACTGGCGCGGGAATTGGAGGTTGCCCTGCCCATAGAGTTATCCAGAGAGGAACAGGTACGGCTTGTCCGTGCGTACTGTTCCTCTCAATTTGTATCCAGAGGAATGTGCGCGGACTTCAACATTCACGACACAGGCAGCGGCAACCCGCACGCCCATATTCTTCTCACCATGCGCCCAATGGACGAACGGGGCAAGTGGCTTCCGAAATCCAAAAAGGAATATGTGTTGGACGAAAACGGCGAGAGAATCCGCCTGTCCAGCGGCAGATACAAAACCCGCAAGGTTGATCTTGTGGACTGGAACAGTCAGGAGAACGCCGAGGTCTGGCGCAAGGTGTGGGCTGACCTTGCCAATGAGTTCTTGGAACGGAACAACCGCCCGGAGCGCATCGACCACCGCAGCTATGAGCGGCAGGGGATCGATCAAATCCCCACCGTTCATATCGGCGTGGCAGCGTCACAGATGGAGAAAAAAGGAATCGCTACCGAGCGCGGCGAACTGAACCGCAATATCAAGGCGGCAAACCGTCTGCTCCGCGACATCAAGGCGCAGATTGGCAAGCTGAAAGAATGGCTGCTTGATGTGTTCAAGGCAAAGGAGAGCTTGCGTGCCGAGCCGCCGCAGCCGAAATCCCCTGACCTCTCCACGCTGCTGTTCCGCTATCTGGATATTCAGAAAGCCAAAAGCGGGAAGTATTCCCAAAGCTGGCAGCAACAGCACACCGCAGACGAACTCAAAGCAATTTCCAAAGCTGTCAATCTTCTTTCAGAAAAAGGTATCTATACGCTGGAAGAACTGGATGTAGCCCTGTCCGTTGTCCATGACAAGGCAAGCGAAATCCGCAACGGCATGAAACCGAGAGAGACGCGCATCCGCCAGCTTCAAAAGCTCATGGAACAGGCACAGAACCTACGAGAGACACAGCCCATTCACGATGAATGCAAGCAAATCCGCTGGAAGGGCAAGCAGGAAAAGTTTGCGGAAGCACACCGCGCCGATCTTGCAATATGGGATGCGGCAAATCGCTATCTGCGGGCAAATCTGCCGGATATGAAGCTGACGCCAAAAGCGTGGCAGACCGAGCTTGCAGCACTGACCGCCGAAAACGAAGCAGAGTATGCGAGGCTGAAAGCCCAGCGGGAGGAAGTTACCGAGCTGCAAAAGGTACGCCGCTATGTGGATGTTGCCCTGAAAGCGGACGCGCCGCAAAAGGCAAAAAACAAACATCACGATATAGACCGATAACCCATCGGAGAAAGGACACCACCATGAACGAGAACAAAGAATTTGAACACGAAAACGACCCTGATCTGCTGGCAGAAATCGAGGAATGGGAAAAAGCAGAACACGACGAGCCAGCGGAATATTACTTCTCCAATCCAGACCCGTATCTGAAACCGCAGCCCCTGCCGCCCGACCATCCCCAACACAACTGCTATTTCAACGAGGACGGACATCTTTGCGTGAAAAACTTGTCCGCCTTCTGGCTGCCGGAGTTCACCTTGCAAAAGGAAATCGGAGGCACAGTCTACACCGTCACAGGCAGCTATGACGGCGTGGAAACGCTGGATAGAAAGATGGAGCGCGTCATGGGCGAAAAGTTTACAGAAAAGATGGAGGATTCTGAATGACAAATACGCAGTCTCTTGGTACAATAGAAGCAACCAATCCTGTACTGGCAGTTGCCCCTTTGAAGGAGGAAACAGAAATGTTACGGGCAACTGATAAAATCACCGCGCTTTACTGCCGTTTATCCGTGGAAGATTTGAAAGAAGATAAGAAGGGCGGCAAAGAGGACGAATCCAACAGCATCCAGAATCAGAAAATGATCCTGCTCCAATACGCAAAGGCGCACCGTTTCCCGAACCCAACCTTTTTTGTGGACGATGGGTATAGCGGGACGAACTATGACCGCCCCGGCTTCCAAGCCATGCTTGCGGAGATCGAAGCGGGACGGGTGGCAGTCTGTATTACCAAAGACCTATCCAGACTGGGACGAAATTCTTCGCTGACAGGGCTGTATATCAACTTCACGTTCCCGAAGTACAATGTGCGTTATATTGCCATCAACGATCACTTTGACACCATCGATCCCAACAGTACCGACAGCGACATTGCGGGTATCAAGAACTGGTTCAACGAGTTTTTTGCCAAGGACACCAGCCGCAAAATTCGTGCTGTCAATAAGGCGAAGGGCGAACGCGGCGTTCCCCTGACCACCAATGTTCCGTTCGGCTACCGTAAAGACCCGGAGGACAAGATGAAGTGGGTCGTGGATGAAGCGGCGGCATTGGTAGTCAAGCGCATTTTCAAGCTGTGCATGGAAGGGCGAGGCCCGATGCAGATCGCAAAGCTCTTGCAGGAGGAAAAGGTACTTAACCCAACCGCCTACAAGAAGCGCGAGGGCATCAAGACACCCAGCCCGGAAACCGCTGATCCGTACCATTGGAACACCAACACGGTCGTTCACATTCTGGAACGGCGGGAATACACAGGATGCACCGTCAATTTCAAGACCTATACCAATTCTATTTGGGATAAGAAACAGAGGGAAACGCCCGTTGAAAAGCAGGCAGTTTTCTACAATACCCACCCGGCGATCATTGAGCAGGAGGTCTTTGACAAGGTGCAGGAAATTCGCCAGCAGCGTCACCGCAGGACAAAGACGGGCAAGAGCAGTCTGTTTTCCGGTATGGTCTACTGCGCTGATTGTGGAGCAAAAATGCGCTACTGCACCACCAACTACTTTGAAAAGCGGCAGGATCATTTTGTATGCGCCAACTACCGCAGCAATACGGGAAGTTGTTCGGCACACTTTATCCGTGCTGTTGTTCTGGAAGAATTGGTCTGGATGCACATGAGAACTGCGATTTCCTATGTCAGTCGGTATGAGGATCATTTCCGTGCCGTCATGGAGCAGAAGCTCCGGCTGTCCAGCGAAGCCGCGATCCGTGGACACAAGAAGCGGCTGGCACAGGCTGAAAAGCGGCTGGGAGAGCTTGACCGTTTGTTTATCCGCATTTACGAGGACAATGTGGCGGGGCGCATCACAGATGAAAAGTTTTCTATGATGAGCAAGACCTATGAGGACGAACAAGCGCAGCTTAAAGCGGAAATTCAGGCTTTGCAGCAGGAAATCGAAGTACAGGAACGACAGATTGAAAATTTGGAGCAGTTTATCCAGCGGGTACGCAAATACGAGGATTTAGATGAGCTTACCCCGTATGCGCTGCGGGAGCTTGTCAAGGCAATCTACATTGAAGCCCCGGACAAGTCCAGCGGCAAGCGGCATCAGGGCATCCGCATTTCCTATGACCTTGTGGGCTTTATCCCCGTGGAAGAACTGCTGAAACAGGAAACGGCGTGACCGAAGCCACGCCGTTCCTGAGAAAACACGATATTACTTTCTTATGACCCCCGACCCTCACGCCGAGGGGTGTTTTTTCGCACATAAAAAGGACCGCCGTGAGGCGGTCCTTTTTATGTGCGGATATGTCAGGAAACGAGCACGTGGATGCGCCCCGCGGGCTCGCCGTACTTGTCGGCGGCAACGGTGCCGTTCAGCACGGTGGTGATGTAGTCCATGACCACCTCGTCCATGGGGATGCCCAGGTCGTAGTTGGCGGTGGCGTTGACAAAGCGGTAGTAGGTGTCGCCGCCGCTGGCCATAAAGTCGTTGGTGGCGATGGTGTACGTGGCCGCCGGGTCAAAGTCCTTGCCGCCCACGGTCTTGATGGTCACACGGTTGATGGTCTTGGGGGCGAAGTAGGTGGTGCCGGGATACTCGTCGCCCTGGTCATAGCCCTTGGTGGTGTCCACGGTGAACTCGATGCCGGACACCTGGGGGAAGCCGCCGATGGCCTCCGGCGTGCAGAAGGTGGAGGCCTCCAGCACTTCCAGCAGCTCCGTACCGGTGATCTTGATGATGCTCAGGGTGTTGCCGAAGGGCAGCACGGTGTTGACGTCCTTCTTGGTGATGTCGCCGGCCTCGATGGTGGCGCGGATGCCGCCGCCGTTGGTGATGGCCGCGTCAACAGTCTCGCCCTGCTGCTCGGCGCCCCACACCAGCGCATCGGTGATCAGGTCGCCCAGATTGGTCTCCTGCGTGCGGTTGCCGGGGTCCTTCTCGCCGTTCAGCGTCACCTCGGTCTTGGCGAACACCGTGCCGTAGTCGGCCTCGATCTCGGCGATGATGGCGGCGGCGCGGGCGGCGATGGCGTCGTCGGCCGCTCCCATGTCCTCGGTGGACAAGCACGTGGTGGTGATGGTGCTGTCCTTGATGGTCACAACGCCGATGTTCTCCAGCTTCGTGCCGGTAGAGGTCAGGATAGTGTCGCCTACCTTGCGGTCCGTGTTGGTCTTCTCAACGATCTCCTCCTCAGTGGAATGAGAGTGACCGTCGATGAACACGTCGATGCCGGTGACCTTGTTCAGCAGGTCGATGGAACGGTTGCCGGTGGCAGCGGTCTCATCGTCGATGCCCAGGTGGCCCAGGCAGATAACGTAGTTGCAGCCCTCGTCCTCGCGCAGCATATTCGCCATATCCTGCGCGATCTGGTACAGCTCCTCACCGCCGGCGAAGGTCACGCCCTGGATCTTGCCGGGGTGGGCCTTTGTGGCGGTCTCCGGGGTGTCCAGACCGAACACGCCGATCTTGGTGCCGCCGGGGGTGGTGAACACGGCCGCATCGTCAAAGGCCAGCTCGCCGTTGTACTTCACATTGGCGGCCAGCACGGGGAACTGGGCGTTCTCCATGTTCTTCTTCAGCGCTTCGAAGCCGTAGTCGAACTCGTGGTTGCCCAGCGCCACAGCGTCGTAGCCCACCATGTTCATCAGCTCCACAGCCGTTGCGCCCTCAGACACACTCACAGCGGTGTCGCCTTGACTGAAGTCGCCGGCGTCCAGGATCAGCACATACGCGCCCTCAGACTCATACTGGCTGGCCAGCGCCGCTACCTTGGCGTAATTGGAAACAGCGCCGTGTACGTCGTTGGTGTGAAGGATCACCACGGGCTCCGTGGCGGTGGCGTCCTTACCGGGAGCGGGCTTTTTTTCGCCGCAGGCCACCAGAGAAAGCACCATGGCGGCTGCCAGCAGCAGTGTCAATAGCTTCTTTTTCATACTCCAAATTCCTTCCTTTCAGCGTTTTTGCACATTTTCTGCGCCTGCTGTATGGCCATTGTACCGTATTCCACGGCTGAACGCAAGCTTTTCCCGGTTTTTATTTTACATGGATTTTACACCAGCGGGATTTTTCCCTTTACATTGGGCACTTACAATAAAAACCGTACAAGGGAGTTATCCAAAACGACGAAAGAAACGAGGTAATACATATGAAGAAGATCATTGCACTGGTCCTGACCGCCCTGCTGGTCCTGAGCCTGGTGGCCTGCGGCAGCGAGACCAAGACCGACGATACCGACAAGACCGAGGACAAGGCCGCCGCCGAGCTGACCGGCACCGTCTCCACCGACGGCTCCACCTCCATGGAGAAGGTCATCGGCGCCCTGAGTGAGTCCTTCATGGCGCAGAACGGCGGTGTCACCGTTAACTACAACTCCACCGGCTCCGGCTCCGGCATCACCGCCGTGCAGGAGGGCACCTGCGACATCGGCCTGTCCTCCCGTGCGCTGAAGGATGAGGAGAAGTCCGCCGGCCTGAAGGAGACTGTGCTGGCCTATGACGGCATCGCCATCATCGTTCACCCCGACAACCCCGTCAGCGACCTGTCCGTTGAGCAGATCGCCAAGCTGTACACCGGCGAGATCACAAACTGGAAGGACGTGGGCGGCAATGACGCCGAGGTGGTCCTTATCGGCCGCGAGGCCGCCAGCGGCACCCGCGATGGCTTCGAGTCCATCACTGGCACCAAGGACAAGTGCCAGTATCGTCAGGAGCTGACCTCCACCGGTGATGTGATCACCGCCGTCAGCCAGAACCCCGATGCCATCGGCTACGCCTCTCTGGCCTCCATCAAGGACACCGTCAAGGCCCTGAACGTGGATGGCGTCACCCCCGGCGAAGCCACCGTCAAGGACGGCAGCTATAAGGTCCAGCGTCCCTTCGTGCTGGTGACTGTGGACGGCAAGGCCCTCTCTCCCGCGGCCCAGGCGTTCTTTGACTACGCCACTTCCTCCGACGCAGCTTCCATCATCGCCAAGGCCGGCGCTGTGGCAGTCGCAGGTTAACAGGTAAGGCACGGACACAGGCGACATCCCCGCGCGGGGTGCCGCCTTGCCCCGTATCTGCTGAGGTGCATATATGAAAGCAAAACGATTTATGGAGAACGCCATCCATGGCTTCTTTCTGCTGATGGGTCTGGTGACGGTGGGCTGCGTGCTGCTGATCTCCGTCTACCTTGTCGTCTCCGGCATCCCCGCTATCCGTGAGATCGGCCTTGTGAAGTTCCTCTTTGGCCCCGTGTGGAATTCCAACGCGGCGGAGCCTCAGTTCGGCATTGCCTACATCATCCTGTCCTCCATCGTTGGTACGGCTTTCAGCGTGCTGCTGGGTGTGCCTGTAGGGCTTATGACCGCCGTATTCCTGACGGAGGTGTCCGGGAAGCGGATGGCGGCGGTTGTCCAGCCGGCGGTGGAGCTGCTGGCGGCCATTCCCTCGGTCATCTACGGACTGGTTGGCATGATGGTCCTGAATCCGGCCATGTACAAGCTGGAGAAGCTGGTCTTTGCCGGCA
>OGNQ01002018.1_pt1 | contig 11219 bp, 9 predicted proteins | sample 1573481 | NCBI WGS metagenome assembly OGNQ01 (sample SAMEA2581920, study PRJEB24529) | metagenome | biome: Human gut stool | place: China | collected 2011 | reverse complement strand
ATTCATTAAATGCAGATTATAGCTATGATATAATATATAGCAATGATAAAGATAAAATGGCAGATGATGTTTTAGAGGAATGGTACGAGTTTGAAAAAAGTAAAGAAGAATAATATTTTGCAGAAAGTAGTTTGCTGATTTGCTGAATTATGTTTGTAAGATAAAGAGATGAAAAGCATTAAGCCCTAGATTTTATATTCTGGGGCTTAATATATTTTGGGGACTCTGGAAGAAGAAATAATAACAGAAATTTATTTGTCGGTTTCCTAAATGTTAATTTCAAAACAAAAACTGCATTTTATCATACAAATATTGACAGGATAGTTGAAAAAGAAGGGGGAAACGGTTACATAAATTATTGAAACCTGCAGAGAAGGTTCTATTATGTACGGATGAGGAGTTGATTGCGTTGGCTTTGAAAATTTCAGAATTGCAAGAGGTTATACAATATTATCAAGAGGGGCTGAAGAAAAATATAATTCAGGTTGATCTTATGTTTGCGAGAAAAACGGAAAGTAAAAAGAACATATATAAGACATGGATGTTTCGGTGTTGTGATGCAGATATTATTGAAATGGTAGATGCTACGTTAACAAATATATATGATATTACGAAAAAACGAACGATCGACAAATATGATTTGGAAGTGTCTACGGATGAAACAATTCAGGTAATTGAAGAAGCACAGGTTATTCATTATCAGGAATTGAAAAATGACATTACATTGGATTATTCGGAAGATAATGAAATTAATGCAGATACAGACTTTAATAAATTGGATCTTTTGGTAATGCAGCTTAGTGATAATGGGGATCAAGATGAGTTGCGACCAACAATGACAATCTTGAAAAAATATATGAAAGAGCCTGCAAAGTTCAGCCAAAGAGGGTTGAAACGTTATGTTTTTAATGGTCAGGAGGCCAAAGCAATTCATAAACCGATGTTAATCATTGGATCAAATGCAGAAGCATTTAATTTAGATGGTAATTTTTATATTCTTAACCGGAATTCATTTAATTCCATGATGAAATTTAAGGATGTTTATTGCAAGGTATTAGATGACCATGAAAAAGAGATCGTAGCGTCTGCATTGCTTGATGATGCAAAAGCATTTGTTGAGGATTGTAAGGCGGATGGCAGGTATACGGCAAGATTGACAAAGGCTGTATTGGCGGAAGGGTTTAAGAATGTTAAAAATAACAAGGAAAAACTGAGCAACTTAAAAAAGGAACGTGGACTTAAATTTGAGATCGATGCAGATGGTAAAATTATTTATAAGAAAGAATATGTGAATGAAATTTTGAATCTCCTTTTAGATTGTTATGTTATAAGTGAGCTGACTGATCGAAGAATGTTGGCGAAGGCAATAGAAAAGTATGAATAGAGGGAATGGCATTGCTGAGAAAAATTATGTTATTTGTATCATCGTATGTTCCGCTTTATGTATTGTTGGTTATAAAAAATATTTTTGAAAGAATTACCGATGGTGGGCGTTTTCTGGATGTCAGGCATAAAATAAAATCGACGGTTTGGTTTGATGAATGCGATGATTGGGCGGCACTAATACTTCTGATCATAAGTGTTATATCGGTAATATATTTGCTTACTATGCTTAAAAGGAATCCAAGCTTGAAAAGTTATAAGGTTGTGGAAGTATCAGATGAAACAGGAAATTGTTATTTTAACTACATATCTATTTATTTGTTGTCTTGTATGGGGTTATCTTTAAGCAATATTTTGGATTGCGTTGTGCTTGTGTGCGTTATGCTGATTGTGGGTTATATTTATATCAGCAATAGTATGGAGTATATGAATCCGGTTGCAGGATTTCTAGGATATAAAGTATATAATTGTACATTAGATTCTCAGAATACGAATGATAAAGATATTAGGACGGTGGTTTTTACGCCGAGAAATGTAAAAATCAAAAAGGATGCAACGATTCGTGCGAGTGGTAAGCAAGGATTTATTTATATTAGTAAGAAAAATAATTAATTGCGACATAAGGAATATTTTCATATGTTGGTATGGACTAATGAATAGCTATTGTTTTGAGGGAAGGAATGGGAGAACATTGGTAATTTGTACAAAATTAAATGGATCATATAGAGAGATTTGTTTACCAAGAGAAGTTATAAATATTTATCCGAAACATTGTGAGTGGGTAGAGAAGTGCATATGTGAGCATAGAGTATGTTTCCTTGTTCAAGAATCTCAAATAAATGCAGGATGTGCCGTTGTAAAAGTAAGTGACAAATATCATTTTTTGATTAAATTATGTTTTTTATATGTTTTACCATGGTATAGAAGCAACGGTTACGGAAAGAAACTAGTAGACGCGGTAGAGAATTATGCGTTTGTTAATTCCTTAAGTGGAGTTTATATGACAGTTAATCCGAAAGTAAATTCTATGCAAAAGTTTATTTCCAGATGTGGGTATGCAAAATGTGGGGAAACAGATGATGGTGATTATGTTTTCAAACGGATCTTTAGTAGTTAAATGCATAAGAGGAACAGAAAATGAAAGATTATGTTCAAATCAACAAAGCTGTATATGATGCTCTTGCTAAGGAGTATGCATTTCGAAGAGATAATTTGAGTGAATATTCTGAAAGTGCAGAATATTTGGGAGGTTCATTGCTACAAAAGGTTTCAAAAAGGGATTGCTTGAACGTGTTGGAAATTGGACCTGGAGCTGGGCAAATTTTGAAATATTTTGAGGACAATGGGTGTAGGACAATAGGAGTGGAATTATCTCAGGAAATGACTCACCTATGCCGAATTCAGTCACCAAACAGTATTATAATAAACGGAGATATAGCTGATATAAATTTTATGCCAGAACAGTTTGATTTGATTTATATGGGAGCACTGATTCATTTGTTTCCAGTTGAAGATGCGACGACGTTGCTGAAAAACGTATGGAAATGGCTTAAATATGATGGATTTATTTTTGTTAATACAACATGTCATTCAATTTCGCAGGAAGGCTTTTCGAAGAAAAAAGATTATTCTAAACAAATTCTTAGATTTCGAAGATATTGGCGAGAAGAAGATTTTGAACGATTTATTAGTGAAAATAATTTTTCTATCGTAGAAAAATTATATACGTATGAAAGAGATCGAAGGAAAAAGTGGGTTGCAATAATAGGGAAAAAGGATGGCATACATAATGATGAAAAAAGTTAAACGTGTTATGAAAATAGTATTAATTATATTACTTGAGCATATTACTTTGTTATCTACAATAATAGCTAGTACCTTTATTATTATAAAAAGTCAAATAATTATGTACTCTAATAATACACTGTTGTTATGGATAATTGGCTTACTTGGGTTAATTGCAACTGCAATTACAAGTGAAAAATATTTTAAATTATCTAAGATAACAAAAGGTATTGAAAATATTCAATCATTAATTAAAAATAAAGGTGTTGGTTTAGATGAACTTGCTTTTACGCGAAAAGAACTAAGCCCTTTAGAAACAAGACTTTCTTTAGCAGAAAAGATAGTGATTACGGGAGGGTCTTTATATAGAGTATCTGATGAGTACTATGCATTTTTTGAAAACAAATTAAAAAATGGATGCGAATTGGAGATTATAATGGTTAGACCTTATTCGAATGCGGCCAACCTGTTGTGCGATAATGTAGTATATGAGACGAGTGATTATCAGAAATATAGCCGTAAGATTTTGGAATCACTTCAGCGTTTTTTAAGGTTGAAACAAGAGTATGCGTCTAAGATTTCAATTAGATTGACGGAAAATGTACCACCATTTAGCTTAATAGTTACCGATGAAGATTCTCAAAATGCTTCAATAAAAATTGAGTTGTATTCTTATTCGGTGCCGACAAGGGAAAGGATGCAGTTTGAAATCACGCGGGAAGACAATGATAGTTTTGCTTTTTTTCTTGGGCAGTTAACCGCATTACGAAAGGTTTCGGAAGAAATTGATATATCCTTTTCGATAGATAGAGTATAAGGAAGAAAAAAATAAAGAATTTCTTAGCGTCCGAACAGTTTGGATAACAGTTCGGACGTTAAGAGTACGTTTTGACCGTTGGGGTAATAGATCTAATAAGTTTTTGCCGTCGAAAGTGATACGTTGAACATGAAAAAATGTCCTAATATACACTATCAAACCAACCGAAAATCTTTCCTTGGATGTTTATTTGTAAGGATATCTGTCTGTTTTGCTGTGGAGACATGTGTGTAGATCTCGGTTGTTGTGATAGAGCTATGCCCCAGCATTTCCTGAATGTATCGAATGTCTACGTCGGCGTCTAAGAGGCTGGTTGCAAACGTATGCCGGAACATATGAGGTGTAATGTGCAGATTGATATTTGCAAGATTACAATATCTGCGGAGCATACGGCGGATCGATTGATCGGAGATAGGTGTTCCGTTCTGATTAATAAAGAATGGAGCGTATGGATCGGGGCAGAACGGAACATTGGATTTGTATTTTTTTAGTATAGATAGGACGTTTGCATTCGTGATTTGCAGGCGTCGTTCCTTATCCCCTTTTCCGTAGATCAGTATTGTTCCGGTATGCAGGTTAATGCTGTTATTGCTCAGAGAACAAAGCTCGGATATTCGGATTCCTGTCATAAAGAGCAATTCGATGATTGCGGCATCACGTAGCGTGTGCATTTGCTGATAAGGGGTGACGGCGTTGCCATGCTGTGTGTATATTTCTGTGAGAAGCTGTTCAATAGTATGGAGAGGAATTGTCTTCGGCAGAATCAGTGGTTCGCGGAATCTGGTCTGCAGTTTGGCGAATGGGGTTATCGAGATGATGTCTCGGTATTCCAAATGATGATAAAATGCTTTTATAGAAGCGATTTTCCGCTTAACCGTTCGTGGTTTGTATAATGTGTGTAAAGAGGAAATATAAGTCTCGATTGATTGAGGGGTACGGGAAACAATAGACTGATCCGGAAATGCCATATGAAAATGTTGAAGATCGATGGAGTAGGCTTTGATGGTTTTTTCATCTAAACGCTTGTTGTATTTGCAGTAGTCTAAATAAGTCTGAATCAGAATTGTATCATTTGTAGATTTCATAAAAAACTCCTTTTTCAACGTATTGTAGCAGAAATACGTAAAAATTCGTGGGAAATATGCAAAAACTGCATCTCATTATGCAAATATTGAAAGGGTACTTGAAATTAAATGCAGGAAAGGGGTATATGTGTAAGAGAGTATATGTTATTGTTATGGATAATTTTAAGTTATCCGTTGGAAATATAATATAATTAACAGGTTTGAGGTATACATATGATAGCGTGGGAAAAAATAGATAATACAAAATTTGAAAATTTGGCATTTGACTATATGTCAAGTAACTATCCCAATATAGAATGGGAAAAAACATCGTTGACAAATGACGGGAATAAAGATGGGGAAAGTATAATTTCTACATTGCCATTTAATGTAACAATAAAGTACTGGTATGAGGCAAAATATTCTATTAATGTAAATAAAAGCATTCCTAAAAGTCACTTGGATTCAACGCTGGTATCCAGTTTGTTAGATGGACATGTCGTTGTAATTGCGTTTATTACCAACGCATATATCAGTGATGATTATAAAAGACGTGCAGATATTTTTGCTAGAAAAAGAGATAATCTTAAAATTTATTATATAAATGGTGAGGAAATAGAACATTGGTTATCTGAAAATCCTACTATTGAGGATGAGTATTTCCATACAATGAGTGCCCGGAAACATTACATGGAAGATAAAATTGAAACAGTATGTTTTATGGATAAATATGATTGCGGGGATAATAAATATTTAAAATTATCAGCACTGGAATTACGCAAAGAATACCTGTTATATATTAGATTTAACTCTTCCCAAGCACAAAGTGTCGAGCTTGTTCTCGACAAATCAATTAGCCATATTCCAGATTATACAAATGAAATCACGGATATAAATAATTTGTCAGTTAATAAAGGAAATAATTCATTGTTTATTCCGGTTAGAGTAGACGAATCAAAACCCAATTATACTATAGAAATAAAGGGTTATTCAGGAATAAAAAAATATGTAATTGAGAATTTGAAAATATTAGATATATACACTCCGAAATTATATATTAAGTCGCAAATCAAATTATTAAATGACATCCATTTGTTCATCAAATCTAATACTTCGGATAATTTGTTTCTTTTAGTGGTTGGTGATGCAGGGTGCGGTAAGACATATTTGTTAAATCAAATTCGTAATAACATCTCTCCCCTATTTTCTTCAATCCTGTTAAATTTTTCTGGCAATATAGAAAAAGATTATTTATTATGTTACAAATTATTCGTTTTTTGCCAATTTGGAAGTCTTTGGGAACTTGAGATAGAGGATCTTCAATTTTTGAATTTAGATTCTCTCTTTAATGATATGTTAAAGGAAATCAATGATGGAATTAGTTCAAAAATAACTTGCGATAAAATTGCTGCTTATTGTAAAGAAAATTCAATTGACAATAAATCTGTAAATTTTTTACAAGAACATATCTATATAGATGATATTCAAAAAGGAAGTCCAGAAGTTTTGGATTTATTCCAAGCTATACTTACATGGGCATATAAACTTCATTTGAGTAAAAAAATTTTTTTCTTTACTCGACCAGAATTATATAAAAATGAACGGTTGACAAATTTTTTGAAATCACATGCATGTTTTTATAACGAAATCTTTCCGCCCTCTATTGAAGATATATCGGTTTCTATTGAGGAAAATCTTGGAAATTTTCCTATGTCGGATTATCTAATTCAAGGATTAGATAAAAATATGTCTGCATTGTATTTATATGATTTGTTATGTGAATTGAAAGAAAAAATCAATTCATTTAATGTTGAGGATTTGATCGATTCATCGATTAAATCCAGAGATATAATAGACAAGTTATCGCTGGTACAAAATAATGTGATGGCAAATAAATTATTGTCCGACTATTATTCCAACATAGTTTTTAATTTTGTATTTACACTTGAAAGCGGTGTTGATATTTCTATGCTTATTGAATTCCTGGGCGAAGAAATCTATGATGATATTGCTATGCTGTTAAATAAAAATATAATAAAAGAAATTTCCGATAAATTATATCCATTTCATGATATTTTTCTGGAAGAGTTTAGATTGAAACAGGATGGAAGATATCGGGATAGAATTGGTGAATTCCTTCATTTCTGCCGGACAAAGGGGAAGATTACCGAAAGCGAATGCTATTATCAACTAATTTCTTTAGGTGGAAAATATTTTTGGAAACACCGGGCTATCTGCGCAAAGTTTAGAGATGACTTACATGACGGTGCAAATTACTTTGCAGCTGAAAAGATTGCAAAGACAATACAAAAGGAAAACAAAAAAGATTTAAGAGACTATGATTATTCGGATATTAAAAATTTATTTGTGCTAGGCAATTGTTACAAATATACCACTTCATACGAGTCAGCTAACGAAGAGTTTGATAAAATTATAAATATCTATAAGTACTCCACATTAGAATTACCGAATGACATATTAATTGAAACATTTTCAGAAAAAATAAATAATAATATTTGGATGCTAAATATAAACGATGCAGATACTGAATTAACAAAAATAATTAAACTATGCGACTCTGATAATATACAACTTAAAACAAAAGCATATAAGTATGGATATCTGAATTATTATAATCGTAGAATGTTTTGCAATTATATGCAGGGACGCGGAACAGAAGAAGATTTTCATGTGGCGCTTTTGAAATCAAAGGAGCTTGGATTAATTGAATATGAAGGTTTCGCACATATGGATTATGCGAAATCTATTTATAACAAAGACATGCGTAAAGCATTAAATTCTTTGAAAACTGCAGAAAAAATTTTCGAAGGAATTAATGAACCACGTCGTTTATTGGACTGCAAAAGTGAAATTGCATATATTAACGCCTTACTAAAAAAAGACTATTCAGAATCTTCGCTACAAGAAATATGTAAATCTATGAAAGAACAAAACTATGTACAGTCTTATACAAGAACGTGCTTAAAACTTGCGGTTATAATGTTATTGTCACAAAACTATACCTGTACAGAACTTCTAGATGTATTAAATAAAATGTTGATGGAAAATACAACGATAGCAAGCGGAAGACGACATCAAGCTATTGCATATCATGTATTGGCCGCAATCTATTACTCAGATAATAATTTAAGGCAGTCAAAAAAATATTCAGAAAAATGTTTACAATTATTTTCAGAATTAGGGGAGGACTATAAACAGGTACATTCTCACAACGCAGCAATAAAAAAGAAAGGAAATTTCGTTTTAGCCTCTGAAACCACGCCGGCCACACCATGTGACTTTATATTGGATACGCGTATTTGGTAAAAGTTCTTAAGTGCTCAAATAAGCAGCACAGGCAACAAATTACCATAGGTATCAATAACCAAATCTGAACTGTTACAATTCCTCGTTTCAAACCAATGCTTGTTTTTCCCTAAATCCATAATATTTTCTACAAAGAAAAGCAAGGGCATATCAAGCTGGTGTAATGAATATGGTAACAATTCATACAAATTGATTTGATTTGGAGAAATTCCATTTATTTCATAAATATCAAAAATGGATATTCCAAGATCCTCCAGACATTGTTTTACAGTTCGGATTTGGCAAATTGATATTACATAATATGTATTTTTAAGCATATCTTTGCTTATTTGCCTTCTATAGTGTTCCTGGATGTCAGGAATAAAATGATTTCCCATTTTTACCCAAAAATAAGCCTCTTGTTGATAGAAATCAAAGTAGTATTGATTTCTACCTGTTCCTTGTGAATGATACGCAATAGCGTCATGAATACATAAGCAACGTTTGCCGTTCAAACTTAGCCTTAATGATAACTCAAAAGATTCTAACTTATTGTAGTAAAATTCATCAAACATGCCATATTGATAAAAATCGCTTTTTCTCATAGCATATAATGCTGATGTTAATGCTGGTCTTTCTTGAGGATAGTTGGAAAGATCTATACTATTTAATGGACGACCGGCAAAAAGATGCTTCTTATAAAAAGGGCCAAAGGTGCTGCCTGCGCATTGTATCCGGTTATTCTGCGGCCATATTAATAAAGGTTGTACACAAGCGACATTTTCTTCCATTAACGCATTCAACATTTTTGCAAAGCAATCTTTTTCAGCAAATACATCTGTATTGATAAAATATAAAATATTATTTTTGGACTGTTTCACCGCATAATTATTTGCTTTTCCATAACCTACTTTTTGATCCAGAATATATACATTAACATTTTGGTATTTGTTCAATTGTTTAATATATTCAATTGTGCAGCTGTTGGTAATAGCATCTAATACAACAATTATTTCAGAACTTAAAGCAAACTCATCTTGTAATAAGTGCTCAAAAAAATTATTTACCATTTCAAAAGAAGAATCTATTGAAATTATAAAACTCACATCTGTTTTCATCTATTAGCTCCTTTAATATCAATCAAAAAATCAAAGATCAATTGTCATTTTATAAATAATTAACGGATAACTTAAAATTATCGATCGCTTTCTCCACACCATCAAACCAATCGAAAATCTTTCCTTGGATGTTTGTTTGTGAGAATATCAGTCTGTTTTGCTGTGGAGACATGTGTGTAGATCTCTGTCGTTGTGATAGAGCTGTGTCCCAACATTTCCTGAATATACCGGATATCGATATCAGCATCTAAGAGGCTGGTTGCAAATGTATGTCGGAACATATGCGGAGTGATATGCAGGTTGATGTTTGCAAGTTTGCAGTATTTACGGATCATACGGCGGATCGACTGGTCGGATACGGGAGTCCCATTCTGGTTCACGAAGAAAGGAGCATACGGATCAGGGCAGAAAGGTACACTGGATTTGTATTTGCTTAGTATGGAAAGAACGTTTGCGTTTGTGATTTGTAGACGACGCTCCTTATCTCCTTTTCCATAGATCAGTATTGTTCCGGTGTGCAGGTTAATGCTATGATTGCGCAGAGAACAAAGCTCGGATATCCGGATTCCGGTCATGAAAAGCAATTCAATGATTGCGGCGTCACGCAGTGTGTGCATTTGCTGATAGGGCGTGCTGGCGTTGGAGTGCTGCGTGTATATTTCGGCGAGAAACTGTTCGATTGTGAAGAGGGGAATCGTTTTCGGCAGAATCAGTGGTTCGCGGAAACGAGTCTGCAGCTTGGCGAATGGTGTGATTGCGATGATATCACGGTATTCTAAATGATGATAGAAGGCTTTTATAGAAGCGATTTTCCGTTTGACGGTTCGAGGCTTGTATAATGTATGTAAAGAGGAAATATAGACTCCGGCCAAGGCTTGCGAATGTACAGAGGAAGTGCTTCCCTTACCCCCGATAGAAGAAATTATCCCCGGTCCCTCTTCTGAAGCCGGAACGATTGCCCCCCCCAATACGGAGGAGGTACCTGAAGATACAACTGCGGTAAATAGTGAGCCAGAAACAGCTACGATTGTCGAAGTAACCTCAGAAACGGTCAATCTCACAGAAACGCCCGAACAAGCGGCGTCAGAGATCGAAGATAAAAAAACAACCGAAGATACCACCGGGGATATCATGACCCTCATCGGCAAACTCGACTACCCCGAAATCACCGCCTTCGACTACGAGCTGGAGCATCTGCCCGAGCTCAAACCGGAAGATCAAGAAGTCGCAACCGAAGAAAATACAGACATCCCGGAAATTCAGGAGGAGCTTCCGGAGAAAAAAGGAAAGCAAAACCTGCCTCCGGCATTAGATGTCGAACTTATCGACTGAACAACCACTCCAGAGATTGTCCCGAAGTGAGATTTCCCACTTTCGGACAATCTTTGTTCAGATTTCCATTTTCTTTTTCAACCACGCTCTTACGGGTTCGTCATACAATTTCAGACAGGCATAAGCCATCATCACACAAAACGCTGCAATCAAAATAGTAGAAGGCCATACCGATGTCCAGGGCAAATGTCTCGGTGTAACCCAACTCCAATACAAATAGATAACCGGATAGTGAACGATATAAAGCGGATAAGAAATCTTTCCCATAAAATCACAACCTTTCGAAAACAGACTCCCGGATAACTTTCCGCCTGCTCCGAGCGCTACGATCCAAGGGAAGACAACGATCACACACAGAGCTTCATACAATCCATTCAACCAATAATGGTTTTCTCCTCCTAAACGAGGCATAGC
>OGNQ01002015.1_pt1 | contig 11247 bp, 10 predicted proteins | sample 1573481 | NCBI WGS metagenome assembly OGNQ01 (sample SAMEA2581920, study PRJEB24529) | metagenome | biome: Human gut stool | place: China | collected 2011 | reverse complement strand
CAAACTTAAAAATCCGCTATACTCACCTATCGTATAGCGGATTAATAAAACATTATTTAATTTTCATCTTATTTTTTATTGCTCTAAGCTATTGTGCCATTTGCAATGTCGTTCTTTGCAAATAAATATGTAATAACCGGCATAAGAATGGCTGAAATAATTGCTTTGACAATATTACCAACACCAAGCTGTGCTGTAACGGCATATGTAACCATACTTACAATGAATCCCAGGGCTGCAAATGCAAAAATAAGCACCAAACCAATCTTTTTGTGTGCGAAAAGCAAAATACCGATAGAAACAGTTATGACAATCTGTAGTATAACGCCAATGAAACTCAGTACGACATATATCGAACCTAATCCTAAAGCAGCTCCTACGACTGAAGCACCCAGTGCAACGACAATACCGCCAATTGCTGCAAGAACATTCACCACGAAAATAATCCATAACCATACGGTTAAACCTGTTGAAAGCTTATTGTTTTCCATAATTATCCTCCTTTAGTAATCCCAATTTTATTTCAACATGTTCATTATAATGTACTTGAAAAATATTTCAATAGTCAAAAGGTCTCATTTTGAAACTTTTTACATCCGGGCTAATCAAAAATATCATTGATTTAAATGACAGATGCATTTACAATATAGCTATTATGAAAAAATTATTTGTAAAATATGTCTCACAAAACATACTCGGCATGGTGGGTATGTCATTATATATACTTGCCGACACCTTCTTTATATCAAAGGCGGTCGGCTCAAACGGTATCACCGCGCTCAACCTGGTGCTGCCTGTATACAATTTGATTTTTGCCATAGGCGCAATGATTGGAGTCGGCTCCGCTATCAGATATGTCGTAGAGAAAAATAAGGGCGATACATCCAGCGAGAGCTATTTTTTTCATGCTCTGCTGTGGTGTATTATAATAAGCGTTATATTCATATTGATTGGTATTTTCATCCCGGACAGGCTCGTAGGGCTGCTCGGCGGAGATTCGGCAATTATAAATACCGGTAAAAACTATACACGTATTTTCATGCTTTTTACACCGTTTTTCATGTGCAACTATGTGTGCAACGCTTTCGTAAGAAATGATGGCGCACCATCCATTGCCATGTGCGCCACACTTTTCAGCAGCCTTTTTAACATTGTTTTTGATTACATACTCATGTTTCCGCTTGGACTTGGTATGGAGGGAGCCGCTTTAGCTACCGCTATTTCACCGATTATAGGCATCCTGATATGCTGTATTCATTTCTGCTCAGACAAATGCTCCGTAAAGCTTAAGCCGACGGTTCCATCTGTCAAGAGACTCTTTTACTCCTGCCAGGTTGGTGTTTCTTCCTTTGTTGCTGAGATATCATCAGGTGTCATAACTATTGTCTTCAATATGATTATCCTGAGGCTTGCAGGAAATATCGGCGTGGCAGCATACGGTGTGGTTGCCAATACATCACTGGTCGCTGTAGCTTTGTTCAACGGAATAGCACAGGGTTCACAGCCTCTTATCAGCGACTATTACGGCAGAGGACTTAGAAAAAATGTAGGCTCAATACTCAGGATGGCTGTCGTTTCATCTCTATTAATTGCTGCACTGCTCATTTTGTTCATATGCACCTTTGCACCTTTTGTGACATCTGTTTTCAACAGCGAGCACGATGCCAGGCTTGCTTCGTATGCCGAGAGCGGACTGCGCCTTTACTTTACAGGCTTTATTTTTGCCGGAATTAATATAGTAGGTTCTGCTATCCTAAGTGCTGTTGAGTCCGTAAAATATGCGTTCGCGGCATCTATCATGCGTGGTTTTATCGCTATAAGCATTTTCGCATTCGCACTTTCAGCCGCCTTCGGCATGACAGGTGTGTGGCTTGCTTTTCCGGCGGCTGAATTTGTGACTATGTTTATTATTGTTAAAGGATTAAGGCAGCTTAAGCTGTAGATGCAGGCTATAGGTGTAAGTGAACTATTTTCGTGCATACTTATTTTCCATGTGATATACTTATGATTAAGAAAACCTATCACAATTATGATATATGATGAAAGAGGAGGGCTTGTATATGGCAAAAATAGAGAGAATTATCAATAAAGATTTTGACCAGTTACTTTCCACGATTGAAGACGGAATAATAAATGGCAGTGTGTCAGCATCTCTGGAGGATTCCAGTGACTTTCGAAGCCAAGATGCGCGTTGCAGCGTCAGGGTATTTGAACGCTACAGCTATACCGGTGGTAACAGGGTAAGTCTCAATATTACACTTTTTCAAAATGGCGAGGAGCCTGTTCACCTTTCCGCAATTACGGCAGGTGGAAGCCAGGCTGTTTTTTTCAAGCTTAATACTTTTGGGGAAGAGGCATTTCTTGATAAATTGATTGAATTGCTTGATTAAAATAGACAAATTTTTTTCAAAAGTATTCTTTATGTTGGAAATCAAACATACAAGTTGTTTTTATAACGCTATTATTCTATCAGAAACATAAAAAACTACTGATGGAGGAAAAAAATATGTTTTGTTTTCAATGTGAACAAACGGCCGGATGCACCGGCTGTACCGGAAATACAGGTGTCTGCGGAAAAAAGGCAGATACTGCACAGCTACAGGATGAATTGACAGGCGCACTGATTGGTCTGGCGAGAGCTGTCGATGACACATCAGCTGTTTCAAAAAAGACCTGGCAGACCATTATCGAGGGCTTATTTACCACAATTACAAATGTAAGCTTTGATAATGCAGCAATTGAAGATATGATACAAAAGGTCAGAGCAGAAAAAGCCTCTCTGGCTGGCGGCTGTAATAAATGTCAGTCTCCTTGTGGACGAACTGACGAATATGATATGCAACAGCTATGGAATTCTGATGAAGATATCCGTTCCCTGAAGTCACTTATTCTCTTTGGTGTTCGCGGAATGGCTGCATATGCCTATCATGCATATGTCCTGAATTTTGAAGATTCCGAGGTAAATCAGTTTTTCTGTGAAGCCTTGTTCAGGATTGGTTACGCAGAAAGCATGGATGAACTGCTTCCAACAGTTCTCAAGGTAGGTGAAATCAATCTAAAGTGCATGGCACTTCTAGACAAGGCAAATACACAAACCTATGGAACACCGGAGCCAACAGATGTTACGCTTACAGTGGAAAAGGGACCTTTTATCGTAGTAACCGGACACGATTTAAAGGACCTGCAGCTTTTGCTTGAACAGACAAACGGAAAGGGAATCAATATCTACACTCATGGTGAAATGCTCCCTGCCCATGCATATCCACTCTTAAAGAAATTCCCTCACTTGAAGGGAAATTTCGGAACAGCATGGCAGAATCAGCAAAAAGAATTTGATCATATTCCTGCTCCTATTCTCTACACCACAAATTGTCTGATGCCTCCAAAAAGCAGCTACATCGACAGAGTGTTCACAACAGAAGTGGTTGCCTTCCCGGGTACTGTTCATATCGATGAACAGAAGGATTTCACTCCTGTTATTGAAAAAGCACTTGAGCTCGGTGGTTACAAGGAGGATCAGACCTTCACAGGCATAAATGGCGGCACACAGGTAACAACCGGTTTTGGTCATTCAGCAATCCTGTCCCATGCGGATACGGTAATAGAGGCCGTAAAATCAGGAGCTATACGTCATTTCTTCCTGGTTGCAGGCTGTGATGGTGCCAAACCGGGCAGAAATTACTATACAGAATTTGTAAAACAGACGCCTTCTGACAGTATCGTCCTGACTCTGGCATGTGGAAAATTTCGTTTCAATGATCTAAATCTCGGAGAAATTGGTGGTCTTCCGCGACTGATGGATATGGGACAGTGTAATGACGCTTATGGCGCGATACAGGTTGCAATAGCACTTGCGGATGCATTTGGATGTTCAGTAAACGAGCTTCCGCTTTCCTTTGTACTCTCCTGGTATGAACAGAAAGCAGTCTGCATCCTCTTAACACTGTTACATCTTGGTATAAAAAATATCCGTCTCGGTCCTTCTCTACCGGCGTTCCTTTCTCCTAATATTCTGAACTTTCTGGTAGAAAACTATGGGATTGCACCTATTACCACACCGGAGGAAGACATCAAAGTGCTGTTGAAGCAATAATATGTATTTTTCCGATGTTCTAATACACTAATAGGGAACTCCAAAAAACACAGGATATAGCGCCTTTGCTGTATCCTGTGTTTTAAATTAACTTTAAATTAATTTGCAATCATTAGGGTAATCTATACTAATTCTCCCCATACATCTCCGGACGCCTGTCCCTGAACAGCCCCCAGCTCTTTCTCTCACTCTCCAGCTCATCCAGATCAAAACTGTGGAGTATGAAGCCCTCCGTTACTCTGTCCATCTGCTCAACAACCTCTCCGGTCGCATCTGTAATAAACGAAGAACCATAAAATGTCAGTGCAGAGCTCTGGTTTCCGTTTTCTGCACACGGTACAACCTCCTCTGTGCCTATCCTGTTTGCCGTCACTACCGGCATCAGATTGCAGGCTGCATGTCCGGTCATACACCTTCTCCAGTGTGGCATGCTGTCACATTCCAGTATCGGCTCGCTGCCTATGGCTGTAGGGTAAAAAAGTATCTCCGCGCCCTTTAAAGCCATGCCTCTTGCCGTTTCCGGGAACCACTGATCCCAGCATATGCCGACTCCAATGGTTGCATATCTTGTCTTAAAAGCTTTAAAGCCTGTATTTCCCGGTGTGAAGTAAAACTTCTCCTGATAATAATGGTCGTCCGGGATATGTGTCTTTCGGTATATTCCAAGCACCTCTCCATCGGCATCTATCACCGCCACTGAATTGAAGAGCTGTCTGCCCTCTCCAGCCTCATAAAAGCTCACAGGAATCACTACTCCAAGCTCCTTTGCAAGTGCCTTCATGCTCTGCACCGCATCATTTTCAGAAAGCGGCTTTGCATAGTCATAATAATCGTAGCGCCTCTCCTGACAGAAATACTGTCTCTCAAATAGCTCCGAAGGAAGTATTATCTGTGCTCCGGCCTCTGCTGCAGCCCTTATAAGCTTTGCTGCTTTTTCAATATTTTCTTTTACGTCACGGCTGCAGCTCATTTGGATTGCAGCAATTGTAACCTCTCTCATACTATTCACCTTTCTAATCCTGAATTAAATTACTGCGGTATCTGCTGTGTGATACAGTGTATATTTCCCCCGCCGACAATTATGTCGCGCGCATATATCGGATACACTTTTCTTCCCTCAAAAAGGCTTCCGATTGCCTTAAGCGCAGGCTCATCCATCACATCACCAAACTGTGGAATGAGCACACCGCCGTTTGTGATGTAAAAATTCACATAGCTTGCAGCTAAGCGTTCTCCTGCCTCGCGCTCATCCTCACCCTCCTCAAAGGTGAAGCCGGAAAGCTCATATTCTGTGATACACACCGGATTCTTTGGAATGTAAACCTTGTGAACCTCAATTTTCCGGCCTCTTGCATCAGTTTCATTTTCCAATACTTCAAGGTCCGCTGAGGACATCTGATACTGTGGGTCATCCATGTCATCAGTCCACGCAAGCACCACATGCCCCGGGCTTGTAAATGCACATACGTTGTCGACATGCTCGTTGGTTTCATCATTGTATATTCCATAAGGAATCCAGATAATTTTTTCGGCACCGAGATAATCCTTTAATTTCTGTTCTATTTCAGACTTCGATAATTCCGGATTTCTACCCTTGCTTAGCAGACAGCTTTCCGTCACTATCACAGTTTTCTCTCCGTCTGTGTGGATGGCTCCACCCTCTAAGACAAACGGATGCGCATCATACATGTCGTATCCGGCTTTGTTGCAAAATAAAGCCGCTACTCTGTCATCCTTTGTCCAGTCTGCGTACAGTCCATCTACCTTGCCGCCCCAGGCATTAAAACACCAGTCGATTCCTCTGACAGCGCCATCCTCATTTTTCACAAAGGTCGGCCCCACATCTCTGGCCCAGGCATCATCTGACTCCATTTGTATATATTTCACCGGGAAATTTTCCTGATAATTTTTCTGCTTTCTGACAGCTTCCACAACAGACCTTGCATTGTCTATCACATCTGCCTCAGCGAGCACATATGCCTGCTCAGACTCTGCTATTGCACATATCACCTCAGCAAAAGCCTCTCTTGCCCGCCTGGCACCGTAAATCCATGAGCCCGGGCGCTTTGGCCAGATGATGATGGTACCCTTGTGGGGAGCATACTCTGCCGGCATATAAAAGCCGTCTGCTCTAGGACAGCCTGCATTTAAAATCTTCATATTCGAATCTCCTGATAACCTTACAATCGTTATTTTCATCCATTACTGCAATGTCCGGAAGCGGCATGCCGTTAAAGGTATTATTTTTGACCATCGAGTAGATTGCCATATCGCAAAAGCACAGCCTGTCGCCGGTTTTTATCTCTCTGTCAAATGAATAATCCCCTATCACATCACCTGCCAGACAGGTACATGAGGACAATCTGTAGGTATACTTCTTCTCACCCGGCTCGCCACTGTCCATAAGCGGCGGACGGTACGGCATCTCAAGCACGTCCGGCATATGACAGGCTGCGGAGGTATCCAGAATGAGTATCTTTATGCCATTGTTTTCAACTATATCAAGCACCGTTGTCTCCAGATATCCTGCATCAAGCGCAACCGCCTCTCCCGGCTCCAGATAGATTTCAAGGTCGTATTTGTCACGCATATGCATAATGCATTTTTCAAGCCTCTCAATGTCATAGTCTGCCCTTGTGATGTGGTGTCCGCCTCCCATATTGAGCCACTTAAGCCCATACAGTAAATCTCCAAATTTCTCCTCTACCGCTGCAAGAGTCGTTTCGAGCGCATCCGAATCCTGTTCACAGAGCGTGTGAAAATGAAAGCCCTCAATACGTGATAAATCAAGCCCGTTTTTAATAGCCTTATCGAGTGCCTCTCTCGTTATCCCAAGCCTCGAGCCCGGCGCACATGGGTCATATATCTCATGCCCCTCCTGTGTGGAGCACTCAGGGTTTATTCTGAGCCCGACACTTATTTTTTTATCAGCCTTTTCTATTTTATCCCTGTGAAGCAGATACTGCGATACGGAATTAAATACAATATGGTCACATATTTCTACCAGCTCATCCATCTCCTGCGGCAAAAAAGCGGGACAGAATACATGGTTTTCCTTTCCCATTTCTTCATGTGCAAGACGGGCCTCAAAAAGCCCGCTTGCAGTTGTCCCGCTTAGATATCTGCCGATAAGAGGATATTCATAAAATGCGCTGAATGCCTTCTGTGCCAGAAGAATCCTTGCACCTGTCCTTTGCATGACACCGTTTAATATCAAAAGATTTTCAGTTAATTTTCCCTCGTCTATCACATAACAGGGAGTTCTTAATTCATTTATCTTCATACCGGCCTCCGGACTAATCCATATGTACTGACTCATCCTCAGTCTTGTAGCAGTCCACAGGAACCGGATTCTCCACTACCTGCCAAGGCAGTCCGAACTTATTAAGAGCCTCCATGTATGGATCCGGATCCATCTCCTCGAGATTGAACACTCCCGGCTTCTTCCAGAGTCCCTTTACCACCATCATGGCTCCAATCATTGCCGGCACACCTGTGGTATAAGAAATTGCCTGCGACTCAACCTCCTTGTAGCACTCCTGATGGTCACATACATTATAGATGTAGATTGATTTTTCTTTGCCATCCTTGACACCTGTAAAAATACATCCGATATTTGTCTTTCCGACTGTACGAGGTCCCAGAGATGCAGGGTCAGGAAGCAGCTCCTTAAGCACCTGTATTGGCACTATTTCCTTTCCGTCCACCATGATCGGGTCTGTTCTTAGCATGCCGACATTCTCAAGACACTTCATGTGTGTGAGATAACTCTGTCCAAAGGTCATGAAGAATCTGATTCTCTTTATTCCCGGAATATTTTTGGCGAGCGACTCAATCTCCTCGTGGTGAAGCAGATACATATCCTTTTCTCCGACCTGGTCAAAATTGTACTGCGCCCTCCACTCCATAGGCTTTGTCTCTACCCAGTGGCCGTCTGTCCAGTATGAGCCGTTCGCAGAAACCTCACGCAGATTTATCTCCGGATTAAAGTTTGTCGCAAACGGATATCCATGGTCCCCGCCATTGCAGTCGAGAATGTCTATAGTATGTATTTCATCAAAATAATGCTTCAGCGCATATGCAGAATAAACAGAGGTCACACCCGGGTCAAATCCGCTTCCAAGAATAGCTGTAAGCCCTGCCTCCTTAAATTTCTCCTGATATGCCCACTGCCATGAATAATCGAAATATGCCGTAAATCCAAGCTCCTTGCAGCGCTTTTCGTAGATTGCTCTCCACTTTGGATCCTCAGTATCCTCACACTCATAGTTGGCAGTATCGATGTAGTCAACACCACACGCAAGACATGCATCCATGATTGTAAGATCCTGATACGGAAGCGCAACATTTAAAACCGCATCCGGCTTGTATGCATTAATCAGTGCTTTTAATTCCTCCACATTGTCGGCATCAACCTTTGCAGTCTCAATTTTTGTGCTTGTCTTTCCCTCAAGCTTTGCCTTTAAGTCATCACATTTTGACTTGGTTCTGCTTGCAATCATAATCTCGGTAAATACCTCGCTGTTCTGGCAGCATTTTCTGATTGCCACCTGCGCAACTCCACCACATCCGATAATAAGTAATCTGCTCATTTTTGTTCCTCCTGATTCGCTTTGGTTATGATATAGTTTTTCTAATTTGTTTTACTTTTTTTCCTCTTCCTCGAGTAAATCCTCCACATATTTCGGAAGCATGAAGGCTCCCCTGTGTAAATGTGTTGTATAATACCAGGTTTTAAGTCCCAGTGCATCCCATCTTTTTGCATCCAGATCATAAAGCGGATGATATTTCTTCGATGCAAACCCAAACAGCCAGTAGCCTGACGGACAGGTTGGAATATGTGCCTGATATACCCTGCTTATAGGAAATGATTTATACACCTTTCTGTGCATTTTCCGGCACTCAAGCTCATCCTCATCATAAAAAGGGCTGCCGTGCTGGTAAACCATGATTCCATCATCCTTCAGTGCCTTATAACAGCTTCCGTAAAATTCCTTTGTGAAAAGTCCCTCCGTATGTCCGAGCGGGTCTGTGGAATCGTTGATTATCAGATCATATTCATCATGCTTTCTGCGTAAGAATCGCAGACCATCATCATAAAACATGGAAATTCTTTCATCCTCAAGTCCACATGCTACCTCGGGGAAAAACCGCCTGCATACATCGACAAACATCTTGTCTGTCTCAACCACATCAATATGCTCGACAGACGGATATTTGATGAGCTCCTTTGCCACGCCGCCGTCGCCGCCACCTATTATAAGTATCTTTTTTGCATTCGGGTGGACCGCCATCGGCACATGTGTGACCATCTCATCATATATAAACTCATCTGTGTCCGAAAAAACAATCTCGCCATCCAGCGCGACCATTTTGCCAAACTCATATGATTTAAACACATCTATTTTCTGATAATCACTCTGCCCTGAAAAAAGCTGCTCCTGTATCCTTACATCCAGCTTGACATTGGCAGTATGATATTGTGAAAACCACATTTGCATAGCTTTTCCTCCTGTTTACTGCTTCAATACCTTAAGATATTCTACCGCAGGATCCTCTGTTCCCTGCATTGAACAGCCCTTTTCCTTTGCGTAGACAATGTATTGCGCAATCTCTTTTGTGATAAGCTCTCCCGGTGCAAGAATCGGGATTCCCGGTGGATAACACATGACAAACTCACCACTTACAGCGCCTACCGCGTCCATAATGCGCACTGATTTCTTCTGCGAATAAAACGCCTCCTGCGGCGATACCGCCACCTTTGGATTTATGTACTCTCCCGACAAAAGTCCGGTCTTGTCCTTGCTGTAAAGGCGCTTGATATCCTCCAGCGCACCTACAAGCCTCTCTATATCCTGTATTCTGTCACCAATTGATATATACGCAAGTATATTACAGATATCTCCAAACTCTATCTGGATATCATACTCATCACGCAGCAGATCATATACCTCTATTCCGGCAAGCCCTATATCGAGCGTATAGATGGACAGCTTTGTCACATCATAATCATATATGCTCGTGCCGTTTACAAGGTCACGCCCATACGCATAATATCCGCCTATTGAATTAATCTCCTGCCTTGCGTACTCCGACATCTGTGCCACCTTGGCAAAGGATTCCTCGCCTCTGAGTGCCAGATTTCTTCTTGATATATCAAGGCTTGACAATAGCAGATACGATGCGCTCGTGGTCTGTGTGAGGTTGATAATCTGCCTCACATAATCAGCATTCACATCCCTTCCGGTGAGCAGAATCGAGCTCTGTGTCAGGCTTCCTCCCGATTTGTGCATCGATACCGCAGACATGTCTGCCCCGGCTGCCATTCCTGATATCGGAAGCCCCTTTCCAAAATAAAGATGTGTACCATGTGCCTCATCCGTGAGCACCTTGATTCCCTTCGAATGAGCCAGCGCAACTATCGACTTAAGGTCAGAACAGATTCCGTAATATGTCGGATTGTTTACAAGCACAGCCTTTGCATCCAGATTTTCCTCGATAGCCCTCGCCACCTGGTCAATCTCCATTCCAAGCGAAATACCAAGCTTGGCATTCATCTGCGGATTGACATAAACCGGTATCGCTCCGCAGAGCACGAGTGCATTAAGAGCACTTTTATGAACATTTCTCGGAAGTATAATCTTGTCTCCTGCCTTGCAGGTGGACAAAATCATGGCCTGCACCGCAGAGGTGGTGCCTCCTACCATAAGAAAAGCATTTGCCGCTCCAAATGCATCCGCCGCAAGCTCCTCCGCCTCTCTGATTACCGAAACCGGATGGCACAAATTGTCAAGCGGCTTCATTGAATTGACATCAAGCCCTACACACTTTTCCCCGAGCAGATGCACCAGCTCAGGATTTCCCCTGCCTCTTTTGTGTCCCGGCACATCAAACGGCACTACTCTCTTCTTCTTAAACTCCTCAAGAGCCTCATAAATCGGCGCTCTTTCCTGTCTTTTGATATCCATTTACTTCTCCTGTATTTAAAAAGGATGATGCGTGCAAGCATCATCCTTTAGATTCGTCTTAACAACAGTAAAATCGTAACATATACTATGGAGTTATGCAAGAAATTACGTTTTATTTTTGATAATGATAGTTACGCCATTGCAGGCTCTTTCTTCTTAATAATCGCCTCAACTTCATCAACACCT
>OGNQ01002014.1_pt1 | contig 11257 bp, 7 predicted proteins | sample 1573481 | NCBI WGS metagenome assembly OGNQ01 (sample SAMEA2581920, study PRJEB24529) | metagenome | biome: Human gut stool | place: China | collected 2011 | reverse complement strand
TGAGGTCGCCACTGGCGACCCGCACCTCTGCACTCTTGCTCCGGGCAAGCTGTCCTGAACGGACATCTCGTCCGGCTCCGATGTAACGAGAACTGACAAATTCGTCCGTTTTCGTAATCGTATAGCACAAAAAGGCGACCATCTGCACCCATGCAGACAGCCGCCTTTGGTTTTATGCTGTATTCTATTGGTCAATCTCTGAAGATCTTATCCAGTTCCCTTTCCATGGTGTCCGCCTTGGCAAATTCCAGCGTATCCGCCTGACGGATATGGTGGGCGGTGATGCCGTGACCCTTTGCAAAGCCCAGAATGTAGCTGATGGCAATGCGGTAGATGATCTCGGTGGGCGCAAGGCCATAGACCTGCTTGGCAAAGATATGTTCCAGCCGGGCGTTATCGTCCGGGAAGGCTTGCCGCATCTTCTCGCTGCGGTAAAGGCGCTTGACGATTTCCGTAATGTACAGGCCGGACTTCATGTAGGGGTCCAGGAAGGTCTTGCCGGGGTCATCGAAGCAGCCGGGGTTTTCCTGCTCCAGCAGATCCACCATCTTTTTCACCACCCACTTGGGAGTAAAGATCTGGTTGGTTTTCTGGGGCGGGATGTAGTCGAAGATATCCTCGGTGCGGCTCTCGTCAAAGTAATCTGCCAGCTTGACCTTCAGGTTCAAGAACTCCTTCACCGAATCGTCAAACACTACCGGGTCGAACAGGTGGCCTGCAAAGTGCTCCTCCTGTCCGGTGGCTTGGTTGATGTACGGTCCGCCGTCCCGCAAAAAGCGGAACTGCTCCAGCGTGATGCTGGTGACCTCCTGAAAGACCTTGTCCGGGATGATCCGGTCAAAGTTCGCCAGCGTCACGTTCTCGTCGCCATACGCCATAAGGAAGGACGGGATGGTGCGGGAGAAGCCCCGCAGATGGTCACGGACGGTGTCCTCGTAGCCCTTTTTCTCCTGCTCCTTCTGGTTGGTCTCCACGGTGCGCACGATGGTCTGCTGCATCTCCTGCGCCGTCTGCTGGATGGTGGATTGCAGCGTCTCCATCAGGGCGGCGGTGCTCTGCTGCTGCTTTGCATCAAACTCCCGGTTCACCTGCTGGCGCTGCTGGGCGGTGGTGCAGCTTTGCAGCTGCTGGGTGCGCTGGGTCTCCAGCTGGCTCTGGTCGATGCGGTAGTTGTCCACCACCTTGTCCACCGCCACGTCCATCTTGGCTTTGGCGGTGCTCTCAAACCGCTTCTGGTCGGACAGCTTCAGGTCCCGGCCATACTCCTGCTTTGCCTGCTCCACCATAGGAGCGATGATTTCTTTGGTAATGCTCTTTTTCAGGGGTTCCAGATGCTCTTCTTTGGCAGGAGCCGGGGCATCGGTCAGGTCTTGCAGGGCGGTGTCCAGCGCCGGGGTGCTCTCGTAAATTTTTTCCCCGAACACATCCGCTGCCTTGCCGATGACGTAGCCCTCGTCCAAATCCACCTCGCCCTTGTCGTTCAGGGAGAGGTCTGCGCCGGTCTCCGGGGTGATCTGGATGGGCTTTGCCTTTGCCTCGCTGATGGGCTGGAAGTTTTGCAGAATGTTCAGCACCTCCTGCGGGGCACTGAACACGTTGGAAATGTTCTGGAACAGGAAGTTGCTCTGGAACCCCATCCGCACCACTTCTTTAGACTTGATCTTCCGGGGGATGCTGAGAACTTTTTCTGCATCCAGCGGGATCATCTCCCCTTCCTCGTCCTCGCCGATGACCGGGAAGAAGTTGAGCAGATTCTGGATATGCGCCTTGCGCTCCTCGGTGTCGCCCTTGCCGCTGGCGGTGTCCTGTGAAAGGTCGTTGGCGAACTGCTCGTAGATCAGCAGGGTGCGTGCAGGGTCAAAATCGAACACATAGGCGTTCTCTTTGCGGCGGAAGGTGCCGTTTTCGTGGAAAAGGCAGGGGTTCTGGGCACGGAACGCCGCCTGCATATACAGCGCCGGGCTTTTCAGGTTGGAGAGCATCAGCACCGCCGACCACTCCGGGATAGTCACACCGGTGGTGAGCTGCCCCACCGACAGAGTAATGGTCTTTTCGTGGTGGGCGATGGCGGCTTTTACCCGGTCAAAGCTCTTCTGGTTCTCGTCCGTGTCGTCCAGCTTGCCGTCACCGGCGGCAAGGATCACCTCATAGTCCCGGAATACCGGGTGCGCCTGCAGCTTTTTCGCCAGCGCTCTGGCACTGTCCACCCGGTTCAGTAGCCAGAAGGTGTGCTTCAGTTCGGCACGCAGCTCCGGGGTTGAAAATGGAAACTTGTTCTGGGTGGTCATGGCATCCAGAAAGCGGTCTACCTCGGCGTCGTGCTCAAAGCTGCCGCTGGGCTTCACCTTAAAGAACTCGTTCAGGTCAAAGGCAAATTCCTGCGTTTCGCCGTCGATCTCCACCCCCTGCCGGATCTCGTCCCGGATGATCTCGGACATCTGGTAGGTGTAGAGGTTGAGCATGGGGAGGTTTGCGTAGGGGTTCTGCTGCCCCGGTGCGCCCTGCCAGTTCCGCTTGGCGGCCTGCTCGTCGGAGTAGGTCCAGTTGAAGATGGCATCCCCGGCAAACTTGTCGTTCGCCATTGCCTTGAAGGGCGTGCCGGACAGGTGCAGCGTGAAGCGGCGGTGGATGCGGTCAAAGGCAAGGTCGGTCTTGTAGGTATCCACGCCCTCGTGGGCTTCGTCGATGACCAGCACATCCCAGTTCAGCTCGGTCAGGTGGCACAGCTTGTCGTACTCGCCGCCGAAATACTTCGAGCCTTTCATATCCTGCAGGCTGACGAACTCAATGCGCTTATACAGCTCCTCGCCCTGTGCGGCGGCATCCAGATAGTCCTGCTCGTCCAGCACATGGGGCTGCCCGGCAAGGGCATCCACATGGCTGACGAAGAGATAGCCGGACTCCCTGCCCAGAAAGCGCACATAGTCGCTGTACCAGCTATTGGCGATGGCTGGACGGTTGGTGACGATGAGCACCGTCTGTGCACCCACCTGCTTGCAGAAATCGTAGACGGAGAGGGTCTTGCCAAAGCGGGGCTTGGCGTTCCACAAAAACTCCCCGCCGGGGCGGCTCTGACAATAGGCTTTGGTCTGTGCCACGGCCTCTGCCTGCTCCTTCCGCAGGGTGTAGGGGATGGCGGCATCCAGCTTTACCCTGCCCCGGTTCATGCGGAAATCCTGAAAATACCGCCGGGACTGCTCCCCATCCAGATGGAACCACTCGTTTTTGCGGTCGTTCTCCACCCGGAGCTTGCGGAGATAGGCGTGGAAATCGTGGTCGGTGAACACCTCGCCGCTGCCGTCATCGTAGACGGCATTGCCCCGCCACTCCTCGTGGAACAGCACATCAGCGGTGTGGGTCTGCTGTTTCAGGCGTTTGTCCACCGACTGCTCGGTGTAGCCGATCTTCGTCCAGCCGTTGTGCCGGGCAATTTCCGGGGTGGTATAGGCGTAGATCATGGGCACTACCTGCCGGGCAGTGTGCAGCGTAATACCAGCCATTATGCCATCTCCTTTACATGGGTCTCGATAAATTCGATCTCGTCCGCAGTCAGGTCATATTTGCGGTAAAGCTGCCGGTCGATCTCTGCCACCGACTTGCTCCAGTCAATGTCGGAATGGTCGGTAAAGTCTTGAAGGGGAACCATGCGCCATGTATCGCGGTTATTATCCTGTGTGATTTTCAAAATACCGAGCATAGTCCGACAAAATTTGGACTTTATGTACTTTAATGCGTTTTGCGCTTCTGTTTCCACCTTGAAAGAGCCAATACCGATAAATGTTTGTGTATACCCTTCATTCGGTGCTTCTACAACTGGTGTACTAAGCGCTTCACCCAAGTTGCCTGAACCATTTACTCTTGCAACCAGTACCTTCCAGTTTTTCAGATTTTCATGTTCTGTTTCTACATATTTTTCCGGAATATACATCCACACACGCTTGTTTTTGCATACGCCAAGTACTCGGATGTCGCCTTTATTTTGACGTTCTTCTGTAAAAATCGGCACCTTTTCGAAAATATTGTTTCTGAAACGCTTATCCTTACCTTCGCTTCCAATGACTGCTCTATATTCGGGATGGTCTTTATATAACTTTTCTAAGTCAAATTTATTTTGAATATAAATGGTTTCCATCAAACTTTCAGCTTCATTTGCGGGGGCAGCTTTTTTCATAATGCTATTAAGTTCTTCATAAGGCGTAAACACCTTGATAGCACCATAGTTTTTATTGTTATCCCGATAAGAAATCACAACACCGCCTTTAATTTCTGTATTGGTAAACATTACACTCGCATCAGATTCATAGTGCAAAACCTTAAAGTGAGAGTCACTCAGCATCTTCTCATTCCATGCTTTTGGCGTAGAGCCAGCATTGAACAAAAACCGGGCAGGGTGAATCATTTCCACCTTATCCGCAATTTCATAAGAAGCATCCAGAAATTTGTTATATACTGGGGGTGCAAAGCCTTTGTTATCGCCAATGGTTTCATCCTGATACGGCGGGTTTCCGATGACATAATCAAACTTCATGCTGGTACTCCCTTCCTGAATGGTTTCAAAGTTCTGGGTCGTTCCATGGCTGCCCTTGCGCCAATTTTTCACTTTGCAGGATACCGTAGGCGGCTGCTCCTCTGCCGCCCCGAGCATGGAGAACAGATCAAGCTGTTCTGCCTCCGGCTGGGGCTTGCCGCCGGGCACGGAGAGGTGCAAGCCGTCCATCTGCCACAGGTTCCAACTGATGATTTTGGCGATGGTTTGCAGTTCCTCTTCTGTTGGCTTGTGCTGCCAGCGGGCCTGCAGATGCTCGGCAAAGGTCAGCAGCAGGTTGACCCGTGCCAGCAACAAATTATCGCCCTGATACTCATAGCCGTAGGTGGACTGCACCGCATGGGCGGCATATTTGCGCCACTCGTCCTCGGTGGCGGCGTTCTCGCTTACCACCCGCAGCTTGCGGTCCAGAATGCCAATGCGCCGGGCTACCGGGATCATCTCGCCGGTGGCGGCATCGTACCGGGACGCCAGAAAGGGGGCTTCGCCGCAGGTCACCTCCAAGCGGCGGCTCTGCACATACTGCACCCATGCCGGGGTCTTGCCCTTGCAGGCCGGGAACTGCACCGGCGTTTCCACCGTCTGCCAGCCTTGGGGCAGCTCCACGGTGAACTGCCCGATGCTCTCCTCTGCCCCCAGCGCACCAAACCAGTCGGCATCCAGTGCGTTGTTCATCTTGTTGCAGACCCATGCAGGGCTGAACACCTCGCCTTTTTTGCGGGTGCGCTGCTGCTGGGTGTCGGTCTGCTTCATCATCCGGGGCAGCACCACCTCATAGTGGGTCAGCCTGAGCTGCTGTGCGGTGATCTGGGATTTATCCGTCACCGGCTCGTACATTACCGTTTGCAGTTCCTCCGGCGGGTCGGTGGCCCAGATGATGTTTTTACCGGTGGATTTATCTTTTAGTAGCGTATCCAGCACCGCCTGCACTTCCGGTGCGTGAAAATCGATCAGTTGTTTCAACGGGGATTCCCTCGCTTTGCCTTAGCGTTGCGGCGGAAGTAGTATTTTTGTACTAGTTCTGCCTTACACTAGCATTATAACTACTTATTTGCACCATATCAAGCACTTTAAATGCGGCTTTCGTCAAAAACTAGTAGAATTCTCTATACTAGTAGCATGAAAGGTGGTATTGATAATGCTTGGAGAGCGACTGGCAGAGATTCGAAAGAACTACCATGACACCCAAAAGAGCCTTGCGGACAAGCTGGGGCTTACCGTTTGGGCTGTCAGCGCTTGGGAGCAGGGGCGCAATTCGCCGCCCAGCGATGTGCTGCTTGCCATCTGCAAGCTCTACGGCACCTCCGCCGACTACCTGCTGGGTCTGACCGACATCGACCCCTCGGACGAAGCCCGCAAACAGCGCCAGCGCCTGACCGAAGAAGAACAAAACGAGATGCACCGCTACGAAGAATATTTGCTCTGGAAACGCAAAAAATAAGCCGCCCAGCGAGACCGTAAGGTCGCTGGGCGGCTTATTTGCCCTATTGACAAATACGTAAAATACGTATACAATAAGACTGTAATCCTGAAAGAAAGGAGGGGCACCCGCCATGCCGATGACTCCCAAGCAAATGATTCGCTTGCTGGAGCAGAACGGCTTTGTTTTAGTCAGTGCAAATGGGTCACACTACAAGTACCATAACCCAACTACCAACAAAACCACTGTCGTTCCATTTCACGCAAAGGATCTGAAGCCCGGTACCGAGAAAAATATTCTCAAATTGGCCGGACTCAAAAAGTAAGAATATGATGATTGTAGACTTCATATTCTGAAACTGCGAAGCACTGCATAGACTATTCTACAATTTCCAACCAATAATGTAGGCCTGTTAAGTGAAGGTACATTGATTGTTTGTTGAATTATAAAAGGTGAGGTCACATTATGAACGCTATTTTCTATCCTGCAATTTTTCACCCGGAAGAAACCGGGTACTCTGTTGAGATCCCCGATATTGAGGGCTGCTTCACCCAAGGCGATACCATGGACGAAGCCGTCCGCATGGCACAGGATGCCATCGGCCTTATGCTGGAAGATTGCAAAGTCTGCCCGGAGCCTTCTGTCCCTTCTGCGCTCCATGTTGACCCAGAAGATTTTGTGGTGATGGTGCCTTTCGATATGGAAGAGTACGAAAAGCGGTACAGACCCGTAAAGAAAACCCTTTCCATTCCCGGCTGGCTCAACGATGCCGCCGAATCGGCACACATCAACTTTTCCGGCGTCCTTCAGGATGCGCTGAAAGAGAAACTCCATCTGGCATAAATATAGTTATAAGTACAGCAACAGCCGCCCAGCGAGACCGTAAAGATCGCTGGGCGGCTGTTGTTATTTAGAACGACTTCACCGTTTTGGAGCTTAGATAAGACAGTTTTATTTATGTTCACACATAAATATCTTAACTCATTATCGCTGGATGTTTCTAATTTCTGCAAACTCATCTTTATCTTTGCTAACGATTCGCCAGCAGTTTAGAACTTTCCGACTCTCTTCAGAAATTCCTTCATTATTTAGTTTTGTTGCTAGTACCACTGCCCATCGACGAATGTCGCCCTTCTCTGATGCCGTTGCCACCGTATCATCCGAAGAAATTCGAGTTTGTTCCACAAGCTGAGAAAGACCTGTCAATATGAGTTCCATAGATTGCATCGTCAACAGATCAGAGCGATATTGTACTGCATGAGAAACAGTCTGTAAGGCGGACACCAACTGTTTAGGAACACCCCAAGCAATCTGTTGAGCCGCAACTTCTAACCCTATGCAAAGCTCATCATCTGGAAGCAACCTTTTGTCGGGATTACATATTGCAGTAGCAAGGACATTATAACAACTGTGCGTACGTTTGGTATCAGCAGATCGCAAAGAATGCCCCAAATCCTTTTTTGAATCAAAATCCTGTTTCAAAAGTATTGACCAATATCGCTTTATACCATGATGACCGATATGACGTGAGTCACATTGAGTTATGATTGCCGACATTACAGCACAGTCCTTTTCTGTCGGTATCCACTGCGAGCGAAGAGTAGTAAAAATCCAAAGAGCGTGCAATATCTGATATATTTGAGAAACAAACATACCTTTATCGCCAAAAATATCCACTCCTCGACTTATGTTTTCAGAAAGAGCAGCAATTCGTTCATTACAGCACTCAAGGATCTTGCTCACCTCTTCTGAAGTAAAGTCATCTGCATGAGGAAGAGATACATTTATAAGTTCCGTAAAGATCTCGCTTCCACCCGGAAAACGAATTGCTCCGGATATGTTTTGTGCGATCTTGTTTGTGATGGATTGGCAGAGATATCGAACTTCCTCTACTTCGTGCTGGGAAGGAAGCTTAAGACAAACCGTATCAAGCCAGTATGGTGGAAGATGTGGCTTTCCATTTTTCCAAATAAAACCACCCAACCATTTTTTCTGTTCAAGGGTCAATAAACCATGTGCTCCACAATAAAGCAACCGATTTAATGCGCTTAAATTCTCATCGTTTCTTTGAGCTAAAACAATCAGCTGCTCAACTTCCTTGTAAGACCTATCAGATTTCGTTTCATATCCACTTGCGGATGCCGAAAGTGCTTCGAATGGGTCCGGCAGATCAAGCTGAACATTAAGTCGTTTCAAATCTGGCAAAGGAAAAGTTAGCAGCTGCATAACCAAGTCTTGACGCAGTGCAATCGGATAAAAAGAAATCAGCCTTCTCACCAGCGGTGCAGCATTTAAATAGTGTTCCTTTTGAGGCAACTCATACAGTTTTTTCAAAAAAGCAAGAAGTTTAGCCATCATTTTGTCCGAACACTTGGAGCACAGTTCAGATAAAGCCGTCAGAAGAATCCTTGCTGTCCTTGTCGCAAAGGTATTAGCCCAATGTGTTTTAATTTCATTAAGTTCTGCCTCTGTGCGCAAAACTGCATCCATATAAAACTGGCAACACTCGTCCGCATCTTCTTGTGGCCATGTACTGAGAACACCACGTGTAAGCGCACTTTCCACATATTTTTCTTCATCGGTTCTTACCACGGTCAAGATGGCCCATAAAGGACAATATAACGCAATGCGATCAGCTGCTCCACCAGCAGCCTTTATGTCTTCTACAACATTCCCAAGTCGAAAAGGTACACCTGTTTCTTCACGGAACCTAAGAAAGCTGAACGCAAGAACTCTCTCTTCATCTTCTCCTCCCAAATGCATTGTAGATGAACTCATCCCAAAATCAAAACCCGGTTTGTTCTCATACGTCCGAAAAGGAACCCAATGAGCTTCTAGCCTTGACGTAAAATATTTATTTTCATCCTCCCAATCTACTTCATACTGCCTATGGATCGTCCTGCGGTGTTCGTCTACAAAATCTTGTGAATCATTTTCAAAGCCAATTTCTCCCTTGCTATATGAATGTGCTTGCGAAATATAACTTTGTAATCTCATCATAGGACTTTCCAGTGAAACAAGAAAGGAATCCGGCCGAGTTTGGTGTGCCATCCGCTGTCGCAAGTTAGAAAGAGAATCTTGCAAAAGAGAAAGCGCCGTATCATACTCACCAAGTTCAGCATATAGTGCAGATTTACGTAACGCCCATATAGGTTTGTCCGGTGAAACGTTCCATTTTTTCAGTTTCTGTTGCAATTGCTGAAATTCGTATTGAAAAAACGAATGCAGACATTCTTCCCATTGAAGCTGTTCTTGTTGTTCATCTGTAAGGAACGATTTTATAGTAACTAGTTCTTCATATTTTTTATTCCAGTTTTCTTCATCCCCATGTTCTCGAAAAGATCGAAGCATTGAAAGCAAGATAGAACATTTTTCTGCGCTACGCACATCAGAATTTCTATCAAGAATTTTTTGATACAAATCAATGTCTGCGCTGAAAAGTGGTAAGAGCGCTTTTTCATTCAGCCAGTCGTACTCGTATAGATACTCTATCTCATTTTCAGTGTCAGAATCTTTTTGCGAACACTGTTCAGCCAGAATCGAATGTGTTATAGATAAAAGATGTTTTAATTTTCCTCGATTTAAAGCCGAAAGAGTCACTGTCTTTGGACAGCTTTCACGATTCTTTTTTAAAATCGGAAGTGCTTCTTTGATGGAAGCCGTATGGTTTATATTTCCACCTAAAAGCTGCTCTATTTTCCAATTCTGCCCGGTTACACGGAATTCACTATACGCATTCCAAAGATAGTCCAACGCCTGCTCATAGATAGCATAAGGAGACTCAGCAGAAAAAATCTCGGATAGGTCAACGACAATAATATTCCGCCTATGTAACCACTCCCGCCGAACGTCCGAGACAGATTCATGGCTTAAAAAGTATAGATACGGCGCATTCTCCGCACCAAGATTGTCACGAATCCAACCAATCCAGTTATTGAAATTGGGATCATTCCCTGAAAATCCAATCATACAGAGAGTATTTTCCAACAATGACTGCTGTACGGTATTTACAAATGGGGCAAATTTTTGAGGGTATGTCCGATAGTCCTCTGCCGTAATAATAAAAGGGCGTTGCGAAGGAAATGAGCCGTGAAGTTTAATAAGTCTTGTTGTTCCAGAACTGCCCACAAGGTCGTTCTTGTTGGTTACCAGCGTAAATGTTTTCTCTACAAGATTTTTCCCCGCACGTTCAAGAAGCGTATCGTAATTCGTTGTAAAAACATCGCTCCAAGGCAACCGCAAAAGTTTTTCATACAAAGGTGAGGGGCGATAATCCGCATCTTTTATACTATCTAAAAGAAGGTGATCTAATTCACTACGGCCATACGCAATTTCCACGCTCTCGGCCAATGCGAGAGGGTCATTCTGATCGGAATCCCCTAGCTTTTCTTTAAATTTTTGGGCTAACCCAGCCCACAATGGAATGTCTGGGACATCAGACGTTACTTTATCAGCATTAAGACTGAATCCCGACCCAACAAAAAGAGCCGCATGGTGCTCCTGTAAATGCTGGCTAATAAGCTCAAGATAACGTTTAGCATTCGTGCTCATCATGATAGCCTCCATTTCATTTCACGATTTAGCCACAATAACATTCCAATCACTGTGGTATGTTCGAGTTGCGTTACTGCTCATCCATTTCCTTTACGTTGTAGTCCATCAGGCCGGGAACACCCATCTCGCCGCCGCATTTGTTGCAGAAAGCAGCCGTGATTTCAAAAGTATACTCCTTTTCCCGGATGGTCTGGTTGATTTTGATTTTCTTCAGGGTGTAGCTCGTTTCTCTGCGGCATTCTGTGCAGAAGTCCCTCTGATTTTCCACGGCGGCACGCTCCCTTCCGGTTTTACATTTTTTATTATTGTATCCCTACCTTTGTTTTTCGTCAACAATAAAGCCGCTGACAGTCTGCCGCTCGCAGAATCCATCAGTGGGTTTCATGAGTCTTCAAATCCCCTAGACACAAAAAAAAACGGCACCCGCTTTTCAGCGAGTGCCGATTTTGTTACCCTATAGTGCGCTTTGATTTTTGGCGTAAGTGGCGTAAGTTTGGCGTAAATCCGCTTTTGCGCATCCAAAAAATCAAGCAATTTCAAGCCTTTGCGGCTATTTCTTAGTACATGCCGCCCATGTCGGGGGCAGCGGGGGCCACGGGAGCGGGAGGCTGGGGCTTGTCGGCCACCAGGGACTCGGTGGTCAGCACCATGCCGGACACGCTGGCGGCGTTCTCCAGAGCGGAGCGGGTCACCTTGGTGGGGTCCACGATGCCGGAGGGGATCATCTCGCAATACAC
>OGNQ01002006.1_pt1 | contig 11310 bp, 9 predicted proteins | sample 1573481 | NCBI WGS metagenome assembly OGNQ01 (sample SAMEA2581920, study PRJEB24529) | metagenome | biome: Human gut stool | place: China | collected 2011 | reverse complement strand
GGAGTCTGCCAGGGTCTCACCCTTTTCCACGCTGATGCGGACTTCCTTCAGTGCATCCTGTAATCTCTTGTTCTCTGTCTGCTCGCAGAGCATTTTCAGGGATTCGAGGATACTGACGCCCGCTTTGGTCATGCTGACGAACTGGCGGCACATGACGCTTAGATCCCTGGCCTTGGGCCATCCTCCGATCTGGATGTCGATGTCTTTCGTCAGGAAGCTCTGTTCTCCCAGATCGATAACGGTCAGTTCCTGCCTTCTCAGTTCTGCCATTGCCAGATCCTTGTTATCCGCTTCCAAACTTCCCTTTACTTCTTTTCCAGCCTTTGTGATGGCCTTGTAGCCATAGGTTGCCATGTGCCTTCCCTCCAATTACGTCTCTATCTTTAACTGTCTCCCCAACTATGTAAGACGGACCCCGGTCCTAGAAAGGCCCAGGTTTTTGAAAAATTTTTATAAATTTTGATAAATTTCTATAAAATCTTGCGGTTTTTATAGAATTATACGTCAAATGATACCTTTACCATCTCGGAGAAGGAGGTGGTGCCATCCAGTACGTAGTCCGTGGCACTCATACGCAGGGTATGCATTCCTTCTTTTAATGCTTCTTCCTTTAAGATATCGGCACCCTCCCGCTTGCTGATAATGGTTTTCAGTTTCGGAGTGATCTGCATGATCTCATAGACACCGATACGGCCTTTGAAGCCGGTATTGTCGCATTTGCTGCATCCACAGGGCTCGTAGATGGTTACATCTTCCTCTTCCCTCATGCCCATGAACTCTTTTTCATCCCTGGTGGCCTGCTTCGGCTTTTTACAGAAAGGACAGAGTCTGCGTACCAGTCGCTGGGCGATAACGCCGATGACGGAATCTGCGATCAGGTAGGATTCGATGCCCATATCCTCCAGACGGGTGATGGTGCTGGCGGAGGAATTGGTATGCAGGGTACTTACCACCAGGTGTCCGGTGATGGACGCCTGTACGGCAATGCTGGCGGTCTCCTGGTCTCGGATCTCACCGATCATGATGATATCCGGGTCCTGTCGCAGGATGGAACGCAGTGCCGTCGCGAAGGTGAGGTCTGCCTTGGTGTTGACCTGTACCTGATTGATGCCGTCGATATTTGCCTCGACAGGATCTTCTACGGTGATGATGTTCACGTCTTCTTTATTCAGTTCGCTCAGTGCGGTATACAGGGTGGTGGACTTACCACTTCCGGTAGGTCCGGTTACCAGGATGATACCGTGAGGATTTTTCAGAATGTAGTCAAACTGTTTTAATTCGTAGGGTTTGAAGCCTAACTGGCTCTTGTCGCGGTTCAGTGCACTCTTCGCTGCAAGACGCATTACGACTTTTTCCCCGTATACGGTAGGCAGGATGGATACACGGATATCGTATTCCACACGGTCTACCACCTGGGTGATACGGCCGTCCTGCGGCTTTCTCTTCTCGGAGATATCCATGCCGCCGATGATCTTAATACGGGCGATGATGGCAGACAATACATTGACACCGTATCTCGCTCTCTCATACAATGCACCGTCGATACGGTAACGGACACGGATGATATTTTCCATGGGTTCGATATGGATATCGGACGCACGCTGGCGGACTGCTTTTTCGATCATATCCTTTACCAGCATTACGATAGGGGAACTGTTGATGTTCTCCTCCGTGGCGATGTCTTCCACCACGTCCAGTTTCTTCTCTTTGGCGTAGGCCGCCAGTGCCTCGGTTACTTCCTCCTGACCGAAATATTTATCGATGGCCAGCATGATGCTGCGGGTGGTGGCTACTACGGGCTCTACCTGGAAGTTGGTGATGATGTTGATGTCATCGATGGCGTTGTAATCCAGGGGATCCGCCATGGCGACCATGAGAACGTTGAAGTTATTTTCTTTGTAGGCGAAGGGGAATATCTTGTTCTTCTTCAGGACGTTGACCGGTACCAGATTCAGTACTTCCTTGTCCACATTGACGCTCTGGAGATCGATCATATCCAGATCCAGCTGGCGGCTCAGTGCCTTCGCCAGATCATCCTCCGATACGATGCCTTCATCTACCAGGAATTCTCCCAGCTTCTTGCCCTGACGATTGGGGTTGTCCAGTGCCTGCTGCAGCTGCTCTGCCGTGATCACCCCACTGTTTACCAATAATTCACCTAAACGGACTTTTTTTCTGCCTGTTTCCATAAACTCTCTCACCCATTGCTTTTGTCGATAATTGGAAATATGTGTGAAATTGTAGTGTTTTTTGGCTACAACTCACAAATATTTTGTCTCAATACGGAAATATTATAGCATATTTTAGATTTATGTAAATTGTTTTTAGTACTTTTGTTCCAATTTCTGAGAAAAACATTTTTGTTACTTTCTTTCCTGTTACACAGTACAATTATTTCATTTTATTTTGAAAGTTTCTAAATACGCCAATTCTTCGGCGAATTTTCCCAACATTTATTGGCTTCACGTATTATACGTGTTACCTTAAGAAAGGAGAGATAATCCATGCGTTTTCGCGAATTAGAGCGAATCATCCTTTAAACAGGCTGGACTAAAATAATATGGAACAGCCTCTGAAAGGAGTGATCTTATGAATTATATATATCCGGCTATTTTTTACCCGGAAGCGAATGGGAAATACTCTGTCATTTTTCCCGATCTTAATGATCTCGCCACCTATGGTGACAGTCTTGCAGATGCCTTTGCCATGGCACAGGAAGCATGTGCACAATATCTGTTTACTTCTCTGAGAGACGGCGATGCTCTCCCCGCCCCTACTGCAATTAATGCAGTGAAATCAGATGATCCCACTGCATTAATAAATCTAATCTGTGTGAATTTGGATAATTATGCCCGTGCTTATGATGACAGGGCTGTTAAGAAGACACTGACTATTCCGGCGTGGTTAAACACTGCCTGTGATAATTGTGGTATCAATTATTCCAAAGTTCTAAAGGACGCTCTCATTGCCAAACTGCAACAAGTGCAAATGTGACCGTATCACAAAGTCACCGCATATTCACTGTCATACATCTTTTTCAGATTTTCTACGCTGTTATATTTTTCGTCGATGCAGAATTCCTTGGACCAGGTCATGTAGTAAGCCCAGGGGATTCTGCTTTTTTGCAGAAGATCCACATCTGGAAGGTATCCCACTTCTGCCAGGGCAGCCACTTTGCCACGGGAGGTGGCTGCCACCAGCTTCTCGTAGGCATCCGCATAGTCTGTGGCCTGATACTCCGGGAGGTAGACATCCATGGATACTACATCCACGTATTCATCTCCGGGATAGGCTTCCGGTACGTCGCTGTTCCATACCCATAGGAGGTTGTGCAGGTCTTTCTCACCTGTGTAGTAATCGAACATCAGGTGATACAGGTTTCTCGCCACTTCCGGGCCCTGCGCTCCCCACCAGAACCAGGTACCGTAGGATTCATGGAACGGGCGCCAGAGAATGGGAATCCGCTCTTCCTGAAAGCGCCGCAGGATCTCCGCAATCACATCCATGTCATGATAGAATGCCACTCTCTCTGGGGTTCCCTCTTTCAATACTTCCCTTGCATCAAAATCCGTGTGTTCGGTATAGAAACTCTTGTCTTTGCCTTCCAGAGGCGAGAACCAGTGAAAGGTAAAGGTGAGAATACCACCATTTCCGGCTTCCCGCTGTTTTCTGGCCCATTGCAATGCCGTCTCCACGGTCCCCTTATTTTCTTCCACTTCCTGGATGCATTCCGGGGAAGCGTCTGCATAATTGATATTCGGAGAATACCCCAGTAGTTCAAAGCCACGCAGCTTTGGCTCTTTTCCGGTGGTCTGCCGGATATAAGCAATCTCCTCACAGGGGATGGTCTGGGTGTGCTGACCGGTGATGATCTTTTTTCCTGCGACGCAATGAAGCTCCCGCAGCAGCTCCTGCGCTTCCTTTGTTGCCTCTGAATCCGCTGTTGTAATATTTTTCTCGTCCATATATACACCTCTTTCTCCTCCATACCCGCACTTACGACTTCCCCGAGTATACAAACTTGTTTTTTCTCTCCATGCCCGCCGCCACAAAAAAATCGAGGGTACAGAGACAATCTTTCCCTCTCTGTACCCTCAGTTTAATGCAATACGGAACGAATCGCAAGCTCTATTCCGGCTTTATACTTCCTGATAATCGTTACCGGTGTCGTTCTTCTCTACTGGCTTTGCATCTTCTGCCTTTTCCTTCGCAAATCCCTTAGCCAGCATCTCATTGATGTCCAGTCCGGTAGACTCCTTGATACCATCGGTAACCTGGGTTACAGTGGTCATGATGTCCCCTGCCAGCTTGCTGGAATCGCCGCCGAACATCTTGATGGAATCTACGTTCATGTAGCCCTTAGCCACAGCCTCGGCGATCTTGGGCAGCTGCTCGAAGTATACCTTCAGAGTATCTAACTCCATCTGCTGTCTTGCAGCATCGCCGTACTGTTTCATAGCTTCCGCTTTCTTCAGAATACCGGCTGCCTCTGCCTCTGCTTTTGCCTGAATGGCTTCTGCTTCCGCCTTACCTTTGGCTGCAACGGCTGCTGCCTCTGCCAGGCCTGCTGCCTTGACTGCCTCTGCCGCCTGCTCCTTGGCGAATCTTTCTGCCTCGGATTTTGCCTTTTCTGCCTCTGCCTGTCTCTGGATCTCGAAGAGTTCGGCCTCCGCTCTCTTCTGTCTCTCATACTGCTCGGCATCTGCCTTCTGCTGTGCTGCGTATTTGTTTGCTTCTGCGGTCTTCTTGACCTCAGCTTCCAGAGCTTTCTCCTTGATGGATACTTCTCTCTCCTTTAATTCCAGTTCCTTCTCCTGACGGGCCAGGTTCGCATTTGCTGTGGTGATCTCCACGGTCTTACGCTGTTCCTCTTCCTGGATCTTATATGCTGCGTCAGCTTCTGCCTTCTTGATATCGGACTCTTTCTTCAGTTCTGCTTTCTTGATGGCCAGTTCAGTCTGCTTCTGGGCAATCTCGGTCTCTGCGATGACCTGTGCATCGTTGGCATCCTTCTGGGCCTGTGCTCTGGCGATGGCCACATCTCTGTCAGCCTGTGCCTTTGCAACGGAAGCATCCTTCTGGATCTGGGACATGTTATCCTGTCCCAAAGCAGTGATCAGGTTGTTCTCATCCTCGATCTTCTGGATGTTACAGGACTCGATCCAGATACCTAAGGCGTTCATATCCTTCTGCGCCTTCGCCTGAACCTCGTCACCGAAGGTCTTACGGTCGTTGCACAGCTCCTTCAGGCACTGGGTACCGATGATCTCACGCATGTTACCCTGTAAGGAATCGGTCAGCGCATCGCGGATCTGATCTTCGTTCATGTTCAGGAAGTTCTTCATGGCTGCGTTAGCCATCTCGGTGGTGATTCTCTTGTTCGCATCCGCACCTGCCACGACTTCACCCTTCGCATTTACAGTGACATCTCTCTGGGTCAGGACTCTGACCTTTGCCACGGCATCGATATCCACACCGATGAAATCCTTGGTAGGGATATAGCCGTTGGTCTTAATGTCGATACTGATCTGCTTCAGGATCAGCTCATCCTTTTTCTCCAGGAAGGGGATCTTGATGCCGGCACGACCGATCAGAACCTTGGGTTCTCTCTTGATACCGGAAATGATGTAGGCTTTGTTCGGTGATGCCTTCACATAACCGGATGCCAGGATGGCCAGGATGGCAATGGCCAATACAATAATTGCGATAATACCAATGTTAATTTCCATATGTACTCCCTCATTCTTTCTGCTTTTGTAATATATGAAAAGCTGCTTGTATGGTATGTATTTTACCATACAGGCAGCCTTTTATATAGATAAATTTTCATTCTTTTATGAAAAATAACTGTGCAAAAAGTGCACGATACATCATCTTATTTCTCTGAAAAATCTATAAACGGTAAATTATAGGCATTATACGGCGATGCTGCCGTAATCTGTGAAATAATGGGTCTCAAATATCCCAGCAACAATGACGGGGCATTTTGATTCAATAATTTTTCTATCATTCCCATATTCAGACTATCCGGCCATCTGAATTCCGCCATTTCTGTTGCACACACATAGAACGGATCTGATGCCCCCTTTTTCCCAATTTCCAAAGTAAGGCTGACTTTTGCGCTGTTATCAACCTTGCTTCTGTCAATCTGGATTCCCATGTTCACCGCCATCTTTACTTCTTTATCCCGTCCGTTTTCAAAATCTTCATTAATGCAAAATTCCATTTTTGTCAGCGAGGGATTACTAAACTGAAATGCACTTTCCATGTTTCCTCCTATGCTGCCACCAAGATCATTCCATCACTTGTTGTGTTTTCATATACCGATGTTTTCTGTGTATCCACCACCATTTGCGCCCGATTTTCATTACTACTGTTTGAGTAGAAAAATTCTTCTTTTTGAATATTGACCGTCCATGTAACCTCTATATTACCCAGACTGCATTGCGGCTTTTCTTCTAAAAAGCTTAAGTCCAGATCCTTAATTTCCGCATCATACCCATTATCTCTTTCCGTGATTGTAATATTGTTATCAATCCGTTCCAGAATGCTCCTGTTATATAGTAATTCCTCTTCCGTTGGGCGATAAAGCATATACGCAAGTCGAATAGCATCGTTGCCATGGAGTACAATGTCTCCGACTCTTTCCTCATTCATATATTTTCCCTCCTATTCATATATACTGTCTATGTATTCCGTAAATTCTTCTTTTTTCTGCATGCAATCTAAAAACATTGAAACAGTAACACCATCCTGCCCCGGTGTATTATATACCATTTTGCGAAAGCCGAGTTTTTCATACCACATAACCAGATTTTCTCTGGCATCTATCGTAATTACCCTGACCGGCCAGTTGGCAGCCAATAATTCCACATTTTTTATTATTGCCTGAATCGTAGCCGTACCAATCCTGTTATGTTGATATTTTTCGTCTATTGCTATATAACGAATATGAACAGCCGATACTTTCCAGTCCTTAATTTCCGGATCATAGTCTGCTATCTCCGGCGGAAAATCATCTAATTCTATCTCTCGGAACATTATCATATAATATCCAAGAACAATCCCCCTGCCACTAATACTATAACCATATGCATGCTGTACTATGGTAGGATAATATGAATTTTTCACATATTCATCTATGGATGGAACACCACATGTAAAAGAAGTATTTTCCACTTCTCTCGTGACCTTCCGATATTGTAAGTTTCCCATTTTTGCCCCTTTTAATCGTGCCAGTACACAATCTGACTTTCACTAGTAAAAAATGCCCCAGGAATTTGTTCTACTCATCTTCTGAGAAACTTACATCCTAGAGCATTATTTGACATGACTTTTCTATATCTGTTATATTACATTTCTTTTTTACTACTGTCAACAAAATTTAACCCAGATTTTTCAGATACTCCATAAAGTTCTGCTTGTTTTCCAGTGCTGTGGTAGTAGGTCTGCCGAGGTCTTCTCTGGCGCCAATGCCGCATTTCACTTCGATAAAGGTCAGGGTCTCTCTCTCTTTTGCAGCGGTCAGTTCCCGGTCCAGTTCCTCATAGGTGGTAACGGATACTGCATGGGGATAGCCGCAGGCCTTTGCAATGGAGACAAGATCAATATCGGCTGCCACGGTAGGCATACCGCCCACGGTCTCATGGGCACCGTTATTGATGACGATGTGTACCATATTTTCCGGGGCCATGCTACCCAGTACTGCCATGGAACCCATGTGCATCAACACTGCGCCATCACCGTCCACGCACCATACTTTCGTACCCGGCTTTTGCACTGCCACGCCCAGAGCGATACTGCTGCTGTGTCCCATGGAGCCTACGGTCAGGAAATCATACTTATGGCTCTGTCCGTTGTGTTCTCTGATCTCGAACAGTTCTCTGCTGGCCTTGCCCGTGGTGCTGACAATGGGATCCTCGCCGGAAGCCTGCACGATGTGGCGGATGATCTCTTCCCGGAGCATGGGATTGTCGTTGCGGTACTCCACCTTTTCCTCATAACTGAGGGCACCCTTCCGGATCACGAACGCTACATCCTCACCACGATCCAGCTCCTTGCGGAACTCCTGCATGGCAGCACTTACTTCCTCTTCCGTTGTGTCTTTTCCGATGACAAAATAGCGGATTCCCATATCCTCCAGCAATTTCAGGGTCACTTCACCCTGGTAGATATGCTGGGGTTCGTCGTGGATCCCCGGCTCACCGCGCCAGCCGATGACGAAGATCATGGGGATGGCATAGACTTTATCGTTCAGCAGGGATGCCACGGGGTTAATGATATTGCCTTCTCCGCTGTTCTGCATGTATACTACCGGGACTTTGCCGGTAGCCAGATGATAGCCGGCGGCCAGTGCCGTGCAGTTGCCTTCGTTCGCCGCGATCACATGATGCTTCGGATCGATCCCATAGGTGTGCATCAGGTAATTGCAGAGGGCTTTCAGCTGGGAATCCGGTACGCCGGTATAAAAATCCGCATTCAGAATTTTTGCAAAATTTTCTACTTTCATGTAAGTATTCCTTTCCTACATTTCATCCTATAACTTCCTTACGGGTTGCTCCGCGCCATGCGCTCCTGCAATCCTGCCCGCTATTCGCATATCGCGAGGCTCATGCTCTGTTTTTATGCTCATAGCGGTGCGGAGCATAAATCCATAAAGCCACACTCGTGCAAGCACATCGCGTCTCTTATGGATTATGCCCCTGTCAGTTAAATTTCGTCTATTAAAGTTATAATATCTTTGATCGGCATCAGTCTGCTGTCCACTTCCTGTGCCCTGTGATACCGCAGGATGTCCTCGGCGGTCTGCTGCATGGCGGGGAAGGCACTTCTGGTCAGCTGGTTCGCATAGATCACGATATTGACGCCGTGGGCGGCCAGTTCGTTTTCCGTAATGCTGTTAAAGGAAGACGGCACCACCACGATAGGTGTCTTCGAATCCTCTGCCCGGAATTTATCACAGAATTCCAGAATCTCATCCGGGGATTTCTTACGGCTGTGGATCATAATACCGTCCGCTCCCGCTGCCACGAAAGCTCTGGCACGGTTCAGTGCATCTTCCATGCCTCGCTCCAGGATCAGACTTTCGATTCTGGCAATGATCATGAAATCATCCGTCAGCTGTGCCTTTTTGCCGGCTGCGATCTTGGCACTGAAATTCTCGATGCTGTCCTGGGTCTGCACCACATCGTTTCCGAAGAGGGAATTTTTCTTAAGTCCGGTCTTGTCCTCAATAATGATGGCGGAAACACCCATTTTTTCCAGTGTTCTCACTGTGTATACGAAATGCTCCGTCAGTCCGCCGGTATCTCCGTCAAAAATAATGGGCTTCGTGGTCACTTCCGTCACGTCATCAATGGTACGGAAACGGGAAGTCATGTCCACCAGCTCGATATCCGGCTTGCCCTTCGCCGTGGAATCGCACAGAGAGCTGATCCACATGGCGTCGAACTGGTCCAGCTCACCATCATGCTCCACGATGGTCTTCTCTGCGATCAGTCCGGTCAGGCCACTGTGAACTTCCAATGCCTTTACAATGGGACGGATCTCGATCAGCTGACGCAGACGTTTTCTGCGGTATTCCGGCATGGCCAGCTTTTCCTTGATCCTCGTATCAATTCTTTTTACTTCTTCATTATATGTATAAGGGACATCTATGATCTCACCGCCATATGTCTTCAGCAGTCCTTCCACGTTGTCACGGATAGCCTTCAAAGCTCCCTCCTGCCAGTTATCCCCATGGATCACGTAGTCAGGGCGCAATTCTTCAATGACCTTATCATACATTACATCATCCTGCACGACCACATTGCTGACTTCCGGGATATCTTTTACTAACTGCATACGCTCCTCGAAGCTGATGGTGGGAAAACGGTTAAAACGGATCATTGCCGCATCACTTAAGACGCCGATGGTCAGTTCGCCGTATTTTCCGGCTTCTCTGATGATATTGCGGTGCCCCTCATGAATGACATCTGTACAGAAACAGGTATATACTCGCTTCATTTGATCCTATGCCTCCTTATATTTTGCCGGAATCTGAATTTTATTGACTTCCAGTGCTTCTCTGAACACTTTGAAAAAGGCTTCGATATCCGGTCTGTCAATCGCACCCAGTGCACACAGGCGGAAGGTATTGGTAGTAGAGATTTTGCCGGGGTAAATGGTAAATCCCCGCTCATAGCAATAATCATGTACTTTTTCAAAATTCCAGTTTGGATCATCGGGATACTTCACAGACACAACCAGTCCCGACTGCCATTCTCTGCGGATCACATCGTGGAATCCCAGTGCATCCAGTCCCTCATGGATAGCTTCGAAGACTCTGGTGTGTCTCGCCCACTTGGCTTCCTCTCCCTCTGCCCAGTATTCCTTCAATGCCTGAATGGTGGCATAGATGGTCTGTACCGGCGGGGTAAAATGCATTTCTCCGGTCCTCTGGAAGAAATCATACTGCTGATACAGGTTGCAGTAATAGGAACGTTTCGGATATTCCTTCGAAGCCTCCAGAATTGCCCGGCTGCCTACCACAAAGGATAGTCCCGTCATGGCCATCAAGCCTTTCTGTGCGGAAGCCATACAGAAGTCAATATTGTCTTCTTCAATATGAATGGGACGCATGGCGTAAGTAGAGGTGGTATCCACGGTAAAGGTAGCATGATATTTATGAGCAAGGGCTCCGATCTCGCGGATGGGATTCAGGATTCCGGTACCGGTCTCATTATGGGTGGTATGTACCAGGGCAATGTCCGGGTTCTCCTTCAGGGTCTGCTCCACTTTTTCTAAGTCTGGCAGTTCGTCCACCGGGAATTTCAGGTCAATATAGGGAAGTCCGTAATACTGGCATACTTCCACAGCTCTGGTGCTGTAGGCTCCGTTATCCACCACCAGTACTTTGCCGCCCTCCGGCAGCAGGGAGCTGATGCATGCATCAATATTGATGGTGCCGGATCCACAGAACAGGACGCTCGTATACTTTTCCAAGTCTCCATGCACGATTTTTACAAGGTCTTCTCTGAGACCCTTCATCAGTCCGCCGAATTCTTTTTCTCTGGGACAGATGTCCGGCACGACCTGTGCATATTTTACGGTATCTGTGGTGGTGGATGGTCCGGGATTCAACAAAATATTTCTTTTGACCGGTGTTTGCAGCAGCTGCTCCATTATGGGATTCCTCCTTTTTTTGTTCACGTTCTTTTTCCAATCGTTCATTTATGTATGATATGTTTCAATTCTTTGAACGGTTTTCATAGGTTTTCGGTTAAAATAAGTACACAAAATGTCTGCGTTCCATTCGCAGACACTTTGTGT
>OGNQ01001995.1_pt1 | contig 11349 bp, 8 predicted proteins | sample 1573481 | NCBI WGS metagenome assembly OGNQ01 (sample SAMEA2581920, study PRJEB24529) | metagenome | biome: Human gut stool | place: China | collected 2011 | reverse complement strand
CTTACAGCGTATAGCTGCTTAGCACATTATTGAATTATTAACGAACTATTGATGATAAATAAGCCGAAAAAAAAGGAGAAAAGATGATGTAAATGGATTCTTTTTTGTACTTTTGCACGCTAGAAGAAATAAAGTCAAATAAAAAAGATAATATGGCTGGATTATACGAACAAATCATAAACCAACTCTTCAAGGCAAAACTTGAAAAATATGATAGAAAAATATATCATATAGGAATGAAAGAAATTGGTCGCGATGAGGCGATTCAATATCTTTCACGTTATCTTTATGCCTTGATTCAGAGTACGATTGATGATGTGGCTGAGCAGGAGAATGGAGTAGAAAAGTGCATTCAGTTTACCAATGACGTGATAAAGGAGTTGGGCGAAAAGTTTGCCATCGAGAACTACGAGGATGATTTGGTAGATGCCAGCAACTCTATCCTGACAAGTGTCATTGATAAGACGAAGTGCGATTATCCTGATTTACAGAAGTATATACAGCGAATCACCCCTCTTACTTCGCTTACTAAAAGTAGTCTTTTTACTGGGGCAAAGAATTCTGTAAATATGATTAGCGAACTGAAGAAAGAAATCCTGTCTGCCGACAAAATTTATATCGTGGTTTCCTTTATACGTTTGTCCGGCTTGAATATGATGCTGCCCGAATTACAGGAGTTTGTGGCACGTGGCGGATGTTTGAGAGTGATAACCACTACCTACATGCAGATTACGGAATATAAGGCTGTAGAGAAGCTTTCCAAACTGGCTCATACCGAAATCAAGATATCTTATCATAGTGATTTAGACCGCCTTCACGCCAAGGCGTATGTGTTTATGCGCGATAGCGGCTTCCATACGGCATATATTGGCTCTTCCAATATTTCTCATGCAGCATTGACCGAAGGCTTGGAGTGGAATGTGAAGGTAACTCAGATGGAATTGCCGCATATTTTCGCTACCGTGAAGAATACATTTGATACCTATTGGGAACAAGATGTATTCGAAACTTTCAATCTGAATCGGGATAGCGAGCGCTTGAAGAAGGCGCTCGATAAGAACGCTCAAACTTCTGAAGGAATAGATTATTCGGTGCTCGATTTGATGCAAGCCAAAGAATATCAGAACGACATCCTTGACAGGCTGGAGAAGGAACGCCGTTACCATAACAACTGGCGAAATCTGGTGGTTGCTGCCACCGGTACCGGTAAAACGGTTATTGCCGCTTTCGACTATAAGCGTTTTAAAGAGCAGCATACAAAGGCTAATTTCCTTTTTGTGGTGCATCGTGAAGAGATTATCAAACAGGCTTGTGCTACCTATCGTGCGGTATTGGGAGATCCGAATTTCGGTGATATGTGGTATGGTGGACATGAAGCCTCTTCGTATTCGCATCTCTTTGCATCAAAGGATTTGCTGAATAACAGATTGGACAAGCTCCAGCTGCCAGATGATTATTATGACTATATCGTGTTTGATGAAGCTCATCATATCGTGGCAGATACCTATCAGAAGATTCTGCATAAGTTTAAGCCGAAGGTACTTTTGGGTCTTACCGCCACGCCTGAGCGAATGGATAACAACGATATTACCCAATACTTCAATCATCAGATTTCGGCAGAAATACGTTTGGATACTGCTCTGAATAATCGCCTGCTGTCTCCATTTCATTATTTCGGCATCACCGATTCTGTAGATTTGTCTGAGGTGAAATGGGAGCGAGGCAGATTTGTGGCTTCTGAGCTCTCCAAAATATATACCAACAACGATTTACGAACCAATATTATCTTCAAAACCTTAGAGAAATATTTGCCTAACTATAACGATGTTAGGGCTTTATGCTTCTGTGTAGACCAGCAGCATGCTAACTACATGAATGCCAAGTTTACCTTGGCTGGTTTGAAGTCTGCTGTTCTGACGAGCGAGAATTCCAAGTATAGAAATATCGAGATAAAACGTTTGGCAGAGAAGAAGATTAACTATCTTTTTGTAGTAGATATGTTTAACGAGGGTATCGATATTCCTGCGATAGATACAGTACTCTTCCTTCGTCCGACAGAGAGTTTGACCATCTTCCTGCAGCAGTTTGGTCGTGGTCTGAGAAAAGCAAAAGACAAGAAGTATCTTACGGTCTTGGATTTCGTAGGTCATTCTCGTGCCGAGTTCAATTATATGGATCGGTTCCGTGCGTTGATGGGGCGAACTTCCATGAGCGTGAAGGAAGAGGTGGAAAAGGATTTTCCTCATCTTCCTTTGGGCTGTACCATCCAGTTGGAGCCAAAGGCAAAAGAGTATATCATTCAGAATATCAATGGCTATATTAATAGTTTTAAGAAGACTAGAATCATTCAGACCATCAAGCAGTTTGAGCAGAAATTCAGCGAACCATTATCGCTTGCTTCTTTCCTCAGACTCACTCATGTGCCTCTGGAAAAACTATATTATAATGGCACAACCTGGAATAGCCTCTGCTGCCTGGCTGGAGTAACTGCTAAGGAGTCGGAACTTAATGTAGAATTATCTCGTGCCGTGAGCAAGAAATGGTTCTCTACCGATTCGTATTCTTACTTCAGTTTTATCCATGATCTGGCTGCTCGCCGTTTTAAGGTGAGCGAGGGATTGCTGACTCCAAGGGAGCAGAAGATGGCGTTGATGTTATATTATGATTTGTATATCTCTGCTGGTGAATATGATAGCTTGCAGCTGATGTTCAATAGGTTAAGCGAGGATGAGTTTTTTGCGGATGAGGTATGTCAGCTAACAGGGATATTGATGTCTCGCTGCAACGCATTGGAGCAGGATGATAATTCTGCTTTCAGAGATTCGTTCCCATTGAAACTTCACGGAGTGTATACCAAAGCGCAGATACAGGTAGCCATCGAGACTTCAACTTTGCAGAAAATGTCACCAAGCCGAGAGGGGTGCGAACGTAATACGCTGAATGGAATCCCTATGGAAGCGATGTTTGTAGATGTCATCAAGGATAGAGAAGAGGGCTCAAATACCAACTATAAGGACTTTGCCCAGACCGCTGTTAAGTTTCACTGGGAAACTCAAAACTCAGTCAGACAGGAATCGCCTACCGGTCAAAGTTATATAAAGGGTTCGCGAGAAATGCTGCTGTTTGTAAGAAAGCAGAGAAATGCTGCTGAAAACAAGTATCGTACCCTTGGATATGTTTATCTTGGCAAGGTTACTCTTGATAGTTTTGAGGGCAATAAGCCGATGCAGATTGTTTGGAATCTGAAGACTCCAATGCCAGGTTCTGTATATGAGTATGCAGCAACTTTGGCAAATGTATAGTTTTAAAATAGGAGAATAGACGATGAAACATTATAATGTGGTTGCAGCCGTGGTTTGCCATGATGGCAAGTATCTCTGCATGCAGAAAGGCAAGACAAAGTTTGAGTATACCAGCTATAAATGGGAGTTTCCTGGTGGAAAGATTGAGCCTGGTGAAACTCCTCAACAGGCGTTGGCTCGTGAGCTGATGGAGGAAATGGAATATCCCGTTGAAGTAGGAGAGGAGTTGGTAACTGTGAATCACGAGTATCCTGATTTCTCGATAACCATGACTGCCTTTCTGTGTACGCCAAAAGGCGATGCTGATGGGTTTAAGAGGCGTGAGCACGCTGATAGCAAGTGGGGCAGCAAAGATGAGCTGAAAGGGCTCAACTGGGCTGCAGCGGATGTAGGGGTAGTTAGAAGTTTGCTATAAAATACTAGATGGCAGCTAACAAGTCATCGAGATTGTTCTTGATGACATCTAGCACTATTAGGACGAATAGACATGTTTTTATATCGCTATTACAAAGACTATTTACAAGTCGTGTAGCAATTAATTAAAATAAAGAATAGAAATGAGATTTGACATACATACATTGATTGGCGAGGCGACAGCCTACGACAAGAAACAACAGATAGAAGCCAAACGACCTAAGAGTTGGCTCAAAAGTGTATCTGCCTTTGCTAATGGTGAAGGTGGCACGCTTGTATTTGGCATTACTGATGACGACCAAGTAGTAGGACTTGAAAATGCGGAACAAGATGCTGAACTCATCAGCGAAGCCATCAAGTCTAAGTTGGATCCTATCCCAACCATCAATTTGGAATTTCAGGAAATTGAGGGAAAAAAACTGATTTTATTGCATATCGCCTCTGGTGACGAGACTCCTTATTATTATATAGGTGACAGACAACGTGTCGCCTTCATCCGCATAGGAAACGAATCAGTTGTAGCAGACCGCATTCAATTGAGAAATCTTGTTCTTAAAGGAACTGGTAAGAACTACGACAGCCTTGCCGCACCATACAGATTTGATGATATGTCATTTACCAAATTGAAATCAGTACATTTCAAACGCTTGGGACGCTCTTTTGAGGATTCTGAGTTCACATCATGGGGTATCATCGACACACAAGGAAAACTTACCAACGCAGGCGCACTAATAGCAGATGACTCTCCTATCCGTCAATCAAGAATATTCTGTACAAGATGGAATGGGCTTGATATGACAAGTGGATTGGGCGAAGCTTTGGATGACGCAGAGTTTGAAGGAAGTGTCATTGGACAATTGCAAGATGCCGTAGCATTTGTCAGAAATAACTCGCATAAGAAATGGTGGAAAGAAGCTACTTACAGAGAAGAACTTCCAGACTATCCTGAACGTGCCGTAACAGAAGTGATAAGTAACGCCATCATTCATCGCAATTATTTAGAACTTGGCAGTGAAATCCACATTGACATATATGATAATCGAATGGAAGTATATTCACCAGGTGGTATGATGGACGGAAGTCTTATCCAACATCTTGATCCAATGAACGTACCTTCCAAACGTCGTAATCCTCTCCTTGCAGATTTCTTCAATCGACTTGAATTGATGGAACGCAGAGGGAGTGGCATGAAGAAGATTGTCAAGGAATACAAACATTTTGAAAAGTTCCCTGGGTACAAAGCACCAGAATTCAAATCTAACTCTGGAGAATTTCATGTGACTCTATGGAATCTCAATTATGACGAGAAACAGTTCGCCAACTCAGGAAAACAGTTCGCCAACTCAGAAAAACAGTTCGCCAACGACACAAAAGAGTTCGCCAACTCAGAAAAACAGTTCGCCAACGACACCAAAGAGTTCGCCAACGAAAAGAAAGAAACAGCCAAAGAAGTCAAGCAAAGAAAAGAGTTCGTGAAGGCTAAAAGAGCCATCTACAAACTTATCACTTCTAATCCAAAGGTGACAACTGCGCAAATAGCAGATAAACTAAACGTATCAACACGCCAGGTACAAAAATACCTCAAACGATTGATAGAACAAAATCTGATTGTGAAAGAAGGAAGTAGAATAAATGGTTCGTGGAAAATTCTCGATGAAGAATATACGGATTTCTTTGGACGCATATAAAATTGAATACATTCGTAGATTTGGAATTAGAAAAATTACGGCTCAGGGGAGGTTGTCTATCCACGGACAATCTCCCCTGAGCCGATTTCTCGATAACCATGACTGCCTTTCTGTGTACGTCAAAAGGCGATGCTAATGGGTTCAAGAGGCGTGAGCACGCTGATAGCAAGTGGTGCAGCAAAGATGAGCTGAAAGGGCTCAACTGGGCTGCAGCGGATATTGATGTTGTGGAAGGTATCTTATAATACGCTAGTCAATCTTGCTGTTAGTTGATAAGGCAAATCCCTCTATATCGAATTTCTCCTTAACATCGTTTATGATAGCTTCTTTCTGCTCCTCGTTGGAGTCTTCTTTCTCGAGCGCAAGTATCAGATAATCATTGGATTTCGTTGGCGAGAATATCTTGCCGATAAGCTTTCTGAAATTCCGGCTGACGAATTCTTCTACATGCGTATCTTCTTTCGGCGTGAGGCGATAGAAGTCGTATCTTTCGTCCAGCATCTTCTGGATTTCATCACGGAACATCTTGCGAACCCGGTTTTTCCAGGCGAATTTCTGGTGCTCGTTATGACGGGCATACAGAGATACTACATAGAGGAAGTTGACATCGTAGTGGAAGACGAGAAGGGTGTCGCGGTCGAACAGGCGGTCGTTGAAATGCTGGGTGTTGAAGCACTTATGTTCCCTGTCGGTTGACGAAATCTGGTCTGAGAAAGAGAGATTCTCTGCCATCTTTGCGCTGATGAAGAAGTTCGGAATGATGTTGTAGCCTTCCGTCAGGTCATCGCGAAGCTTGGGTACGTTGCCAAAGTTACGCTTGTCGTATTGCAGTTCTTCATCGTCCTTATCGTCGTTCATAAAGAGGTTCAGGTTCCACTGAATGATGTTTCTGGCGTACGTAAACTGCTTATACACAGATTCTTTGCCGATGGAATGACCTAACTTGTAATACTTGCTGTCGCCGATGTAATAAACTGGCTCCTGATTTCTTGTTGTAATCAGGTTCTGGTAGCTGTACAGATGGTCTATGCGCTTGCCGTCGGCCTGTTCTTTCAGTCCGGCAGGAATGTTCTTCTCGCCTAGAAGTTCATCAATAATGGCCTCGAAAACGATATTGAAACTCTTAACCAGAAGATACTCCTTGCGTTCCTGCTGGATGTTCATGCGCTTGGCATTGTCAAAGAAATCGTAGCATAGTTGCCAGAGGTGTAAAGCCTTGTCTGAGAAGTATTTATACTTAATCTGGAGCAGTCTGGTCTTTCCTAATCCATTCAGATAGGTCTTGAAACGATAGCCTGTTATCAGCTGGAAATTGCAGTTGATATGATTGGCAAAGCCGTATCTTTCGCTGATATAATTCAGGATGGAATAGAAGATAATCAGGAGTTCTTCATCAAAATTGATCTGCTTTTTCCTGTTGACAGGATGGGGATAAACAGGGCTGTTTTTGCTGATGATGGCACTCGTGGTGGCTATGGTCTTTGACCAATGAATGCGGTTGTAACCGGAATGGATGTTCTTCAGGATGAAGAAGATGAAATCCTGGTTATGCTTGTTGAAGTCGATGAGAGCCAGCAGAATATCGAGGAATGTGTTGTTGATTTGTCTGTTACTTTTACCGAGGCACGCTATTTTCTGGTGATAGACAATGCCGTTTCTGGTGGTATTGTTGTAAACCTCGATGGTGCGGTAAATCCAGACAGAGAACTCATAGATGAAGTCTTTCTCCTGTTGAGAGAGTGGGTTGTTCTGGTTCAGGTTGACGATGTTTTCCGGGGCGTATTTGCCGAATACTCTTTCGCCCTCTGGGGTGTCTTCGAGCAGTACTTTCGGCAAAATAAAGACGCAATCGTTGAGCTGGGTATTGTAGTAATACCCAACGTAGTTGATGCTGACGTTGCCATCAATGTCCTGCATGGCGTCGATGCCGTGCAGGACATCCCTAATCTGTTCAGCCTGATACTGATGTTCTTCTATGAGGATTCTCATGTTATGTTATTCTACGGATTCAACAGTACATCCTTTTGATTTTGCTAATTTAATAATAAGATCAATATTATCTATGCCCCATTGTGTTGTAAAATAAAAATTGACTTTATCTATTGTTGTTAAAGGATGATCGAAGTTCCAACGTCTACCAGTGTCATTTTTATGTTTCTCTTTCCATTGAGGATAGTCCTCCACTTTAATAACTATTCTATCAGTCTTCTTCGGATTGATAAATCTGGTTATATCTGCTAAAATTTCAGAATATGTCTCTTTCTTATTATTAACCAGATATTCTATTACAGCAAGAGCCATTTCTTTCTTATTTAGGAGTTCGCTGCTTCCATTAACTCGATATTTCGTCTTGTCGTATGAACGCTGATTGCTATTGGTATTATTGTTAAGTTCCAAATCTGATTCGTTTTCGTATGAATCATCAGAATCCTCTTCTTCTGAAATGTATTCCTCCACTCCCAAATTCGCCAAGAACTGCTCAACGATAGCTATATCAACGTTAGTTTTGCCGTTCTTATCCTCATAGAATCTATCGAAAGACAGAATCTTGCCTTCTTCATCCTGAAAGTCCTTATCATCGAAACCATAGTCCTTGAACACATCATTCCAGAGATAGAAGATAACCTTACTAACGAATAAATCGGCATCGATTTCGCCATCCTTTGCCTTGCAGAAGAAATAGCCGAGCTTCTTGTCTTCTGAATTGGTAAGTGAACCAATCAGGTTGTTGACCTTTTTGATAAATGACCACCATTTGTACTGCTTATCTCCCGTGTTGATATACCAGTTGAGAGGAGCGTTTGTCGCTTTGTCACGACCTTCGCTGATAGACACATACTTCCAATCCCAGCGGCGCTTGAAGGCTGAGTCAATAGGGAAGAGGCTCTGGTCGCTGGTGTTCATTGTAGCCCAAATATAGAGGTTTGAAGGCAGAACAAGGCGCTTTCCCTTCATGATGAGGTTTACCATATTGGCTTCGCCATAGAACTGGTTGATTTCGTCTTTATTCGTAATCTCCCATCCCGCAAATTCCTTTTCGAGATACTTCTGCATATCCTTGTCTGCTACGATAGGATAATCAGAAAAACCATATTCGTTGCGATCCAGCAATTGGAAAAGGTCACCAAAGATTTGGGCACAATTGCCTCGGTTTATTTCCTCGATAATAAGATATTGCTTCTTGCTGGAGCCTAGTTTCTTCCACGCTTCAACATAGGCTTCGAGAAAAGCCTGAGGAATGAACTTATAGGCAATTCTTTCTTCCTTTACGACTTCCTTTGTATCGTCATCAATGACCTTTTTCCCATAGCAATCTCGGAGATCAACTTCTTCTGTAATAGGTTTATAAGTACCTACAAAAGAGGCGTAATCAGAGTCTGGATGGAATGTAGTACGAATCACGCTCTCTCCGAAAGTCAAGTCCTTGATGGTCTTTGATTTACCTGTGCCAGGAGCACCATAGTAAATCTGTTGAAGGCCTGTAGTCTTAAGCAAATGGTTTTCTGTACGAGAAGATTCTGCTGGATTCCCTTTTCTGATGAGTTCGTTCTTTGGGTCAAGAACCATCTTTGCCATCGCTGTTAACGTAGCGTTGTAGCCATATTCATATTTATCAATGTCAGACAGTTCTTTGAGTTCTACTCTGGCATCCTCAGCCTTTTTGTCGGGGTTCTTTCTATAGTAGTCTATAAATTCTCCCAGCAATTGCTTGGATATGGTACGAATACTAAAACTGCCTTTGCTCCCTGATTTTACCAGATAGCAAAGTCTGTCTTTATCAGCAATTATAATGCGCCCGTCAGTAGATTGGTCGCCAACCATAAGTTTATCGTAATCTTCCATGTTGTTTTGACTTCTATTGTTTTTCTTTGATAAGTTTGATGATGCTATTTAAAAAGTCATGAGCGGGGTGTAGCATATTTTCTACGTCAGAATTACTAACATCATATTCGCAGTTATAATCAGCTTTCATTCTTAATTGTTCCATCCTGGAGAAAAATGCACCAAGTTCTTTGTCAATTTTACCTGTCTTAACGAAATTCATACCAAATACGCCTAAAGTACCAGCATGAGTATGTGCCGAAAGCCCATAATGTATTAATAGTGCCTGAGCAGCATGGAAACAAGAATAGTAAAACCTATTAGCTGCCAAATCCCATAATCCCATAGAAAGCATTTGCTCTGCTTCTGCTATAAATCTTTTTGCTTTTTCCAGACGAAGTTCTACTAAAGAACTTCTTTCATCGTTTGTTAGCCCCATAAACTTACTCCTTCCTTTTCTACATTTTTATAAAATGGTGTAATCTTATATTTCTGCCACTCCTTAGCGGAATACATTACTGGGTTTATTTCTTTTCCTAAATCCCAACCTAGTTCGGTAAGAGGATAGGTAACTTTGTCATAATCAGAAGGAAGAAGCTGTTCCTTGTCTAAGATAACAAGAATGTCCCAGTCGCTATCATCTCTAGCGGTACCTCTAGCTTGTGAGCCAAAAAGTATCGCTTTCCCGTATGGTGGCATATTCTTTGCCAGGCATTCACGGATGGCTGTCAATGTAAGTTCTTGTTCCTTCTTCATATTGCAAAGATAAGATAAAAACCTGAAACTTCCAAATTAAAGCCTTCTTTTTTATGAATTATTACACGATTTTGAGAAATTACTGATAAGCTTATATTTCCTTTGCCATCTTTTTTCTGCAAAATAAGCAATATTTCTCCTTTATGCAAGTTTTTGGGCTTTTTCTTTTGTGTTTTCAAAGGAAAAATGTAGAACGTTTTAATGTGAAGGTTATGGCAGCAACGGTATTAAACAGTACACAAGTACACCTCTTGCAAATGTTTCAAGTAGATGATTCTCAGAAAGGTTTGGAAGAATTGAAAGAATTGTTGTATTCTTATTATTCAAAGAAAATGGATGAATCTCTGAATGAACTTTGGGATTCGGGCGTGCTTGACCAAAAAAGACTTGACGAAACCAACAATATGGATTTGCATAAATTGGATAGAATTACGAAAGAACAATATGAGTTTGCACTCAACAGAATAGAAGATCTCCTGCCATTGGTAACGGACGATACACCTGCCAACGATAAGAATGCCATAGAACTGACATTAATGTCGGACATTGTTGAGTCATACGAAAAGAAACATTTTCCTATCGGAAAGCCTTCTGTTTCATGAACATATCGCATTCTTATAAATGAGAAAAAGCATATTGTTGATTTATGACACACCCTCTTTGTTTTTGATCTCCAACTCGCAGAATATCTTTACTATATGCGCCTATTACGAAATCTTCGCAAGTTGCGGAAGAATTATGCCGCAGACACTATCAATTAGCTACTATCATTTTAATCAAGAAAGAATTTTTTCTTGTTAATTTCTTGGAAGTTACGAAAGAAAAGCGTATCTTTGCAGCGAGAACATAAAATCGCAAAGATATGGCAAGATACATCAACCCATTCTCAGACTGGTCGTTCAAACGAATCTTCGGCCAGGAATACAGCAAAGACTTGCTGATTGAGTTCTTGAACCAGCTGCTCCTGGGAGAGCAGCATATCACAGATGTGAAATTTAAGGACAAGGAGATGTTGCCAGAAACAAAAGACCAACGAGGTATCATCTACGACGTCTTTTGCGAAACTGACACAGGTGAGCACATTATCGTTGAAATGCAAAACAGGAGCCAGACCTATTTCATCGACCGATCTCTCTACTATGCATCGAAAACGATAGTAGACCAAGGCGTAAAAGGACAATGGGATTATCATCTCACACCCGTTTATGTTATCTGTTTCATGAACTTTGATGTAGATGAAAATACGCCAAAGAAGTTCAGAACAGACGTTGTGCTGGCAGACAAGGATAGCGGAGAGGTTTACTCTAACAAGATCCGCTTCATCTACTTGGTAATGCCTCTTTTCAAGAAGAAAGAGGAAGAGTGTA
>OGNQ01001992.1_pt1 | contig 11367 bp, 10 predicted proteins | sample 1573481 | NCBI WGS metagenome assembly OGNQ01 (sample SAMEA2581920, study PRJEB24529) | metagenome | biome: Human gut stool | place: China | collected 2011 | reverse complement strand
GCATGTATGTTCCTCCTGTTATGTCGATTTCTTTATGTTTCCCACTCCAGGGCGCTATGCTCTGCACGCCGGTCGCGCATCATCAGTTCCCGCACTGCTTCTTTTGCCGGCTTATCCTCAAAAAGCACTCTGTTTACTTCCTCGATAATCGGCATCCTTACATCATATTTTTCTGCAAGGGCAAGTGCAGCCTTTGCTGAATAGATGCCCTCTACAACCATCTTGACTTCTTTTGTTGCTTCATCCATTGTGTAGCCCTGACCTATGAGCATTCCGGCCTTTCTATTACGGCTGTGACGACTCTCACATGTAACAATAAGGTCTCCGATACCTGTCAGTCCAAAAAGTGTCTCCGCCTTTGCTCCCATCTCAATCGCAAGCACAGATATTTCTGCAATTCCTCTGGTAATAAGCGCTGCCTTTGTATTATCTCCATAGCCAAGTCCGTCTGCCATGCCTGCTGCAAGTGCTATGACATTCTTGAGGGAGCCTCCAAGCTCCATTCCAAGCACATCAGGACTGGTATACACACGAAATACCTCATTCATAAAAAGATCCTGTACTATCTCAGCGGTCTTCTGTGTCCTTGCTCCTGCAACAACAGTCGTAGGAAGCAGCTGTCCGACCTCCTCTGCATGTGAAGGTCCACACATTACAGCTACATCAGCGCAAGGTATCTCACTCTCTACCACATCAGATATGGTCATAAGAGTGTTTTCTTCAATTCCCTTTGCCACACAGACAATTATCTGTCCTTCCTTCACAAACGGAGCCATTTTTACTGCTGTGCTTCTGGTGAATACAGAAGGTACCGCAAGTACAAGTATATCGTTATTTTTGATTGTTTCCTCTATATCTGTTGTAAAGGTAATGCTATCCGGAAGCTTTACTCCAGGAAGCTTATCAATATGCTCATGCTTTTCTTTAAGCATCTCAATCTCGCTCTCAACGATTGACCATATTTCAACAGAATGTCCGTTATTTGCAAGCACCAGGGATAGTGCTGTTCCCCAGCTTCCTGCACCTATAATACCTACTCTACTCATTTTCTATGCCTCGTATTTTATATAATTATTATAATCAAAAACTATTATTACTTTGCCTTCTGACCAAATTTATTTTCAGTTCCACTTAAAAGTCTCTTGATATTGGCTCTGTGTCGCCAGATAGCCATCGCCGTAAAACAAGCAGCAAGTATATCAAACTCGACCGCATAATTGCCACTTACTCCAAGCAGCCCCATATGGTTAAACACAATTGCCTGAATCAGAAACGATATAACGACCAGTATAGAACCAAGCGAGACATATCTTGTTATGGCTACAGCAAGAATAAACAATACCAGACATATCGGAGCCGCAATCGGACATACAGCAAGTATCACACCTGATGTACATGCTATTCCCTTTCCTCCCTTGAAATTGAGAAAGAATGGAAAATTGTGTCCAAGCACCGCTCCAAAGCCTGCATACAGCTCTATGCATTTAACAGCCTGTGGATATGTATTTCTATATATGAAATAAAATATCAAAACCGCTATGATTGCCTTGAACAAATCACCAAAGAAGGTAACTGCACCGGCCTTCCATCCAAGTGTCCGAAGCGTATTGGTGGTGCCTGAATTACCGCTTCCATGCTCTCTTACATCTATTCCATGTGCCTTACCATAAAAATATCCGGTCTGAAAGGTTCCAAAGAAATACCCTACGACCAATGCTAAAATCCTAGCCAGTATCATTTTACTCATTTTCCTTTCGTTCTCTTGTAATAAACTTAAGTGCAGTTCCCCTGAAACCAAATGTATCCCTGATTCTGTTCTCGAGATATCTGGTATATGAGAAATGCATAAGATTCTTGTCGTTTACAAAGATTACAAAGGTAGGCGGCTTAACCGAAACCTGAGTCACATAGTATATCTTAAGTCTCTTGCCCTTGTCTGTAGGCGGCTGCTGCATGGCAACTGCCTCCGTAACGATCTCATTTAGCACTCCTGTTGCAACACGCATTGAGTTATTTTCTATAACAACATCGATGAGCTCAAATATCTTGTTGAGTCTCTGACCTGATTTTGCCGAAATAAACAGTATCTCTGCATATGGTATAAAACTTAATATCTGTCGGATTTTCTCTGTGTGCTGCTTTACGGTATTATTATCCTTTTCAATGGCATCCCATTTATTGACAGCAATGATAATTCCCTTGCCTCTTTCGTGTGCAATACCCGCAATTTTAGCATCCTGCTCAGTAACTCCCTCTGTAGCATCTATCACTACAATGACAACATCAGCTCTCTCAACTGCGGAAACTGCACGTATAATACTGTATCGCTCTATATCCTCTTTTATCTTATTCTTGCGCCTGAGACCGGCTGTATCGATAAATATATACTCCTTACCATCATATTTTATGGCTGTATCGATAGCATCTCTTGTGGTGCCTGCTATATCTGACACTATTACCCTGTCCTCACGGGCAAGCTTGTTGATAAGCGATGACTTACCTACATTAGGCTTACCTACTATAGCAACTCTCGGTCTGTCATCCTCATCGTCCTGCTTAGATGAATCCGGAAAATGCTTTACAACCTCATCAAGCATATCTCCGAGTCCGAGCATCGAAGCTGCAGATATAGGATGTGGATCACCAATTCCTAAGTTATAAAACTCATACACATCCGTCATATACTTTTCAAAGCTGTCCACCTTATTGACAACTAATACAACCGGCTTGTGTGAACGACGAAGCATATCCGCCACCTTTGAATCAGAATCAACAAGTCCCTGCTTCACATCTGTAATAAAAATAATAACATCTGCGGTGTCTATAGCAATCTGTGCCTGCTCTCTCATCTGTGACAGTATCACGTCTCCGGATTCCGGCTCAATACCACCTGTATCAATCATGGTAAAATTATAATCAAGCCATGATACATCTGCATAGATTCTGTCTCTTGTGACACCCGGAGTGTCCTTTACTATAGATATCCTCTCTCCTGCAAGCGCATTGAAGAGAGTAGATTTTCCAACATTTGGACGGCCAACGATGGCCACTACTGGTCTGCTCATATACTCTCCTGTTCTAAATTCATATTAGATTATAGACTAATTGTAACTATTCAGAATAATGATAAAATAATAAACAAAACATCTATAACAGAGTAATTATATCACAATACCATTTACAGAGACAACTATTCATATGTCAAAAGTGGTTCTTTTGATGAAATTAATCCATTTTCTTTAAGAACAGCTATCAGATTAGTACAGTTTTCGCCAAAACTAATGTTGACCGAATACGTTTCAATACCATCGGAACGGGCATCCCCAAAATCAGAATACTCCTTTGTCACACCCAGTATATCCAACAGCTCCTCATACCATGTGAAGCCATCGACATTCCAGCTTTTTCCAATCCTGTTGCCCTTTGGCACTGTAAAATTCAGCATAAGATTGTACATATAGCTGGTATCCTTATCCACTCCGTCAAGCATTCTCTGCAAATTATATTCCTGCATCACACCGGCCTCAACATCCTTCTTTACAGCATCAAAAATATCCGCAGCAACTTTTCCGTTAAAGCGCTCATTCAGCACATCTACATATTTATCATTATACTGCTCTGCCGAGCCATTGATAAAGGTAATATCTGTCGTATCACACTGCATTATAGCATTAATAATATTCTGTGGTTTATTTTCCTCCGCCATAATCGCCTTACACTGCTTATGTGGATTAAAATCATCCGTTGTATGATATACACGGTTGACCTTTTCTCCATTTTTTAATGTATATGAGATTGTAATATACCCGGAATCATCATATCTCTTTTTAAAATAATCCTTTTTCTGCGCCATAAGTATCTTTTGAGTCTCTAAAATCTTTTCAACATCCTTTCCCTCCAGATTGATATCAAAATCTATGGCTATACGGGCAGAATCAATATCCGCTAGCTTCGGTATATAATTTTCCTGCACATTTCCGTAAACTGTTATACCTCCAAATACAACTACAACAAAAGCACCAAAAGCAATGATTTCCTTAAATAGTGCTTTAGAAAAAATTTTAAAATTCTTCCTTATAATCATCTCTAAAAGTAAGAAGGCTATGATTCCAAGCACCACTGCCAGCATCATAATTGTAGGAACACCAATGCTGATTCTAAGTCCAAGCAAAAGCGACGCTGCAACAATAGATAAAATCAATCCTCCCAAACTGCCAAGCCCCCATCTGAAAACCGGCTTAAGCTTTGGAATAGCTATAAAACTTCCTGCATTTTCCAAATCTCTATGCTTATAAATCTTATAAGAAATAAAGTATATAACTGCAGCCGCGATGACATAGACTACGATAGTATTTGTGCCTCTGAAGGTATATTTAATGCAGTAATAATCATCCCCTGCATTCTTCATGGTCGGATGAAAGCCTACCCGATTGAGAAGCTGTAGCATGGGTGCAAACCACGTAGCACTTATTTTCCTTACAAATTCCATATATGAAAGCCCGTACGATACATATGTGAGCACATTGGCAATAGCAATAACTGCTCCACCATACAGCAGATTGACCAGCGCATACATCACTGCTACAGAAACAATCTGCCCTGTAATCATTGCGCACAGACACACCAGGCTGTACATAAAAAAAGATATTCCCATTGTAGCAAGCAGATTGATTCCAATATGTACCACCTTCGTATTGCCATATGATATACATATAACAAACGACATAATGTACTTAACTATCTGCGGAATCCACATAAACAGCAGACCTGTCAACACATTAGTCGAAAAAAGCTGACGTCTTGTCACAGGCATAGCGTGAAACATATTACATGCTCTCGAATTATACAGGTAACTGAACATTGCCATGCCTGTAACCAATGCCATAACAAAAATAAATATCATATCTGCCTCCATGCTGATAGCCGGGGACATTATATCAAGCATATACTTATGCCAATTTGTGCCATAAATAAATTCTGCACTCTTAAATCTGCTCCACATGGAAAACGGGCCGTTAAGTAATAGCACTATTGTATACAGTGTCCAGATTGGCCAGTAAAGCTTTACATTCTTTTGCAGCATTGTTTTATTAATAAATGATGTCTTTGACTTCATAGTCCTCTCCTCCCATCTCATAGATAAATATTTCCTCCAGAGTAAGAGGCAGTACATCCACTACCTGCGGACTGTCCTTGCCATCTGTAATAGCCTTTACAACAGCCTCAGGCTCTCCACGCACAATAACTGTGTATACTCTTCCTATATTTGACATATGAAGTACTTTAAAATCCTGCGGTATCTTAGGCATGCCATATGGACATGCAATCTGAATCTTTGAAATATTACCCTGCAGCTCTGTAAGAGAGCGCTCTATCATAATCTTTCCCTTATTGAGAATACCTACATGATCACATACATCCTCCAGCTCACGCAGATTATGGGAAGATACAACAACTGTGGTATTATTAACAGCTACATCATCAAGCATGATAGACCATATCTGTCTTCTCATAACAGGATCAAGCCCATCAACAGGCTCATCGAGTACAATAAGCTTTGGTTTACAGCACAGTGCAAGCCAGAAGGCAACCTGCTTCTGCATCCCCTTTGAAAGCTTTCTGATATTTCTTTTAACATCTATAGATGGGAAAAACTCCTGCATCCTGTAAAACTGCTTCTCATCAAAATTTGGATACATTCCCTTATAATAATGCATCATATTAATTGTATCAGATTGCAAAAAATAAAACATATCATCCGGAATGTAAGCCATATTTCCTTTAATTCTTGCATTTTCATATACAGGCTCACCATCAATAAACACTTCCCCTGCATCCTGTCTCATTACTCCTGTAATATGTCTGATAAGTGTAGACTTTCCGGCTCCGTTTGGGCCTACAAGCCCATAGACAGCTCCTTTTTCCACGTTCATATTCACACCATCAAGTGCCGTAAAATCGTCAAATTTTTTCACTAAATTATTTATCTGTATCATCATTACCCTCTGTCACAACATCTTCTGTCTGCATATCTTGTGTTACAAATCTGACTAAGTCATCTTCCATGCTCAGCTGCTCTTTCGCATCATCCATTCTTGTTTTCAATTCCTCAACAGGTGTTTCAAGCACAAATAACTCTGTCACCACCTGGTCAAAGAGTATTTTCAAATTCCTTGTCAGACTCTGCCTGGCTGTCTTAGCATCAGCAACAAAGGTTCCTTTACCACTTTTAGTATAAAGATAGCCTTCCTCCTCAAGTTCCCTGTATGCTTTTGCGATAGTGTTAGGATTGATTGCATACTTGCAGGCAAGCACACGTACAGACGGTAGCTTTTCGTCCTGCTTAATAACATTCATAACAATCATTCGTCTGATGCCTTCCTTAATTTGTTCATAAATAGGCTTTGAATCTCGATAATTTAACTGCATATCGTTCTCCCCTGTTCATATACGCCAGTACCGCTGTGACTTTTATATTAACTCAAAGAACCAAAAACTGTCTGGCAGCATCAGTTCCCGCACAGTGTACTATCCAACGTGATACACCTATTTTAACACATATAGCTTTAGGCATTTCTTATTATTTCCTTAATAGATTGTGCGAAAATTACTTAAGAAACATAAAAGCTCCAAGATTTCCACGCTTTCCATGACTTGCTCTATGCGAAAATAAAAGAGAGGGATTACAACAAGTGCATATATTGCTTATGGCAATATTGTCTTCCTGTACTCCTGCCTCCACAAGTACTCTCCTGTTACATTCCCAAAGATTAAGCTGATATTTGCCGTCTCCCTTATAGAGCAGAATATCACTCGCATGAGGATCGTCTGTTGTCGCAAACTCATCCACAAAATGCTCTGCAACATCCTGACTTATCTCATAGCAGTCCTGACATATTGAAGGTCCTATCGCAGCTATAACATCATGTGCCTCGGTACCAAACTCCCTGTTCATAGCAATAAGTGTCTGTTTTCCCATGCGATTTACAGTACCTCTCCAGCCTGAATGGCTAAGCCCTATTGCCCTATGTACCGGATCAACAAAATAAAGCGGTACACAATCAGCATAAAATGTGGCAAGCACAACATTTGGCTCATTCGTGATAAGTCCATCCACATCTGTATATGGTCTCTTTCTTGTCACCCCGATGCCACACTGCTTTTTTCCAACTCTCAAAACATTGGTAGTATGTGTCTGGTCTGTCGTAACAATCTGTCCTGCCTCTGCTCCGATTGCCTCCGCCACCCTTTTATAATTTTCTAAGACCTTTTCCTCGTCATCTCCACGTGTAAAGCTTAAATTTAAGCTTTCAAACATCCCTTCACTGAGTCCACCAAAACGCGTTGTAAAGCAATGCTCTATCATAGAAAGCTCATTTAGCTTCCTAAAATGTAACAAAGGAACAACACTTCCGCTTGAAAGGACGTGCTTTTTTAATTCCAGAACATCTTTATCATTCTTTGCAACAAAATCATTTATAGTAATTTCATCAACATTTTTGTGTATGTTTTCAGCCTGCATATTCTTATCCTTCTTTATATTCTCATCAATCTTTATATTCTTATCAATGTCTGTCTTCATATTTATATCTATGCAACTATATATTACCGATAACTATTGCTGTTTATAATTGATATTTATAGTTACTTCGTAACTATTAAGTACAGAAATATACGGTTGTGTAATACCTGTCCGTAACTGCCAAGCCAATAGTTATTAACTGCCCTCAAATGCATTCTTCAACACAGTAACCTCGTCATCATCCACTGCTATCACATCAAATCTGCATGGTGTCCACTCATCCAAACCATGTTTCATAAGATAATACCTTGCAACTGATATAATTTTTTTCTGCTTGCTATAACCAACTGCTTCAAGAGCCCTGCCACAGCCGTTATCTCTACGATATTTCACCTCACAAAAACATATTGTATCTCCATCCTTTGCTATTATATCTATCTCTCCAAAGCGGTTTCTGTAATTGCAGGCAAGTACACTATATCCCATATTTATTAACTGCTCAGCTGCAAGCTGCTCATATATACTTCCAACACTTCTTTTATTCATAACTGCCTCACATATCATATAATCTAAACACTATCTTTGGTCAATTTTTGCCTTAAGCTTATCCAGATCATTAACAAAAACAAGTATCTCTGCAACAACCTCATACAACTCCGTTGGAATCATATCACCTATTTTAAGCCTAGACAGTGTATCAGCAAGCTTATCGTCCTTATATGTAGGCACATTGCTTTCCTTAGCCCTCTCAATAATTTTGTCAGCAATAACGCCCTTGCCTGTAGCTAGTATTTTAGGTGCTGCTTCTCCCGGCACATACTCTATAGCTACGGCTGTTTTGCCTATGTCTATTCCATTATTGTTGCGATTATCATTTTCGCCATGCATACAACTCACCTGTCCTTCTGAAGTAAGTTTTAATCATCTGTGACTATTCGTAAATTATCTTATACACTGCTACGCCCTAATGTCAAAGGAATATCTATGCACCTGACCGGTAGGTGGCAAATCCTTTTTCAGAAATCCAGCGACAAAATTCATCTGTTTCGAACCACTATTTACATTCAATTCACAATTATAGCCCTTATCCTGTAATCTCTTTTCCAACACCGGCAGAAATTGCTTTACCAGTGCATATGACTCATCACTATCCAAATAGAAATTAGTTGTAACCTTCCTATGAAGCATTTTAATTGACACATCTGTCCCACCGAGATGCTCTAAATCCAAATGTAAAAATGCTGATAATTCTTTGTCCGGATTGGACATACTTTTCTTATTTGTATACACATACAACTGTCCGCTGGCGTTTTTTTCATTCATCTTCAATGGAACCTGCACATATGTATATGCCTCGTTTATCTGATTCATAAATTCAATATTTCCACGGATATTATCTGCCAGTGCCTCTGCTTTAGGATTCACCACTCCTGATGTTTTCAAAATAATTTCCATATTTGTTATCTGTTTTTCAATTTTATCATACAAGCCATCAAGCTTCTTAGGATTCTTCTCTAAATCTCCCGGTTTAATCATCCATTGCTGTTCTAAAGCCTCCTTCAACATAAGCTTAAAGGCTTCTCCTGAAAACAAATGTCTCAGTGTATCGGCATTTGCCGGTGTATTTTCCAACATACTTTTTATATCGTTAAGTATTCCTACGACACTGCTATCCTCTGAATACAAAGAAATATTGTTTTCCTGTAAATTCGGAAGCAGCATCCTGACCTGTTCATTAAGCTCTTCTATCTGCTTATCCGATAAAAGGAATCCAATAGTATTTGATTTTGTTTCATTCTCCTGTAAAAGGATGGTATCTGTTGCCGGAGTATTGTTTATTTTCTGCGTTGTGTGAATGTCCTGTGATTCACCGGAAACACTGTTTAATGATTCAAATAATTCAGCAATATTAAAGTGTTTTTTTACTACAGGTGCCGATTGATTATCACGCATTATTGCCTCATACTGTGACATATCAGAAGCTTCACTTGATATAAATGCCTCTTCCGGCAGCCCTTCTGTAACAATATTTAAAATATCCCTTGCCTGGGTTACAAGCTTATACATTGATAAATCTTCGGCTGAAAGAGCATTCGGCAGTTCAACTATCAAACTATCCATAGCAATTGTAATAGCCTGTTTGTCATTAGCATAATTTTCAAACTGAGCTGCATTTACCTGATTAATTTCAATTCCAAGCCTCTTTAACTCAACAAGTGTAGTCACATTAATATCCTTATTATCCTGCACAAGCTGATACATCTGATTAAGGCTTGTCTTATCAATTGGCATATGCTCTTCCATCATCTTGTTCACCATCGACAAATTTATGCCATCTACCGACAGACCTGCAGCCTTTAGCGCATCCATAAGTGTGAGGTTGGCTCCCTCGCCATCAACTGTATATGGTTTTATTTCTATAGTGCCTCCATCATTATTTTTCACCTGAAAAAACACAGACTGTCCCTGTTCAAATGAAAACTTTCCTGCCAGCCTTGCCAAAATCTGCTGACCATTTGACAAGGCAAGCTTAACCTGATTGCCACGGACACTGCTTACTGTTCCCTCAAATATCATCCCTTTTGACATTTCATTTAAAGAAGATACCAGCTTTTCAACGCCCTTTGCTCCTGTCATAGGCTCACCATTTGCCACTGAATTGTTGTATTGAATTACCAAATTTGATATCTGCATAGCATCACCCTGATATAGTATCGTTATGTTTAAGTATACATGTATAAATTGTATCATTTATTGGTATTTCTGTCACTATATTACTGTTCACACACCACAATGTAACCGCAACAATTTATTTCTTTCAAAAATCAGGTAAATTCCACCATATTCTTCCTATACCACTTTGGACAAAGATTGCGCTGACATTGTGGATTGAACCGCTCCCTTATATCAGTGTGTTCAAAATACACCTTCCATAACTGCTCAAAACTGTCTGTCTTCACCGGCACACTTCTCTCAAGCTGTTTAAATTCACTTTCATTGATATAAAAGCACTCCTTAAGCCTCGGGTGAACCACTGCATACCTTCTTCTATCATCATAGATTACAAAATTTTCCCCGGGATACCTGTCCACAAAATGCCACATAACAACCGGTATCATATCGCATTTTGGTTCAAAGTGCGCCAGCAGATAGTTTCCATTATCACTAAAACGAATAAACCCTCTTATCTTGTCAGCCTCTTTATTTACCTTTCTTGAAAGCTCAAATACCTCCATAACATATTTATCGGTCATATGCTCCATAATCCTTTGTCCCACCTTAAATGCTCTGACAAGAAATCCAAGCACTATTGTTGCTCTATTACCAGAATAATGGCACAAAGCATCAAATACAGTCTCATATATCTTAAAACCTAGCTTCTTTTGAATTGTCAAAATTGTCTTTTGGACCTTTACCTCATCTGTTTCAATATCTATCATCTTTGAAAAAAGTGTATAGTTTCCTCCAATGCCTATCTCAATAGAAATATTGTCCCGGTATACTTCGTGATTTTCTTTTTGCATTTGATTTTTGTATACAAAAGCATCATATATAGCGGTAAAAATCCCATTTATATTATTATCACATCTAAATATTATATTATCCATGCATACTTCTCCCTGCCGTTTCCCTTAAGGAAAAATATATTTTCCCTTAAGGAAAAAAATAAAAATCCTTAAGGGAAAATTCTCAACCTCTTCTTTCCCCATTTTCCTGGCGTTTTCGTCTGATACTCTCTTCCTTGAATATTGTTTACACGGATATGGAGAGAAAATGGGAGTTGAACAGGCATCCATAGGTCCCTTCTTCCAATCGGCATTATCGCGCTTCTGCTGGAACTCCTT